>Ga0210406_10000784_pt1 | contig 41646 bp, 35 predicted proteins | sample IncBWC30MmetaG_FD_155454 | JGI IMG/M metagenome (GOLD analysis project Ga0210406, IMG submission 155454) | Forest soil microbial communities from Barre Woods Harvard Forest LTER site, Petersham, Massachusetts, United States - Inc-BW-C-30-M | ecosystem: Environmental > Terrestrial > Soil >... | reverse complement strand
GCCAGCATCACATCATTCAAGGCGTGGCTCGGGCACAGTTTGCCATCTCCGCTTCCTGGGTGGTTCTACGCCGTGCTCGCACTGCCGGCCTGGGCATTGACCGGTGTCCTGGGGGTGGTGCTGGCGTTTCTTTTTGGGCGGCATGTGCCCGAACAGGCCTGATCAGCGGTTGGCGCCGGGTATCCAGAGCACGTCTTTGCCACCCTTGTCGTTCACGAACCGGCTGACGACGAAAAGGTGGTCGGACAACCGGTTCACATATTTGAGGGCGCCGGCGCCCACCATTTCGTTTCCAGCCAGCTCCACGATCATCCGCTCGGCGCGCCGAACGATCGTGCGCGCGAGATGCAGATACGCCGCCGCAGGCGTTCCGCCTGGCAGCACAAAGGATCCGAGCGGGGCCAGTTCGCCGTTCATCGCGTCGATCTCGCGCTCAAGCCGCTCGACTTGCGAGTCGACGACGCGCAATGCGCCTTCGCTTTTCCGGCTTGTATCAGGAACGCAAAGATCGGCGCCGAGATCGAAGAGGTCGTTCTGGATGCGGGCCAGCATCGCATCGATTTCGCCGCTGACATGCAAACGGGCGAGAGCGATGGCCGCATTTGCCTCGTCGACCGTGCCGTAAGCTGCAATACGCAGCGCATGTTTGGGCAGCCTTGTGCCGTCGCCGAGCGCGGTTTCGCCCTTGTCGCCGGTTCGTGTGTAGATGCGGTTGAGAATGACCATGGCGGAGGCTACCGCGCCGGTGCCAGCCGGCCAAGCGTTGCGGGTTGCGAGGCTGCGGACGGCGGCTATGATCGGCCGTATGCCGCAGCAGGACACTCCCATGGCAGTCGACGCCCCCGAGATTGTTGAGGTCGATGACACTCGCGTCGCCTGCGACGGAGATGACGGGTCGCTTGGTCACCCGCGCGTGTATCTGGAAATGGGCGACGCGACCTTCGTCGAATGTCCCTATTGCGACCGCCGATTCGTCCTGCGCGCGGGGGCGCATCCCCATTGAATGAGGTTCAGACTGCGGATCGCCCTGTCGCAAAGGGCGATCATCTCTACCTCGTCGACGGTTCCGGCTATCTCTTTCGCGCCTATCACGCGCTGCCTCCGCTGTCGCGCAAATCGGACGGGCTGCCGACAGGCGCCGTGTCCGGCTTCTCGAACATGCTCTGGAAGTTGCTTGAGGATATGCGCGCCGGCGACCGGCCGACCCATCTCGCGGTCATATTCGACGCCGGCAGAACGACGTTCCGCAATGAAATCTACCCGCTCTACAAGGCTAACCGGCCCGAGCCGCCGGAGGACCTGATCCCGCAATTTCCGCTGGTGCGAGCCGCCACCCGCGCCTTCGGCGTCGCTTGCATCGAGGAGGCCGGCTTCGAGGCCGACGACCTGATCGCCACCTATGCGCGTCTCGCGCGCGAAGCAGGCGCGCGCACCACGATCGTTTCCTCCGACAAGGATCTGATGCAGCTCGTGATCGATGGCGAGATCGAGCTGTTCGACACGATGAAGAACAAGCGCATCGCCTCGGCTGAAGTCATGGAAAAATTCGGCGTGCCGCCTTCAAAGGTAGTCGAGGTGCAGGCCCTCGCCGGAGATTCGACCGACAATGTTCCGGGCGTTCGCGGCATCGGCGTCAAGACGGCAGCCGAGCTGATCAATGCCTTCGGCACGCTTGAAGCGCTGTTGGCCCGCGTGGGGGAGATCAAGCAACCCAAGCGCCGCGAAACGCTGCTCGAAAACGCCGAGAACGCGCGCATCTCGCTGAAACTGGTTCAGCTCGACTATCATGTCCCCATTAAAACTAAAATCGCTGACTTCGCCGTCCACGATCCCGAACCGGCGGCGCTGATCGGCTTTCTGAAGGCAATGGAGTTCTCCGCGCTTTGCCGCCGCGCGGCCTCGCATTTCGGCATCGACGACGTGGACGCGGTGCCGCCGACTCCCGACCCTGCGCAACCGGCGCTCGCAGCGCCCGGCGAGATAACGCCGCTTTCGCCGCGGGCAAAGGCGCCGCTTCCAGCCGAAAACTCTGTCGCCCCCGCGAAGGAACTTTCGCGGGGCGGAACGCCGGGCGCCGTGATGGACCGGGCGGTGCTGCTCAAGACAATCGATCACGACGCGTATGAGACGGTGATCTCGCTCGAGCGGCTGCATCACTGGATCGCCCGCGCGCACGAGACCGGCCGCGTCTGCGTGGACACCGAGACGACGTCGCTGGATGCGATGCAGGCACAATTGTGTGGCATGTCGCTTGCGGTGGCAGCGGGAGAGGCCTGCTACATCCCATGCGGTCACCGTGCCGGCGACGGCCTCGACCTGCGCGGCGAGGGCGCCATCGCCCAGCTCGGCGAAACCGCCATCCTGGAGCGATTGAAACCACTTCTCGAGGATCCGGGCGTCCTCAAGATCGCGCAGAATCTCAAATACGACTACCTGATTTTCCTCCAGCGCGGCATTCGCGTCGCGCCGTTCGACGATACGATGCTCATCTCCTATGTGCTCGGCACGGCGCTGCACGGACACGGGATGGACGAACTCTCCGAGCTGCATCTTCAGCACACGCCGATCACCTTCAACGAGGTCACCGGCACCGGCAAGAACCGCGTCAATTTCGACTGCGTGCCGCTCAAGCAGGCGACCCGATATTCCGCGGAGGATGCCGATGTCGCGTTCCGCCTGCACGCATTGCTGAAGCCGCGACTCGTCGCCGAAAGAATGATCACGGTGTACGAGACGCTCGAGCGGCCTCTCGTGCCGGTTCTCGTGGACATGGAGCGCGCCGGCGTGACGATCGATCCTGACCGTCTGCGCAAGCTGTCCAATGATTTCGGCCGCGACATGGTCAAGCTCGAAGGCCAAATTCACAAGCTTGCGGGCGGTGCGTTCAACATCGGTTCGACCAAACAGCTGGGCGAGGTCCTTTTCGGCAAATTCAAGCTGGAGGGCGGCCGCAAGACGAAGATGGGCGCCTGGTCGACGGATGCCGACATACTGGAGGAACTGGCGGCGCAGGGCCACGAGATCGCCAGGCTGGCTCTCGACTGGCGGCAATTGCAGAAGCTGCGCGGTACCTACACCGATGCGTTGCCCAGTTTCATCAATCCACAGACAGGCCGCGTACACACGTCATACGCGATGGCGTCGACGTCCACGGGCAGGCTCGCCTCTACCGATCCGAACCTGCAGAATATTCCGATTCGCACCGAAGAAGGTCGGCGCATTCGCGCGGCTTTCATCGCGCCGCCGGGCATGAAACTCATCAGCGCCGATTACAGCCAGATCGAACTGCGCCTTCTCGCCCATATTGCCGACATCCCCGAATTGAAGCGGGCATTTGCGGAAAATCTCGACATCCACGCCACGACCGCATCCGAGATTTTCGGCGTACCGGTAAAGGACATGCCTTCGGAAGTTCGCCGGCGCGCCAAGGCAATAAATTTCGGCATCGTCTACGGCATCTCGGCGTTCGGTCTCGCCAACCAGCTTGGCATTCCGCGCAGCGAAGCCGACGACTATATCCGCAAATATTTCGAGCGTTTCCCGGGCATCCGCAATTACATGGAGGCGACCAAGGAATTTGCACGCGACAAGGGCTATGTCGAGACGCTGTTCGGGCGGCGCATTCATGTCCGCGAAATCCGTTCAAAGATTCCGGGTCTGCGCGGCGGGGCCGAGCGCGCTGCCATAAACGCGCCCATTCAGGGAACGGCAGCCGATATCATCCGCCGCGCCATGATTCGCGTGCCGGCGGCGCTGGCGAGCGGTAAGCTCAACGCAAGAATGCTGTTGCAGGTTCACGACGAACTCGTGTTCGAAGCGCCGGAGAAAGAAACCGCCGCCACCTGCGCCGCCGCGAAGCGCGTCATGGAGAGGGCTGCCTTGCCAGCGATCTCGCTGTCCGTGCCTCTGATCGTCGAAGCCCGCGCCGCTGCCAATTGGGACGAGGCGCATTGAGAATCTATTGGTCACGTTTTCCGTCGCCGATTGTCCCCTCTCAGGTGAGCAATATTGATTTCGTTCAGTCTACGGAACGTATCGTGGGATTGGCGCCGCACAATTGACACTCCGGATCCGGGTGAACCCTGACCTTCCGAAAGCGTGCCGCGAGAGCCTCGTAGATCACGAGGTGTCCGGCGAGACTCTCGCCGATGCCGAGAATCTCCTTCAGCACTTCGAGAGCCTGCAGCGTGCCCATGACCCCCGCCGCGGCGCCAAGGACGCCCGTCTCCGAGCAGGACGGCGCGGAGCCCGGCGGAGGCGCTTCGGAGAAAATGCACCGGTAGCAGGGATAACGTCCGCTTTTGTCGAAAGCCCTGAACGTCGCGAGCTGACCATCGAACTCTGTGACCGCTGCCGACACGAGCGGCCGAGCGGCAAAGTAGCAAACATCATTGACGAGAAAGCGCGTCGGAAAATTATCTGATCCATCGGCGACGAGATCGTAGCGGCTGACCAGACCGCGCGCATTGTCCTGAGTGAGACGGTCGGGATGGAGCTCGATCTGCACGTCTGGATTGATCGCACGCACCGCGCGCGCCGCAGAATCCGTTTTCAGCAAGCCGATGTCTTCGGTTCTGTGCACAACCTGCCGCTGAAGATTCGACAGCGACACCGCATCGAAATCGACAATTCCAATCGTGCCGATTCCGGCTGCAGCGAGGTAGAGGACCAGCGGGCTTCCAAGTCCGCCTGCGCCTACCACCAGAACGCGCGACGCCAGAAGCTTCGCCTGGCCCACACCACCCACTTCGCGCAGCACGATGTGGCGGGCGTAACGCTCAATCTGTTCATCGCTCAGAGGCATGATCGGCAGCTCATGGAGTTGCTTTGGTTTCAAATGACGCACTCAATTTTGTCATGGCCTGCGCAAGCGGGCCACCCAGTTGGAACCGATGTGTGCTCGGCGCTAAAGACCTAGGTGGCCCGGTCTCCGCTGTCGCGTCGCCGGGCCATGAAAATCATTTTTGGATTTTATTCGTTCGAAAGCCGCCCCAGCCCGGCACGACCCTCGATAGCGGTAGCAAATGGGGTCCCAAAGGTCGCAGCGCCGCGCGGCCATCCGAAATGGTGCTACCGGCCTCTTGCCCGTTCCCCTCGGGGTTCCTTGCCGCGGGGCGGGACGCAAGCCTATTCTGCCTCGGCGGGCCGGCCGGAGAGCCGAACGCCCGCGCTCCGCCGGCCTGGAGGGGCCCGCGAGTAGTTGGGGAGTGGAGGGAAATGTCGCAAGACACTCGGCATCCGGGCGCCCACGGGCTCGAGCAACAGGGCTTCCGCAATCTGCAGGCCGTAAATTGGAATCTGCCCGCGCCGGAGCTTTATGAGCGCGCGGTCATCCGGGGCGAAGGCCATATCGCCAGGGGCGGCGCGCTCGTCGCGCTCACCGGTCAGCACACGGGCCGATCGGCCTCCGACAAGTTCATCGTCTGCGACAGCGCAAGCGACAAGCAGGTGTGGTGGGACAACAACAAGGCGATGACGCCCGCGCATTTCGAGGCGCTCTTTCATGCCATGGTCGCCTATGCGCAAGGGCGCGAGCTATACGTGCAGGATCTCTTCGGAGGCGCTGATCCCACACATCGCCTGCCCGTCCGCGTGGTGACAGAGCTCGCCTGGCATTCGCTCTTTATCCGACATCTCCTGATCGAGCCCACCGCCGGTGAACGCGACGGATTCGTGCCCGAGTTCACGATCATCGATCTTCCGGGCTTTCAAGCCGACCCGGCCGTTCACGGCAGCGAAACAGGGACCGTCATCGCGGTCAATTTCACCGAGAAGCTCGTTCTGATCGGCGGTACGTCCTACGCCGGCGAGATGAAGAAATCCGTGTTCACGATTCTCAATTATCTCTTGCCGCCCAAACGCGTGATGCCCATGCATTGCTCGGCGAATGTTGGCCCCAGCCGCGACGCCGCGATCTTTTTCGGGCTTTCCGGGACCGGCAAGACGACGCTCTCCGCCGATGCGACCCGCACGCTGGTCGGTGACGACGAGCACGGCTGGTCGGAGAACGGCGTCTTCAATTTCGAGGGCGGTTGCTACGCAAAAGTCATCAAACTGTCTGCAGAAGCGGAGCCAGAGATTTACGCCACGACGCAGCGGTTCTGCACCGTGCTGGAAAACGTGGTGATGGATCCGGTCACGCGCGAACTCGATCTCGACGATGGGCGCTACACCGAAAACACACGCGCCGCCTACCCGATCGACTACATTCCGAACGCATCGCGCACCGGCATGGCGCCACACCCGAAAAACGTCATCCTGCTGACGGCGGATGCGTTCGGCGTGCTGCCCCCGATCGCGAAGCTCACGCCATCGCAGACGATGTATCATTTTCTGTCGGGCTTTACGGCAAAGGTTGCGGGAACGGAAAAGGGGCTCGGCAAGGAACCGCAACCGACCTTCTCGACCTGCTTTGGTGCGCCCTTCATGCCCCGCCATCCGTCCGAATACGGCAATCTTCTGCGCGAGCTGATTGCGCACCACCAGGCGGATTGCTGGCTCGTGAATACCGGCTGGACCGGCGGCGCTTTCGGCACCGGTCACCGCATGCCGATCAAGGCGACGCGGGCATTGCTTGCGGCTGCGCTCGACGGCACGCTCGCCAATGTCGAAATGCGCATCGATCCGCATTTCCGCTTCCGTGTCCCCGTATCGGTGCCCGGGGTCGATCCGGCAATCCTCAACCCACGGGAAACCTGGAACGACAAACCCGCTTACGACGCGCAGGCGATCAAGCTCGTGAGCATGTTCCGCGACAATTTCCGAAAGTTCGAGGCGCATGTCGGCGCCGACGTGCTGCAAGCGGCCCCGCAACTGGCCGAAGCGGCGGAGTAGCGCGAAAGATTTACCCGCGCCGATACACCCAGACGCGCGCGGGCGGAAGGTTGGCCAGCACAAAGCCCGCGTGCTCGACGGTGAAGTCCTTTCCGGCCGGAACGGGCGGCGTCCATCCGTAGGAGAATTGAACGAACGGCGCGCCTGGCGCGAGGTGCGCGAGCGCGCTCGCAATCAGCGCGTAGCGCCGCGCGACCGGTTGATTGAGCAAAGGCAGACCCGACACCACCCCGGCCAGACCTTCGCATGCATGTCCGATGAGGCTGCGCTCCAGATCGTAAGCATCGCCCTCAACGACGCGCAGCTTTGGAAACCGCTCTCTTACCAGCTGGGCCATGTCGGGATCGGATTCAATCGCGATCAACCGATCCTCCACGATGCCTCTGGCGATGAGCGCGTCCGTCACGACTCCTGTTCCGGGCCCAAGCTCGATCACCATGCCCTCGGTCCGCGGATCGATCTGTTCCGCGATCTTGCGCGCGAGAGCCGGGCTCGAAGGTGCGATGGCACCCATGGAGCGCGGCCGGACGACGAGGCTGCGCAGGAAACGCAGCTCGTCGAGCGCTCCTCTCGCGGTCGCGTTTGTTACTGGCATGCCGTCTCCACATGGTCGGCCCAGCGCCGCTCACCGCGCGATACGGGTCGTGTTTCGCGGCGGCGGGTCCAGACTAGGACCCACGTGCTCAATGCGAAAGGCGGCCTGATCGTTTCAGCGCCGTGTCACGCCTCTTCGGCGCGACTGCAAAATTCCTTGACCCTGGCGAAGAAGCCTTCGGTTTCGGGATGCATGCCGGTCTCGCCCTCCTTCTCGAAAGAACGGAGAAGCTCTTTCTGCTTGCGCGTCAGCTTGACAGGAGTCTCCACGGCGATTTCGACATAGAGGTCGCCTGCCATGCCGCCGCCGCGCAGCAGAGGCATGCCCTTGCCGCGAAGGCGGATCTGCCGGCCGGCCTGGGTGCCCTCGGGAATATTGATCTTGGCGCGCCCGCCGTCGCAGGTGGGAACTTCGATGCTGCCTCCCAGCGCGGCCGTGATGAAGGATACGGGCGCCCGGCAGTGAAGATCATGTCCATCACGCTGGAAAATCGGGTGCGATGTGATCGAAATGAAAATGTAGAGATCGCCTGGAGGGCCCCCGTTCAGTCCGGCCTGGCCTTCACCCGTGAGCCGGATACGGGTGCCTTCCTCGACGCCGCGGGGAATGTTGACTGCAAGCGTGCGCTCCTTCTGCACATGTCCACTGCCGCGGCAGGGCTTGCAAGGGTTGCGGATGTGCCGGCCGGAGCCACGACAACCCGGACAGGTGCGCTCGATCGTGAAGAAGCCCTGTTGCGCACGGACCTTTCCGGCACCCGCACAGGTCGGACAGGCTTCCGGATGCGAACCTGCTTCGGCGCCGCTTCCGGCGCACGCTTCGCACGGCACTGCCGTATTGACGCGGATCTCCGCGCTCTTGCCCGCGTAAGCCTCTTCGAGCGAGATCTCCATATTGTAACGGAGATCGCCGCCCCGATTCTGCCTGCGGCCACGGCGCCCGCCCATCATTTCGCCGAAAAGGTCATCGAACACGTCGGTGAAAGACGATGCGAAGTCGAAGCCGAAGCCGTTTGCGCGCCCACCGCCGCCGTTCTCGAACGCCGCGTGGCCGAAGCGGTCATAGGCCGCGCGCTTGTCTTCGTCCTTGAGGACTTCGTAGGCCTCGTTGATTTCCTTGAAACGATGCTCGCAGGAATGATCGCCCGGATTGCGGTCGGGGTGAATCTCCTTCGCGAGCCGCCGGTAAGCGCCCTTGAGCTCTTCGATCGAGGCGCCGCGTTGGCAGCCCAGCACTTCGTAAAAGTCGCGCTTGTTCATTGCGATGTCAGTCGGGACCGCGAAACCGGAAATCTAGAGTGAGATGGTAAACGGTCCACTCTGCTCGCCCCTTTTCCCGATTCCCCGCCTCCGAATTCCAATCAAGCAGCACCCTTCTTCTTGTCCTCGTCGACTTCGGTGAACTCCGCATCGACGACATTCTCGTCCGGCTTTGTCCCACCGGTGCCATCGCCTTCGCCGCCGCCCGCGGCCTGCTGCGCCTTGTACATGGCTTCGCCAAGTTTCATCGACGCCTGCGCAAGCGTCTGGGTTTTGGACTGGATCGAATCGACATCGTCCGTCTTGATGGCTTCCCTCAGAGAGGAGATGGCGTTCTCGATGTTGGTGCGCTCTCCCGCATCGACCTTGTCGCCATGTTCGGACAGAGCCTTCTCGGTCGAGTGAATCAGAGCGTCGCCCTGGTTCTTGGCTTCGGCCAGCGCGCGCCGTTTCTTGTCGTCGGCGGCATGACTCTCGGCCTCCTTGACCATCTTCTCGATGTCTTTCTCGGACAGGCCGCCGGACGCCTGGATTCGGATCTGCTGCTCCTTGGCCGTCGCCTTGTCTTTCGCCGTGACCGATACGATTCCGTTCGCATCGATGTCGAAGGTCACTTCCACCTGCGGCACGCCGCGCGGCGCCGGCGGGAGGCCCACGAGATCGAACTGGCCGAGCATCTTGTTGTCGGCCGCCATCTCGCGCTCGCCCTGGAAGACGCGGATCGTTACCGCGGTCTGATTGTCCTCGGCGGTCGAGAATGTCTGGCTCTTCTTGGTTGGAATGGTCGTGTTGCGCTCGATGAGGCGCGTGAATACGCCGCCCAGGGTCTCGATGCCGAGCGACAGCGGCGTCACGTCGAGAAGGAGAACGTCCTTCACTTCGCCCTTGAGTACGCCGGCCTGAATCGCCGCACCGATCGCCACGACCTCGTCCGGATTGACGCCCTTGTGCGGCTCCTTGCCGAACAGCTGCTTCACGACGTCCTGAACCTTGGGCATGCGCGTCATGCCGCCGACGAGAATCACTTCGTTGATCTGGTTGGCGGAAACTCCCGCATCCTTGAGCGCCTGCTTGACGGGCGCAATGGTCCTCTGGATGAGGTCGTCCACGAGCGCTTCGAGTTTGGCGCGTGTGATCTTCATCGTCAGGTGCTTCGGGCCCGACGCGTCGGCTGTGATGAAGGGAAGGTTTACTTCCGTCTGCATCGCCGACGACAACTCGATCTTCGCTTTTTCCGCCGCTTCCTTGAGACGCTGCAGTGCGAGCCGGTCGGAGCGCAGATCGATGCCGCTCTCCTTCTTGAATTCGTCGGCGAGATAATTGACGAGCTTCTGGTCGAAATCCTCGCCGCCCAGGAAGGTGTCGCCGTTGGTCGACTTCACCTCGAAGACGCCGTCGCCGATCTCAAGCACGGAGATATCGAAGGTACCGCCGCCGAGATCGTAGACCGCAATGGTGCCACCCTCTTTCTTGTCCATGCCATAGGAGAGTGCCGCGGCGGTCGGCTCGTTGATGATGCGCAGCACCTCGAGACCCGCGATCTTGCCGGCATCCTTCGTCGCCTGACGCTGGGCGTCGTTGAAATAGGCAGGGACGGTGATCACGGCCTGGGCGACTTTCTCACCCAGATAGGATTCGGCCGTCTCCTTCATCTTCTGCAGGATGAACGCCGAAATTTCCGAAGGCGCGTACCGCTTGCCGTCGCGGCCCTGGACCCAGGCGTCGCCATTGTCCGCCTTGATGATCTTGTAGGGGACCATGCCCACGTCTTTCTGGGTCATGGGATCGTCGAAGCGGCGGCCGATCAGCCGCTTGATGGCGAAATAAGTGAATTCGGGGTTGGTGACCGCCTGACGCTTCGCCGCCTGGCCGACGAGGCGCTCGCCATCGGCGGTAAACGTCACGATCGAAGGGGTCGTTCGCGCACCCTCCGCGTTCTCGATGACTTTGGGCGTCGCTCCTTCCATGACCGCGACGCAGGAATTCGTCGTGCCGAGGTCGATGCCAATCACTTTCGCCATTATCCGGTCCTTCTGTTCGGGCAACGGAGTCCTGGCCTCCCTAAGGAGCGCCCTCCGGTCCGTCCCCATGAAACAACGGCGGTTTCGGGGCTAATTCCCTTGCCGCGTCTTGGGGGTATATAGGGGCGTGATTTTCGCCTCGCAAGGCGAACGAAGCCTGATTTCAGCAGCTTATTCGCACTACGTCACGATCCCGGCCTATTGACTTTCGCTGCCGGCCGGTTCGCGGCGGGCGCTTCCCGGCGAATGAATTTGGTGGTCAGGCTGGCATCCCAAACCTCGTCATGGCCGGGCCGTTGTCCCGGCCATCCATGAACATTCGTGCTTATAGCTGATGCTATAAACGGCGATGAAGGAACCATGGCCAGCGCGGTTTTCATGGGTGGCCGGGACAACGGCCCGGCCATGACGTAGGTAAAGTTTTCGGCCCCTACTGCGCCGCGATCACGGCAGCTTTGAAGATTTCGTTCATCTTGGCGCCTCTGGCGAGGGCGCAGACTGACCCAACGACGCACCCGTCTTCCACGAAAAGGGGAGCAGATATCCCAGCCTGAATGGGGGGTGAACGGAGATGTTTGGGGGAAGCTGACCGAGACACCCCACCACGAGTTTGTCCAGGCCTTCATTCCCGCTCGATGATGCTATTTCCGCAGAGGGAGGGTCGCTTCTGTAAAACTGGATTTTCACTAGTGTCATTGCAGAGGCTTTCGCCAACGCTTCGTCGCTCGGGTGCGCTTTTGCGATGCAATCTTGGGCGGCACGCTGGAGCAAGGACGGAAGGGGGTCGCGCGAGTCCAAGGACCACTCGATTTTGGCTTGCTTGGAAACTTCGATCGGTACGCCATTTTCCATTGTTGGGGGATAAAGCCATTGCTGAACGCACGTCACTGATGCACCATCGAGAGACGAATGGCCGCTCGATTTTTTGACGGTGATGTTTGCAACTCTGCCCTGAGGAGTAACGGAATATTCGAGCGTCGTAACGCCTTGCTCGTGCATTCTTATCGCGCTCCGAGGATAATACATAGCACAGATATGCGCGTAACCCGGTGCAGGAGCCTGCGCGTCCTGTTGCGAAGGTTGCGCCAGTGCGGGGGCTGTTAGTAATAGCACAAACAAGAAGGATCTCATCCCGCGGGCTCCGTCAAATACATATCTGCCCGAAACAAGAGAGAACCCAGGTTGAGCAACCTTACAGCGCCGCGATTACCGCAGCGTTAAAGATTTCGCTCATCTTGGCGCCCAGGGGGGCGATCTGTACGGGCCGCTCGAGGCCGACGAGAAGCGGTCCCAGCACCGTGACGCCGCCGATCTGCTGCAGGAGCTTCGTTGAAATCGAGGCGGAATGGATGGCGGGCATGATAAGGACATTCGCGGTCTCGCTGAGCCGGCAGAAGGGGTAAAGGGCGAGCATCTCCCGATCGAGAGCTACATCGGCCGCGATCTCGCCATCATATTCGAAATCGACGCCCCGCTGGTCGAGGATGTGGACCGCTTCGACGATCCGCTCGCTGCGCTCGCTGCGCGGAAAGCCGAAGGTCGACGACGCGAGCAGCGCCACGCGGGGCACGAAGCCGAAGCTCCTGACGACGCACGCGGCCTGCATGGCAATCTCCGCCAGCTCCGAGCTGGTCGGCATTTCATGCACGCTCGTGTCGGCCACAAAAACGACCCGCCCTTTCATGAAAATGACCAGGACGCCGATCGGCCTTTGTCCCTTGGGCGCGTCCAACACCAGCCGCACGTCGCTCAGCGCCATGGAATAGCTGCGGGTGACGCCGGTCACCATCGCGTCCATGTCGCCGTGCGCCAGCATGCAGGCCGCAAAGATGTTGCGGTCGTTCCGCACCATGCGCAGACAATCTCGATAAAGAGCGCCGCGACGCTGAAGGCGCGCATAGAGCGTGTCCACGTAAGGGCTCGATTCCCTGGCAGATTGTGGCGTCCGGATTTCAAGCCCGCAATCTTCGACTCCGAGCTTGTAGATGCCCGCTTTGACGACGTCCTCCCGTCCGACGAGCAGAGCTCTGCCGAGGCCGGTGCTCTGGAACGCAGCGGCCGCGCGGATGACCGCTTCTTCCTCGCCTTCCGCGAAGACGACACGCTTCGGCTTTGAACGCACGCGCGCGGCGATGTGCTGAAACAGATTCGCGGAAGGATCGAGCCTGGCGGACAGCTCAAGGCGGTAGGTCTCCGCGTCTTTCGATTCGCGCCGCGCCACACCGGATTTGACCGCTGCTTCGGCGACCGCGGAGGAGACGCGTGAAATGAGTCTCGGATCGAACGGGACGGGGATAATGTACTCCGGGCCATAGGCAGGGCGCGCGCCGCGATAGGCCAGCGCCACTTCGTCGGGCACGTCCTCGCGCGCGAGCGCCGCGAGCGCCTCGGCCGCCGCGATCTTCATCGCTTCGTTGATGGTCTTCGCGCGCACATCGAGTGCACCGCGGAAAATGTAGGGGAAGCCCAGAACATTGTTGATCTGGTTGGGATAGTCGGAGCGGCCGGTGGCCATGATGGCGTCGGGACGGACCGCCTTGACCGCCTCGGGCGAGATTTCGGGATCCGGATTGGCCATGGCGAAGATGATCGGCGCTTTTGCCATCGTCTTCACCATCTCCTGGGTCACCGCATCTTTCACAGAAAGGCCGAGAAACAGATCGCTGTCCTTGAGTGCGTCGGCAAGCGTCCGCGCGTTCGTCTCGATCGCGTGCGCGGATTTCCATTGGTTCATGCCGATCGTTCGGCCGCGATAGACGACGCCCTTGGTGTCGCACAGCAAGGCGTTGCCGTTCGGCAATCCCATGGCCTTCAGCAATTCCAGGCAGGCGATTCCGGCGGCGCCGGCACCGTTCACGACAACCTTGATGTCGAACAATTTGCGGTTGGTAAGATGGAGCGCGTTAATGACGCCTGCCGCGGAGATGATGGCGGTGCCGTGCTGATCATCATGAAAGACAGGGATGTCCATCAAGTCGCGCAATCGCTCCTCGATCACGAAGCAGTCGGGCGCCTTGATATCTTCCAGGTTGATGCCGCCGAACGTTGGGCCCAGATAGCGCACGCAGTTGACGAAGGCATCGACATCGCTCGTGTCGACCTCGAGATCGATCGCGTCCACATCGGCGAAGCGCTTGAAGAGGACGGCTTTGCCCTCCATCACAGGTTTGGCGGCGAGCGCGCCAAGATCGCCCAGCCCGAGGATTGCGGTGCCGTTCGAGATGACCGCCACGAGATTGCCTCTCGCGGTGTAGTCGAAGACCGCGTCCGGCCGCTCGGCGATCGCTCGCACCGGAACAGCCACGCCGGGCGAATAGGCGAGGCTGAGATCCCGCTGGGTCGCCATCGGCTTGGTCGGTGTGATCTCGATTTTTCCGGGCTTGCCGCCCGCGTGAAAGGCGAGCACTTCTTCCTGCGTGAATGAGGGGCGGGCCATGCGCTGTCCGTGTTTGCCGATCCACAGAATATCGCGCCCCCGGCCCTCGCCTTTCAATGGCCCACCTGCGCGGATTCGCGCATGGATATGAAGAATTCAATTGCCGCGGAGCCCGAAAGCGCCACGCCCATGATGGCGCAGTATCTCGAGATCAAGTCCGCGCATGACGGCTACCTCCTCTTCTACCGCATGGGCGATTTTTACGAGATGTTCTTCGACGATGCGGTGAAGGCCGCCGCGGCGCTCGACATCGCGCTGACCAAGCGCGGACGTCACCTGGGCAGCGACATTCCCATGTGCGGAGTACCGGTGCATGCAGCGGAGCAATATCTGGAGAAGCTGATCCGCAAGGGCTTTCGCGTCGCCATCTGCGAGCAGATCGAGGATCCGGCGGAAGCCAGGAAGCGCGGCGCGAAATCGGTTGTCGGGCGCGAAGTGATCCGGCTGGTGACACCGGGCACGATCACCGAAGAAGCGCTGCTCGAAGCGCGCTCGTCAAACCTTCTCGCCTCGCTTGGCCAGGCTGCGGGCGAATACGCACTCGCGACGGCCGACATGTCTGCCGGCGATTTCCAAGTCTGCACGATTGCACCTGCCGAGCTCGCGGCAGAATTGGCGCGGCTTGCTCCGCGCGAGCTTCTCGCTCCGGATGCGCTGCCTGGCGAAGCAGAATTTGACGAGCTGTTTCGCTCGCTGGGGCCGGCGCTGACGCCGCTGCCCGCGCGCAATTTCGATTCGGCGCAGGGCGAGCGAGTCCTGAAAGCGCATTACGGCGTCGCCGCGCTCGATGGCCTGGGAACCTTCACGCGCGCGGAAATTTCGGCCGCCGGCGCGCTTATCGGTTATCTGGATCTGACGCAGAAAGGCAAACTGCCGACACTCAAAACCCTTTCGCCATCCTCGATTGATTCCCGCATGAGCATCGACGCCGCCACGCGGCGCAATCTCGAGCTTGTGGAGACGCTTTCGGGCCAGCGCGCCGGAAGCCTGCTCGGCACGATCGACCGAACTCTGACATCGGCGGGCGCGCGCGAACTGGCGAGCCGGTTGTCCTCGCCTCTGACCGATGTCGCGGAAATTTCTCTGCGGCTCGACGCGGTCGCCTTGTTTGTGGCTGAGCACGAACTCCGTGCTGCTCTGCACGACGATCTTCGCCGCACGCCGGACATTGCGCGGGCGCTGGCGCGGCTCTCCCTTCAGCGCGGCTCGCCGCGCGATCTGGGTGCGCTCCGCGACGGCATCAGGGCTGCGCGAGCATTGCGTGAACATCTTTCGATCCTCGACGACCCTCTCAAACCGTCGCCGGGCGAGACGCGCAAGGCGCGCGAAGCGCTCACCAAGGGTGTCGCAGCACTGAGCGAACTCAGCGACAGGCTCGAACATCTTCTCGTCGCCGGGCCGCCCGTCACCGGTCGCGACGGCGGGTTCATCGCCGCGGGCGCGCACGCGGCGCTCGACGACGCGCGGGCCCTGCGCGACGAAAGCCGCCGGGTCGTTGCGGCCCTCGAGGCGCGCTATCGCGCGGAGAGCGGCGTCCAGCCTCTGCGGATTCGCCACAACGGCGTGCTCGGCTATTTCGTCGAGCTGACACCGTCCAACGCCGACAGGCTGACGGCGAGCCCGATGCGCGAGATTTTCCGCCACCGCCAGACGATCGGCGGCGCGGTGCGATTCTCGACGGATGAACTCTCGACGCTGGCGAGCCGCATCGCGCAGTCTGCCGAGCAGGCTCTCGCGATCGAGCGCGAATTGTTCGATTCGCTCGCGGCGGAAGCTGCTCACGCGAGCACTCCGCTGCTTGCCATTGCCGATGCCATTGCCTCGCTGGACGTCGCGACTGCCCTCGCCGAACTTGCGGTGACGGAGCGACAGGCGCGGCCGCTTGTCGATCAAAGTCTCGCTTTCGAAATCGTGCGCGGACGGCACCCGGTGGTCGAAGCGGCACTCGCCCAATCGCGATCCGGAAGTTTCGTGCCCAACGATTGCAATCTTTCGGACGAAGGCGGCGGACGCATCTGGCTCGTCACCGGGCCCAATATGGCGGGCAAATCGACCTTTCTCAGGCAAAATGCGCTGATCGCGATTCTCGCCCAGATGGGCGCGTTCGTACCGGCGGAATCGGCGCATATCGGCGTGGTCGACCGCCTGTTCAGCCGCGTCGGCGCCTCCGATGATCTCGCGCGCGGGCGCTCGACCTTCATGGTGGAGATGGTCGAAACCGCCGCGATCCTCAACCGCGCCACCGAAAAAAGCCTGGTCATTCTCGACGAAATCGGCAGGGGCACCGCAACTTTCGACGGGCTCGCCATTGCCTGGGCAGCGGTTGAACATTTGCACGCCGTCAACCGCTCGCGCGCCCTTTTCGCCACGCACTACCACGAGATGACCGCGCTCGCCGGACGATTGGATTCGGTTACTTGCGTGACGATGCGCGTCAGCGAGTGGAAAGACTCGATCGTGTTTCTGCACGAAGTGGCGCGCGGGGCCGCGGATCGTTCCTACGGCATTCATGTCGCCAAGCTGGCCGGGCTGCCCTCCGCTGTCATCGCGCGGGCGGAAGAGGTGTTGCGCGCCCTGGAGGAAGGCCGCGAAGGTCACAAGCCGCTCGCGCGCATCGACGACCTTCCGCTGTTCTCCGCACTTCGGCACGAGACTGTGCCGTCGCGGCAAAGCGCGGTCGAGGACAAGTTGGCCGGCGTGCTGCCGGATACCCTTGCGCCAAAGGCCGCCCTTGAATTGATCTACGAGCTGAAGCTGCTGTTGAAGTAGCATTCGCCGCGTTCGACGCTTATTCTCCGGAGCGAAATGGAGAGAATGACATGCGCTATCTGCACACCATGGTTCGCGTGACGGATCTCGACCGGTCACTGAACTTCTATTGCGAATTGCTCGGCCTGAAAGAGATACGCCGCATCGACAATGAGAAGGGCCAATATACGCTGGTGTTTCTCGCGGCGCCCGAGGATGCGCAACGCGCGCTTGCGGAACACGCGCCAATGGTGGAGCTGACCCACAATTGGGAGCCGGAAGACTATGATGGCGGGCGCAACTTCGGTCACCTCGCCTATTATGTGGACGATATTTACGAGACCTGTGCGAAGCTCATGGAAGGCGGCGTGACGATCAACCGGCCGCCACGCGACGGTCACATGGCCTTCGTACGTTCGCCGGACGGCATATCGATCGAGCTGCTGCAGAACGGCACTCCAAAAGCGCCCGAAGCTCCGTGGAACGAGATGCCAAATGTCGGCACCTGGTGAACTCTTTCCCGGGCAAGAGTGAGACCGCATGGGCGGAATGATCGTCGTCGCCATCGCTCTTGCGGTCGTGGCACTCATTCTCGCCGCCGGACTTGCGACGCTCTGGATTGGCGGCGACACCCAACGCCGCTGGTCGAACCGCCTGATGCGCTACCGCGTCCTCGCCCAGCTCGTCGCCATCGTCGTAATTCTGGCGGTGTTCTATTTCACGCGACCACACTAACGCTTTTCCTCCCCCAACGTGGGGGAGGTGCCGAGCGCAGCGAGGCGGAGGGGGACGTGGCGCGCGCGCCGCGCGCGGACTCCCCCCTCCGGTTTGCTCCGCTTCGCTGCGCAAACCACCTCCCCCACGTTGGGGGAGGAAAGAAGAGTGCGAATCAGAAAAAGCTCATTGGATCCACGTCCACTGCCATGCGCACGCCGGTGGCCAGCTTTACGCGGTCGAGCCAGGCGTGGAGATAGGCTTGCACGTCCACATTGCGGTCGGCCTGCAAGAGAAGGCGCTCACGCGTGCGGCCGCGCAGGAGCTGATAGAAGGCAGGCGTCGGCCCCCAGATTTTCACGCCGCGCGCCTTTGGCGCCGCGCGCGCCAGCACGCGGCCCGCGTTTCGTACGGCATCGCCATCGGCGCCCGCGAGTATGATTGCCGCGAGCCTTCCGAAAGGCGGTGCGGAGACGCGCTCGCGCGCGGCACGTTCCTGTTCGAGAAATGCGTCGCGGTCGCCGTTCGCCAGCGCACCCATCACCGGATCGTCGGGATTGCGCGTCTGGATCAGCACGAGCCCCGGGCGTTCGGCGCGGCCGGCGCGGCCCGCGACCTGGTGCAGAAGCTGGAAGGTGCGCTCGCGGGCGCGCGGATCGCCTTCCGAACCGCCGAGATCGGCGTCGACCACGCCGACCAGCGTAAGCCGCGGAAAATGGTGCCCCTTGGCGACGATCTGCGTGCCGATCAGTACATCGGTCTCGTGTTTGGCCATGGCGCGGATGGCCGCCTGGGTTTCGAGCGGGCCATGCATCGTGTCGCTCGATGCGATCGCCGCGCGCGCCTGCGGAAATGCGGCCGCAAATTCCTCGGCCACGCGCTCGACACCCGGCCCGCAGGCGATGAGGCATTTCTCCGCTTCGCAATGCGGGCATTTGAGCGGAATGGGCATCTCGAATCCGCAATGGTGACAGGCGAGCCGGCGCTGATAGCGGTGCTCGACCAGCCAGGCCGAACAGTTCCGGCAGACCATTTTTTGTCCGCAGGATTCGCACAAGGTGAGCGGCGCGTAGCCGCGCCGGTTGAGGAATAGCATCGCCTGCTCGCCGCCGGCGAGCGTCGCGGCAAGCGCATCGCGCAGCGGCTGCGACAGCCAGGTGCCGGGTTCGACGCGCGCGCTGCGCAGATCGATGAGGCGGATCTCTGGCATCACCGCACGCCCGTGCCGGCGCGGCAGCTTCAGCCAGTGATAGCGGCCGCTCATCGCATTGACGAAGGTTTCGAGCGAGGGCGTCGCGCTCGCCAGCACGATCGGACAATTCTCGATCCGGGCGCGCACCACCGCCATGTCGCGCGCATGATAGATGACGCCGTCCTCCTGCTTGTAAGCCTGCTCGTGCTCTTCATCGACGATGATCAATCCCAGTTCGGGAAAAGGCAGGAACAGCGCGGAACGCGCGCCCACCACGACACGCGCTTCGCCCGAAAGCACGGCACGGTAGACTCGCCTGCGCTCCTTCGGCGAAAGATCCGAATGCCACTCTGCGGGCCGGCAACCGAAACGCCCCGCGAAACGCTCGAGAAACTGTACGGTCAACGCGATTTCCGGCAGCAGGATCATGACCTGGCGATCGAGCCGCAACGCTTCGGCAACCGCTTCGAAATAGGTCTCCGTCTTGCCGGAGCCCGTAACGCCGTCGAGCAATGTGGCGGAAAATTCGCGCGCCGCGACGCGTGACTGCAGCTCGAACGCAGCGGGCGCCTGTTCCGGGTTGAGACTTGGCGGCGCGGAATGCGGATCGGGTAGTGGCAACGGCAAGAATTCGGGCAGACTGACTTTCTCCAGCGCACCCGAATCGATCAATCCGCGCACAACCTGCGGCGTGACGTTCGCTTCCTCGGCGAAGCCTGCGATGCTGCGGGCGAGTCCGTCTTCGGCGAGCACCATGACTCTGCTGCGCGCAGGTGTGAGGCGCGCCGGTGTGCCGGCGCCACGCACGAAACCGATGCGTGGAGTCTGGGCCTCGAACGCCTGCCTTGCACGCAACGCAATCGCGAGCACGATGCCGGGCGGCGTCAGCGTATAGCGCGCCATCCAGTCGATGAAATCACACAGAGCGGCGGGCAAACATGGATTGCCGTCGAGCGGCGCGGCTGATTTGAGGCGCGTTTCAGCGACAGCGCCGTCAGCTTCGCCCCAGACGACACCCAGCACCGTGCGCGAGCCGAGCGGTGCACCAACAATTGCGCCGCGCGGCAATGCGACGTCGACGCGATAATCATACGCACCTTCGAGCGGCAAGGGCAACAGCACGGCGGCTCGCGCGCCCTGCTCTGTTTGTGTCCGGGGCTTCAATGCGGCATCGTTCATGGGCTACACTTTGCGCCGCGAATCTCTTTGGTCAATCGCAAGCGAACATGAAGCAGTATATCGACAGCACCTGCACCACGATCTGTCCCACCGCCACTTGCGCGCGGACGCGCGAGAGATGAGCGAGCGCGCACAATCGCGGCCGCCTGCCGAAGCCGCCGCGGAGGCGGTGAAGGCGTATATCCGCATGAACCGGGCGAAGCTGTCGAAAGATGGAGAATTTCTCGCCCTTCTTTTGCCCGAACGATTCGCTTCGTCCGGCGTGCGCGACCTGCAGCGTTTTACTATCGACCGGCTCGCAGCAGAGAACGCGGCGTTGCGTGCGGAGCGCGACGGGTTGCGGGGCGCGCGCGAACGCGCCGTGCAGCTCGGCGAAGGCGTGCGCCGCGTGGTGCTCGATCTTGTCGACGCACGCAGCTTCGAAGAGGCGATCGCGGTGGCCAAATCCTCGGCCAGGGCCTTCGGTGCTGACCGCGCGGCTTTGTGCGTAGAAAGCGAGGATGGCACGAAGACCGCGCACTGCTCGGGCGTGCGCCTCATCGCGCCCGGCGTTGCGGACGCCGTTCTCGGCTGCGACGGTACTGGCGCGATTCTTTCGGGCGGCGGAGCGCTGCTGCTCGGTGCGGGCGGCGCGGAATGCCGGAGCCTCGCTGCGTTTCGCCTGACAATCGTTGGGCCCGCAGCGCTTTACGTGCTCGGCGCGCGCGAGGAACGCCGCTTCGAAGGCGAGGACGTGGCAGCGGATCTTGCTTTCTTTGCCCGCGCGCTTGAGCGTGCGATTCGCGCATGGCTCGATCTGCCGAAGCTCTGAAAGGCGAATGGCTGGCGGCGCTCTCCCATGAGCGCCGCGTGAGTCCGCACACGCTGCGCGCCTATGGAGACGACGCCACGCGCTTCCTCGCATTCGCGCAGGAACATCTGGGGCGCGCGCTCGATGAAAAAACGCTCGCGCGGCTGAAGCCGACGGATTTCCGCGCCTTCATCACGTGCCGCCGCAATGAAGGCCTGGGCGCGCGCGGCGTGCGCCGCGCCATGTCGGCGCTGCGAAGCTTCTTCCGCCATCTCTCACGCGAGCAGATCGTGGACAATCCCGCGCCGCATGCCGTGCGCACACCGAAGCTGGCGCGCACGCTGCCGCGGCCGCTCAGCGAAACGGATGCGACGCGCACGCTTGAAGAAGCGGGCAGCGGAGACGTGGCCTGGATCGCGGCGCGCGATGTGGCGCTGCTCACGCTCCTCTATGGCGCGGGACTGAGAATTTCCGAAGCTTTGGCGCTGCGCCGCGGCGATGCGCCCTTTGGCGATTGGCTGACGGTTCTCGGCAAGCGCAACAAGGAACGCGCGATGCCCGTTCTGCCGGTGATGCAGGAAGCAATCGCCCGCTACATTGAGCACGTTCCGTTTGCCATTGCACCGGACGGACCGCTATTTCTCTCGCGCCGCGGCAAGCCAATGAGCGCGCGCGACGCGCAAGGGTTGATGCAGCGCATGCGCGGCGCACTTGGTCTGCCCGAGCGCGCCACGCCGCATGCGTTCCGTCACTCCTTCGCGTCGCATCTCCTCGCCAATGGTGGAGATCTGCGCGCGGTGCAGGAATTGCTCGGCCATGCCTCGCTCTCGACGACGCAGACCTACACCGAGATCGACACGAAACAGCTCCTCGCCGTCTACAACGCCGCCCACCCCCGCGCGCGGTGAGGGAGTGCTATCAGTCCAATTCCAACAATTGATTCCAAAAAAGATTGTCATGGCCCGCCGCAGAGCGGGCCACCCAGACACAACCGCTCCGAGCGCATATTCAGCGCGCAGACGCGCGCTTGCTGGGTGGCCCCCGTCAAGCGGGGCCATGACAGTTTTTTGGTTCAACTCTTCGAACTGAGCCGCTACGGCGCCGCCCACCTACTTCTTCATGCAGGTCGACGAGAACTGCGCGTAGGTCTGGCCGCCGGTCGTCCCGGCCTTCTTCATCGTATCCCATTTGGCCGCGCAGGCTTTCATCTGCCCCTGCGGCGTCGCGGGTTTGGGCGGCGGCGTCGAAGGCCCGTGATTTTTCAGGCACGCCGACGAATAGGCCTTATAGGTCGTCTTGGCTTGGTCCGCCGTGGACATGGACTTCCACGATCCGGCGCAAGCCTTCATCGTATCTCCGCTCGTAGTAGCGAAGGCAGGTGAGGCCATGAGGCCAAACGTGAGTGCAACGGCAATTGGAAAACGCATGATGTCCCCCTCGATTGAAGCTCGATACTGATGCCTCCAACCACGAATTTGCAACCCGAAATCCGGCCTAAACCGCGTCGATGATCCTCTTGGCGTATGCTTCAGCCTGTGACGCTACGAACTGATCGCCCCTCCAAATCGGAATCGCGCGATCGTCTAGGCGAAGCCCTCGCGAACAGGATGATCGACCACGATCGCCTTGCCCGCGGTCACCGCCCCGACGGCATGCAGCGTGCCGGAGGGAATAATGCCCACAAACCCCGGTCCGGCGATTCGCGTCTCTGCGCCGATGGTGATTTCCAGCTCGCCTTCGATGACGTGCCAGACCTCTTCCTGCGGATGATTGTGACGCGGGATGACCGCGCCTGCGTCGAACTCATAATGCCCAAAAGTCATGCTGGGCGAATTGAAATACCGCCCATGCCAGCCCGGCTTCCGCTCGATTATCGGCAGCTCGGTTGTGTCAATAAAGGCCATTATCCATTCCCGTCCCGGTCATGCGCGGACATGTGGCCATTCAGAGCCGCCGAGGCGCAAGTGCCGGCGCAACAGAACAGCGCTGATCGGGCCGGAATTGGGCCCTGTTGCGCCCGGCGCGCTCCTTCCCTATTTTCCGCTGACCTTCGGGCCGCCTTAGCTCAGCCGGTAGAGCAACGCATTCGTAATGCGATTTTGTCTCTACTCATACCTCCTCATGCTATCCCTAAATCACTGACCCCGTTGACTTTTTGAGTGATACAATACTCAAGGGTGTTCATTGGCAATCACGCCAGCACCGTCAATGGGAGTGCATAGTTCGTGGCTAAGATAGCTCTCACCGACGTTTCCGTGCGAGCGCTACAGCCGCCGGAAAAAGGACAGAAGACGTACTGGGATTCGTCGCTTTCGGGATTCGGTATTCGCATCTCGCAGGGAGGCGCGAAGACGTGGATTGTGCTCGACCCTCGCAGCAAAATCCGCACGCAGGACACGATAGGCTGATACCCTCTTATTTCGCTCAAAACTGCCCGTGAGGAGGCGAAGATCTATCCTTTGTGACGCTGGCGGTATCGGTCTTCCAATTTTCTGGGCTGCTCTGCCGGGCTCACATAGCGCCGCTCACGTTTGGAGATGCCGAGTTGGGCGTGAAGTAGGCCCACATAGTCAAGATCGTTCGTCAAAGCGGGATCGTCGCGCTTCATACGACCTTTCAGCTCGAGCGTTGCGCCCCCAGTTGAGTAGATTGGCACGAGTCGCGCCTCCGGTTGGATCGAACTAAAGAGATCGAATTCGTCAATGATACCTTTCATGCCACCGATGAAGACAGCAGCTTGAAATTTCCCCGACGAGAACATGGCCTTGCGCATAGCCAGCAAACTTTCTTCACGATCATTCTCCACCACACCCGTATAGGTAACATTTTCGAAGTGGGCGTTATCTTCAGGAAATTCATCTTTGAAGTATGCAGTCTGATAGAGATGCACCCATTGACCGTAATCGACTTTCATCGATTTTGCGACAAGTAGGACGATCGGCGTGATTGCTGGATGCCCGCCCCAGACCAGACGACGGCGTCCGAGGATCACTTGCATCACGGCATTCACAGCTGACGTGATCGCGACTACATCGGCCGTTTTCGCAAATTCCGGCGCGCGCTTTTCGTCAGGAACACTGGCAGATAGAAATACCGCGTCCGAGGCAGGCATCACGCGTACCTCCCCAAATCCCATGCTGCCTCACGAGCCTTGATGGCACGTACCGTCGCGATGTTTTCGTCCAGCCATTTTAGATGCGCTGACCATTGGTCGCTTATGCCAACATGATCGTAAATCAGAATAAGCTTGTCCGCGTGACGAGCTCGCAACGCCTTATCGGCAATATCGTTGAAAATTTCGGCGGTCGGAATTCCAACAACGGGGTATGCCCATAACCGCTTTCCGTCGATTAACCTCACCCCTATCGCCCGGTGAGCGCCAATTCCCTCAATCGTAGCACCCATGACATCCAGTTCGGCGCTGAACTTGCCCGTGATAGCCCTATAGCGCGCTGCGATTGCCCGGCTGCGCAAACTTTCAACCTCAAGAACGATTTTGTCAGCTATAGCGTCAGCTATCGGACCGTCAGTTCCTTTGAGATCGCCTGCACCCAGATAAACCGTCTCGGCCAAGCTGGTCCTTACGTCAGGACTACGTCCTGGCCAAACAACACGAAGAACCTGTATGTCCTTTGCGCGGGCACGTGCCAGTTCCTGGCGCGTCCAACTACTTGAGAAATACGTATCCGTATCGAGCATCACCATGACGTCGGAATCGCAAAGGCGATGCCAAAGCACCTCTTGGAACGGGTCGCCAGGCCGGATATCGTGCGTGTCGAGGAAGACATCGAACGCCTTACCTGCGAGCAAATCGTGGATTTGCGCCGCAGCGTTTCTTGATTCGGTCCGGCGATAACTCACGAACGCGCGCCGCTGCTTACGAAGCAACCCTACACATTCCAGGAGCGCCGAAGCGAGTTCGACCAACTCTGGATCTTCGCTGCGAAGCGCCATACCGTTTGCGCCCTGAAGCCCAGCGGGAAGATCTGTAAATTTACCACCCACCGGTGGCACTGGTATGACTGGTACGCCCATGCTCAAGAGCTGCCGCGCCATGACCGCTTCGGCTTGCTTCGGTCCCGAAAAATAGACTGCGGCGAAGGCCGTGTGCGAAGGCGTACTCGGAACAGACGCCGCGTCGTACAGCACTATTTCTGTGCCAATTATGAGATTGAATGGCGCAACAAGCTCGGCCAGCGTGTCCCTCACCTGGTTGCGCTGGTCCGGACTCGGCTCACCTAATATAGCTAGCTCGTAAAGCCCCACCTGAGTTCCTCAATGCTTCTGTAGTGTGCGCCGTAGGCCCAGCCCGAGACCTAGGATATCATGATTGAGCTTCTGCACGCCCTTCCATACGCCCTTGTGGCAGCGCGAAATCGGTTTTCGCGATCCGCACACGCAGCTTCGCATCGCGCTGGGTTTGCGGATCTGCCGGCCGAACTCTCGCCAAGCAGCGTCCTTTTTGAGAAGGTCGAGCGTTCCCGCGATACTTTCCGGCGACGGCGTGTCACGGGCCTCGCCGCAGTATTCGGCAATCCCGAGCGCACCGTGGCTGTACTCGGGCCAAGGCCATTTTCCGGTGTCGTCAAAATGGCTGAGCCCGAAGAGATACGGAACGGCCAGCCCTTCGATGAAGTGGGCGAGGGTTGAGCCTTTTGGAAACCGGTTCCGCTCATCCTGCTTTACGCAAAGACACGCGGAGCCGCCCGGGTTTCTATGGAGGTCGGCGAGATTTTTCACGCCATGCTTTGCCGCGATCTCAGCCGTGCGGCCGCCGACCTCTGTTAGCGTAGGCATTCCGAGCGGTTCATCAGATGGTGCAATATGTACCGCGAAGGAATCGTTCCGCTCCTCTCCGGCGAAGTTGGCGCGAAGATCGAGGATGCCTTCGACAACACCGGACTCAGTCAGTCTGAGCCGCGGATACCGCGCTGATATCATCGCCATGTCCTCGACCGTGAAGCGCACCACTCACGCGGACCAAGGCTTCGGCGGATTGCGAATCAGCGAAGGCGCGGCAGCTACGCTGACCCGCCCGGAGGATTTTTCGGCTTCCTTCTTGAGAGCCTTGTCATCGATGTCCTCACGGCTTGTCACAGCATCCTCCAGCCATTCGCCGAGATGTTCGCGACCCTCATCAGACACCCAATCATAGGTCTTGCACAGCGAGGACATCGATGTGCCGTCATCGAACAAGATAGTATCGAGCGGATTGGGGCCCGCGGTATCGGTCTCTCCATCCTGGTTCTTAATACCGTGGATGCGTACACCGATGATCGCGTTACCACGCTCCCAGCTCTCGCGGATTTCGTAGAGGACCCAATCGCGGTCAGCGGTTTCGGCGCCGATCAACACCGCCGTCACCGTTGTGTTGTTCAACTGCCCCTTGATCCACTTCTTGATCGCCGCGTCACCTTCGCGCTCGAGCTTTTCCCAGTCGGCGGCGTCGATGAAGCCGGTTTCGTCGTCCGTCGACAGCGCGCCACTGTTGCGCACGTTCGCTGCGCGCCACGCATCGCGCTCGTAGTGAAAGCTAAAGAAGGTCTTGCGGGCCATCGGTTCCTCCTGATTCTGGGAAAACGTAATTTTTGTATGCCAACTCAGAACTTTCTAAGGAACCTTCAGATAGGTTGTCAAGGAAGGAAAGTATGCCTACCCTGAACTTTGGCTGATTTGGGAGGTGCCAGCGTGGCCACACGGCTTGGCGACAAAATCCGAGACCTGCGTAAATCCAAGGGGTTAACCTTGGAGCAGCTCGGCGGCCTGACAGATTCGAGCAAAAGTTACATTTGGGAGTTGGAGAACCGCAATCCACCACGCCCGTCGATGGAAAAAATCGCCAAAATCGCCGCCGTCCTTGGCGTCACCGCCGACTATCTCGCCGACGAAAAGGAAACATCGCCGACACCGGACGTGGTCGATACGGCCTTTTTCCGGAAATATCAGCGCCTACCGGAACCGACCAAAGAGAAAGTCCGACGCCTTCTCGCCATCTGGGACGAAGACACTTGAGCGAGAATTTTGGTCCGGAACGCTGGGCGATCGACGTCACCAAGATTCTCAACGCGGCCCTCGGTCCAAACCATTTTCCGATCCGAGTCGCCGAAGTCGCCTACGAGGTTGCGCGCAACAAGTTTCCGGACGACCCTGTCGCCGCCATCCGCGGCGCCGACCTTCCCGGTTTTGAAGGCGCTCTCTATCCGCCGCCAGCCGGCAGGAGAGGATGGGCGATCCTCTACAACAGAGCGATTGCGTCTCCCGGGCGCATCAACTTCACGCTCGCCCATGAGTTCGGTCATTACCTCTTACACCGCCGCGCAAATCCTAAGGGTATCGAGTGCAGCGAAGCGGATGTCGTGCGATGGGACAGCTCCTATGGCCAGATGGAAAACCAAGCCAACAGATTCGCAGCCAATCTCTTGATGCCATTCGATGACTACCGCCGTCTTATTCCCGATCAGTCATCAGTGGCCATGGAAGATTTGTCGGCAGCGGCCGAACGGTATGGCGTTTCTTTGATCGCCGCGATCCTGCGTTGGATGGAATACACCTGCCGCCGTGCCATCCTGGTGCTGTCGCGTGATGGATTCATCCTGTGGGCGAAATCCAACCCCCCAGCTTTCGAGTCCCGCGCCTTCATCCGGACAAAGAATCTGACGGTGCCAGTGCCGGGCTCGGCCTTGGCCAGCGCCGGCACCGCCGCCATCCGTGAAAACAACTCTCGCGACCACGACGGCGGCGTCTGGCTTGCCCAACCTGTTCGTGAACTGGCGGCAGCATCTGAGCAATTTGATTTTGTGATCTCGCTCTTGCTTCTTGAATCTCAACCACGATTCTCCATCGAGCAGGACCAGGAAGAAGACACCTTCGCCCGATTTGGCAGAGCTTCGTAAGAGGCCATGGCCAAGCAGGTCTTTTTCAGCTTCCACTATGACGATGTCAGAACCTTTCGGGCGAACGTCGTTCGCAACCATGGTTTTGCTAAGCCAAGTGGGAGGGAGGCGGGTTTCTTTGACGCTTCAATATGGGAGGACGCAAAACGGCATGGTGCTTCGTCCGTAAAGCGACTCATCGACGCGAACTTGAATGGAACCAGCGTAACGTGCGCATTAATCGGAACACATACTTGGTCGCGGCGGTGGGTACGATACGAGATTATGAAGAGCTTTGATCGTGGGAATGCGCTACTCGGCGTTCACATAAACTCGGTCAAGGACAAAAACCAGCAAACCTTCCCAAATGGCCCGGACCCATTTGACTACCTTGGATTCATTGTCAGCAATGACGGTAGGAAACATACGTATTATGAGCACGACGGAAGTGCGTGGAAGGTCTACACAGACCTGCAGTCGAGCGCTGCAAATTTCGCGCGTGAGCACTGGGGCAAAGGCTTTAAGCTATCGAACTGGGTGCGCTGCTATGACTGGGTACGTAACGACGGATTCAATAATTTTGCTACGTGGATCGAAGACGCGAGCTAGAGACGTGGGGACTTCAGGGACGCGGGAGTGCACCCCGGCACCGCGCTTCGATTGATATTTCCCGCCTTTGTTCCGGGGATTGTAGTGCGACGCGTTTTTGGGAGGCTGTCTTGGATGGAAGTGCAATATTTTTTCGAGGAACGTACGACGTTCCTTCGCTACTATTACGATCAAGCTGGCGGACCGTTCTTGAAGGTTCAGAAGCAGATCGAGGCTAAGGAGAAGCCGTACGACAAAGACAGCGGTGATCCAGATGAACCGCCGTATCTTGAGGAGTGGAGCGCGGCAGCGGACGCGCTTTCGCTACTCGGCCGCTCGTGCATTTCGATGCTGAGCGCGACGTTGAAACTGTACTTTATGGAATGGAGCGCCGAGCTTGGGTTTCGGCCAGCGAAGAAGAAGTCGCGCGATGACGGGTGGATCGGCTCCTATCGCACCGCGTTCGAGGAGAAATTGAAGCACAATTGGGATATATGTCACGTCGATCTAAGTATCCTTGAGCAGATCGAGATGGTGCGTAACCACGATCAACACCCACGCAAGATCACGACCCTCAACGTGTACCACGAAAAGCGCGATTTCAAAAAATATCCTGATCCGTTCTTTTTGAGCGAAGTAGGTCGGAAGGAATTGGCGGAAAACCCGGATGGAGATGGCGTGTTCATGTTCGCAAACGAAGTGAGCGTAACGAGAGACAAGCTGTTTAGGGCTATCGACGAATGCGAGCGTCTTGTCGATTGGCTGGAGCCGCAGCTCATGACTGCGAAGTATGGCAATCCGACAGGCTTTCCGATCAGGCAGTGAGACTCGCATCGAGCGGTCCCGTGGCGCGTGTGCAAATCCCGTGGCTAAGATCGACTGCAAGGACCAAAAAGGCTGGTGCCGCCTGGGTGACTCGAACACCCGACCCACGCATTACGAAAGAGATGATCGGTCGGGAAGCTCGGAGCCGGTACAGAACGAGCTATTGGAAGGCCCCTAGCCGTCAGAATCGCCCTCTGGTGGCCCGATCGCCGCAAGCACGACGTGCACAATATCAAAGTCCTTCTAGACGCCCTCACGGGCATCCCGTGGCTCGACGACGGGCAGATTGAAGACCTCCACACCACGAAAGGTCACGACCCGAAAAAACCGCGCGTTGAAATCGCCGTTGCGCCGCGCTTCACGGCACTAAGCAACGCCGCAGGAATCGACTTTACCGTCTAGGAGACACTGACGAGACATGATGTTTGAAACACCATATTCCCGGCGCAAAGAAGATGATAGACGTTCTCAGATTTTGTATTGAAATCAAATACTTGGCGGAGCCGGAGGGATTCGAACCCTCGATACGGGTTTAAGCCGTATAACGGTTTAGCAAACCGCCGCCTCCAGCCTCTCGGCCACAGCTCCCTCCATGGCGCCCAGCGACGACGCGGCCCTGATGATCAAGATAAGCCGCCTCACGAACGGGTCCAAGCCAGCGGCCGGCCGCTGCTTATGTAGGCAGCCCAACGCACCCCTGAAGGGCTACGACCCGAAACAGCCGCGCGTTGAAATCGAAGCCGGGCCGCGATATGACATGGCTGGCAAAAGTCACGCCGACTTTTGCGTGTAAATCCCGTGGCTAATGCTAACGGTACTGTGGTAAAAACCGCAGAATGCCGCCTTAGCTCAGCCGGTAGAGCAACGCATTCGTAATGCGTGGGTCGGGTGTTCGAGTCACCCAGGCGGCACCAACACATTTCGATCCCGATCACGGCGTGTCCGCGTGAATGCTGTAGCCGGGCCGCGTCTCTTCCAATCCTTCAGAATCTCCCTCGCCGCATTATGTCCCGGAATTCCGCTGACGCCGCCGCCGGGATGGGTTCCGGCGCCGCACATGTAGAGGCCGGGGACGGGGCTGCGATAGTTACCGTGTCCGAGCACGGGCCGCGCCGAAAAGAGCTGATCGAGGCTCAGCGTGCCGTGCATGATGTCTCCGCCCACGAGACCGAAGACGCGCTCCAGATCGAGCGGGCTCAATGACTGGCGCGCGATCACGGAGGCCTTGAACCCCGGCGCATAACGCTCGACCGTGTCGATCATCAGATCCGCGACGTCCTCCTTGTGCGCATCCCAGGAGCTGCCATCGGAGAGAAGCGGCGCGACATGCTGGCAGAACAGGCTCGCCACATGTTTGCCCTCGGGCGCCAGGCTGTCGTCGACCACCGAGGGGATCAGCATCTCGACGATCGGGGCTTTCGACCAACCATGCGCGCGCGCATCGTTGAACGCGCGATCCATGTAGGCGAGGCTGGGCGCCATGACGATTCCCGCGGTCAGATGGTCGCCCGCTTCGGGCAGGCACGAAAAGCGCGGTAATGCGGCCAGCGCGACATTCATCCGGAATGTGCCGGACCCGCAGCGATAGCGGCTCATGCGCTCGAGAAAATCGGCGGGCAACAAGGCGGGATCTACCAACGCGCCAAACAGAAGTTTCGGATTGAGGTTCGAAACAATCGCACGCGATCGAAAGGCCTTTCCCGCCGCAGTAACAACGCCCGATGCGCGCCCCTGTTCGACAATGATCTCGCGCACTTCCGAACCTGTATGAATTTCGACGCCCACGCCACGGCACGCGGCAGCCATCGCTTCGGTGATCGCACCCATGCCGCCGATGGCATGACCCCAGACGCCCTTGGCGCCGTTCACCTCGCCGATGGCATGATGGAGCAGCACATAGCCGGTGCCCGGCCCATAGGGGCTGGCATAGTTTCCGACAATGGCATCGAAGCCGAAGGCTGCCTTGATCGGATCGCTTTCGAACCAGCTATCGAGCAGGTCACCCGCCGATTGGCCGAACAGCGCGAGCAGATCGCGCCGCGCCACGGTATCGAGCCGTGCAAGCCTGCGCCCCAGTCCGCCCGCCTTGATCAATTCCGGGAGCGCGTCCGTCCAGCCCGTCTCCGTGACATTGGGCGGCGTCATGAGCAGCGTCTCGCGGACGGAACCGGCAAGGACAGTGAGACGCGACGAGAATTCATCGAAACGCGCGGCGTCGCGTTGAGAGAATTTTGCGACTTCCGCGCGGGTGCGGCCGGCACCCACCGCCAGATAGTCACGATCGTTCAGCGGCAGGAAATTCTGCAGCTTGCGTTCGACGAGACGCAGGCCGTGTTCCGCAAGCGACATGTCCGCGATGATCTTCGGATTGAGCAGAGAGACCGTGTAGCTCGCCGTCGAATTGCGAAAGCCCGGTGCAAACGTCTCAGTGACGGCCGCACCGCCCACGATGTCGCGCCGTTCGAGCACGGTTACGCGCAATCCCGCCCGCGCCAGATAGAATGCGCAGACCAATCCGTTGTGGCCGCCGCCGATGATGAGAATGTCAATCGCTTCGCTGCTCAAAGGCGTCCCCCAACTCAATCAGCGCCAATGTGTTAGAGCACGTTCCACTCATATGGAACTATAGTGTGTCATCCCCGCGGAAGCGGGGACCCAGTGCGTAAAGCGCTGAAAGATCTGCGCGGCGCTGAAATCGACTTGTCACCGCCGCGGACGCTGGGTTCCCGCTTTCGCGGGAATGACACTTTGGAGTGAAGCTTCATTCCGGACGGAAAACTCTTTAGTAACACTCGCTCGATCCGGAGCGGCTTGGACCCACGCGTTCTCGCGCATCGCCAATCACTTCCCGCGCCCTGGCGCGCGCCACATCGGATATAGCGTGGGACCGTCGGCGATCTTGATCTCTCCGGTGAGCACGAAGCCGAAATTGGCGTAAAGCGGAACGTTCGATTCCTTGCTCGCTTCCAGATAGGCGGGCATGCCGGCAGCATCGATCAGTGCCAGACGATGACGCAGCAGAACGCCCCCATAGCCTTTCCCCTGGAATGCCGGATCGGTTCCGATCGCCTGCAGATACCAGTGCGGCTCGCGCGGGTGCTGCCGTTCGAGCGTATCCATCGCGCCCAGGGCGAGCAGCGTGTTTGTGCCGAATATGCCTAGCAGCAAAGGCCCGTTCGTCAGATAGTGCCACAACGGGATGTGCCATGTGCCGGGCGGGCGCCAGAGCGCGGCCGCTTCGATTTTGTTCGTCACGTCACAGGCGCCGTAGGGCCTACCCATTTTGAACAGCAGACCGAACAGGCCGGGTAGCTTGCGAACGCGCACGTCACGTCCCGGCACGAGATGGGAGACAAACGGATCGTCCACAAAAGCGCGCCCCATCGTGGCCGCAAGAGCGGCGCCGTCCGCGCCCAAGGCCAGACGCGCCGACGACGGCGGGGCATGCGCCGCTGGAAGGGGTGGTTGAAGGCTCATCGACGGATCGCGCCTCTCTGTTCAGCAATGTTTCCTGCTTTGATCGATTACACCCGAAAGCATCGGGAGCAACGGGATGAAAAGTTTCCCTCTAACCGCGAACGCGCCAATATTCGGCCAAGCGGGCCATCGCAGGCAACATCCTGATTTTCGGGAACCTTCCCGCGTCCCCGTTACGTCGCTTCCGGCCGATACCATTCCGGGGCGGGACCTGACGCCTTCTCGACCTCGGGAACGAAGCTGCGATCGAGAACGCCGACGAGCGCCGCGAGATTGTCGACGATCTGTGCCCAGCGTTCGGGGCCGCCGATCGGGAACTGGCTGCACAATTCCGCGCCGTGCACCATTCCGCGCGCCGCGCGGCGCGAAGCGGGCAGGTTGAGCGTGGCCTTGAACCCCTTGCCGTCCACGAGACCCTCTACCCGCAGAAACGCCATCAGGGAGTTGTTCCGGGTGCCGACGTCGAGTTTCAGCACCACGGTGAGGTTTCCCGGCGTGCGGCGGCGCAGGGTGAATGTGCCGGTGTCGCCGCGACAATTGTAACCCATCGGCGCGAAAGCGCGGACGAGTTCCGGTTTCTTCGGGCCGGAACTGGCGGCTGGCGTATCCGGCTGATGGGGCAGGTCGTGCGGCAGCTGTTCGAGAAATTCCGTCATGCGCGCGCGATGGGCGCGCACCACCGTCCGGATGACCTCGCCCGTTGCGGATGCCGGTGCATCGGGACGCACGGCATCGGATTGTTGCGGTGTGGCCGCCGCGACCGCCAACGGCAATTGGATCGTCTTGCGCACCTTGCCGCATGCGGCGAATACAGATGCGACCGGGCCGGGCGGAGGCGGCAGTTTTTTCGCCGATGTTTCTGCAGTAACGATCCGCATTGCCGAGAGGGAGCGCTGGCGGCCATTCACCCACCAGGAATCCTGCACGCTGACGCCTGGCGAGGTGGGATGGCCGGCGCCGATGTCCACGCCCGCGCGCATCAACATGGACAAGGTCTGGCGATCGGGAACTTTGGGCAGTTCCGGACCTTCCGAAAATCCGGGCGCGGAAAAATGAAATCTCGCGCCATGGAAGGGAAATGATCTCGGCACGCCGCGCGCGATCTCGCGCAGAATTGCGAAATCGATTTCTTCGCCCTCTCTCGCGTTCGAGATGATTCTTACGCCACCCTTGCCGTCCACTGTCGCTGCCGCATCACGGGTGAAACGTAGCAGCTCCGGCCAGCGCATCAGCACCCTCCCGACGCTCGACACGCGCTTCATGCCAAACGCTGCCGAAATCGCACTCGACTCGGCGGTCATGGGCGGATCGGTCAGCGTGAAGACGACCGCGGGTGGACCGAAACCCGCGGCGACGAAGCCCGCGTGAACGCGCTCCAACATCTCCACCAGAGGCTCTTTCCTGCTGGCAGCAAATGTCATGAACACGGCGATATGCATTGCGATCATCCAGAAATGAACGGGGCGCCCGGTATTTCCTCAAATCCTGGCGCTGCCGGATTGCCAACGCGTTAACAACCCATTTCATCCGCGCTCCGGCGGTTAACCGGGCTGCAACTCGCTCGCGATAAAACTGTGGGCCTGGCCTGCAACCTCGAACCCGCGCGCAATGTACTCCAAGCGACTCCAGATCCGGCCGATCGCGACCATTCTCGCCACCCTTCTCATCCTTGGCGCGGCGATCTATGCGGTGCTGATGACGATTGCGCGAGTTGGCGACGCGCATCAGCGCGAGATGGAGCAGCGCATCGTCCAGTCGGCGCTCAATCAGCAGCGCATGAATCTCGGCAACACGCTTGTGCAGCAGGCCTTTTGGGACAGCGCCTACGATGCCATCGGGCCGCATCTAAATCCCAAATGGCTTGACAAGAACCTGGGCTTTTCCGCCGAGACTGCGGGCGTGCCCTTCACGGCCATCTTCGATCGCAACGCACAGCCCGTTTATCATTACAGCGCAAGGACGACGGCGGCCGATGCGGATTCTCTCCAGACGAGTGCGTCCCTTGCGCAACTGGCCGAGCGGGCGCTCGCAGCGCCCGTGCTGCCGCCGACGCCGCTGTCCGCCATCGTGCGCGTTGGCAACCATCTCTACCTTGCGGCTGCGGAACGTATCGTTCCCAATGACGCGCGCGCCGGGCTCCCGCTCGCCCGAAGCTATGTTCTGACCAATCTGGTGCCGCTCAGCTCGGCCATGCTGGGTAACCTGCAGTCTGGATTCGGCATCGCGCCGCTCCGCATTTCGGTATCACCGAGTCCGGATCTCGCCGATGTCCCGCTCGTCGATGTCAACGCCGCACCACTTGGTTATCTGGAATGGCGCCCCGCGAGACCGGGCAGAGAGTTTGCCGACGCGGCCGCGCCCATGGCGCTTTCCTGCTTCGCCCTCCTGGCAGCACTTCAGCTCGTCGTGCTGCGGTCGTGGCTGCAAGCCGCCGAGCGGATGCGCGACGAGGGAGTGGCCAAGACCATGTTCCTGGCCAATGCAAGCCACGAACTTCGAACGCCACTGAACGCCATCATCGGGTTTTCCGAATGCATGGACGGAGAAATGTTCGGACCCATCAATGAGCGCTATCGCGAATATGCGCGCGACATCAGGACGAGCGGCCAGCTCCTGCTCGGAATCGTCAACGACGTGCTGGATCTCACGCATCTGAACAGTACGGCGGAAGTCGTCATGCAGCCCGTCAAGCTGGGCGAGGCACTGGCAGGCGCCCTGCGCATGCTGCGCGAATACGCCAAGAGCGACCGCATCTCCATCGAATTTGTCGACAATTCGGAAGGCGCCGAAGTCGCCGCCAACGAAAAAGCGCTCAGCCAGATTCTGCTGAACCTCGGCTCCAACGCGGTCAAGTTCAGTCCGCCGCACACGAAGGTCGATATCGGCCTGCGGCGCAGTGCCGATTTCGTCGAGCTGGTCGTGCGCGACTATGGCGCCGGCATCTCGGCAGAGAAATTGCGATTCATCGGTCAGCCCTTCTTCCAGGCGAATGAGACTTCGACGCGCAAGCCGGGCAGCGGCCTTGGCCTCGCCATCGTGAAAAAGCTGACCCAGCGGCTCGGCGGCGAATTTGCCATTGCGAGTTCCTCTGGCGCCGGCACCACGGTGACGGTGCGCCTCCCGCAACATCGGCCGCCGCCCGAGCCCCTGCACGCCCGCGCGGCTTAAGACAGGAAATTTTAACGCAGAGGACGCAGAGGTTTCGCAGTGGCCGCGGAGAATTCTCGCGCGCTTCGCGCGCCATGCCAGCGTCCCCTGCGCTGCCTCTGCGCCCTCTGCGTTAAATCTTGTTGCTTCACTCTCCGTTGGACTTGAATGCTAGAATGCGGCGCCCTGTCGAGGAGGCGCTCTTATGGCTCCCAAGTTCAAAGGCTTCCCGAAAGACTTCTTTGCCTTCTTTCGCGAACTGAAGGTCAATAACAATCGAGCATGGTTCGAAGCCAACAAGCCACGCTTTCGCGACAGCGTACAGGCGCCGATGAGCGATTTCATCACGGCGATGGCGCCAAGGCTCGCGAAAGTCTCGAAACATTTCACCGCCGATCCGAGGCCGAACGGCGGCTCCATGTTCCGCATCTATCGCGACGTGCGCTTCGCGAAGGACAAACGTCCGTACAAGGAGCATGCCGCCTGCCATTTCCGCCACGCACTCGGCAAGGATGCGCATGCGCCCGGTTTCTACATGCATTTCTCGCCAGGCGAGGTATTCTTTGGCGGCGGATTGTGGATGCCGCCACCCGATACTCTGACAAAGATCCGCGATTGTATCGCGGCGAGACCCGCGGGGTGGAAGCAACTGCTCGCGAATAAGTCTTTCGCAAAATATTTCGGCGGAGTGCGCGGCGAGGCGCTCGTCCGTCCGCCACGCGGGTTCGCTCCGGAACACCCCTTCATCGAAGACATCAAGAGGAAGAGCTTCTACGCGATGCGCGAGGAAAGCCCGAAGCTTGCCACGTCGCCCGAGCTCGTCGACGAAGTGTCCGTCACCTTTGCGGCGTTGAGGCCTCTGATGAAGTTCCTCTGTGGCGCAATCGATGTGCCCTATTGATCCTTTTTCAATGTGAAAAGAGAGCGGGGCGCCAGCGGTGTTGTCTGAACATTTCGACATAGTGATCGTTGGCGCGGGGCTTTCCGGCATTGGCGCCGCCCATCACCTGCAGCGGCGGTGTTCGCGCAGGACCTACGCAATCCTTGAAGGCCGGGGCGCGATCGGCGGAACCTGGGACCTCTTCCGTTACCCGGGGATTCGCTCCGATTCCGACATGTACACGATGGGCTATTCCTTTCGTCCGTGGACAAATCCCAAGGCAATTGCCGACGGCCCCTCGATCCTTGGCTACATCCGCGACACGGCGAAGGAAGCGGGCATCGACCGTCACATTCGATTCAACCATTGGGTGACGCGCGCCTCGTGGTCGTCGGAAGACGCAATTTGGACGGTCGAAGCTGTACGCATGCCCGCGCAGGACGGTGCGCCCAATGAGCCCGTGCGTATCACCTGCAATTTTCTCTTCATGTGCTCGGGCTACTACCGGTATTCCGCAGGTTATCTTCCCGAATTTGCGGGAACCGACCGCTTCAAGGGCCAGATTGTTCATCCGCAGAAATGGCCCGGAGGTCTGGACTACGTGAACAAGCGCGTGGTCGTCATCGGCAGCGGGGCGACCGCCGTAACGCTCGTTCCAGAGCTCGCAAAGACCGCCGCGCATGTGACGATGCTGCAGCGCTCGCCGACCTACATTGTTTCGCGGCCCGAGCAGGACGCGGTGGCGAACTGGTTGCGCCGCCACCTGCCGGCGAAGGCTGCCTATGCCATCACGCGCTGGCGGCTCGTTCTCCTCGGCATGTGGTTCTACCGCCTCTGCAAACGCCAGCCGGAGCGCATAAAAGAACTCATCATGAAAGGCGTGCGCGCGGAGCTCGGGCCCGACTACGACGTCGCAACGCATTTCTCACCGCGCTACAACCCGTGGGACCAGCGTTTGTGTCTCGTGCCGGATGCCGATCTCTTCCGCGCGATGAAGAGCGGCCGTGCCTCCATCGTCACCGACCGCATCGAGACCTTTACGGAGAAAGGGCTGAAGCTCGCATCAGGGACGGAATTGGAAGCAGACGTCATCGTCACTGCCACCGGTCTCGTCATGGAGCTTCTGGGCGGTATGGAGGTGAGCGTCGACGGGCAACAGATCGATTTCTCGAAGACGCTGAACTATCGTGGCGCGATGTACAGCGGCGTGCCCAATCTCGCCTCCGCCTTCGGCTACACCAACGCCTCGTGGACGCTCAAATGCGATCTCACCTGCGAATATGTTTGCCGGCTGCTGAACCGGATGGACCGGCAGGGCTTCCGCCAATGCACGCCGCGCAACCGCGACCCCTCGATGCCGACCGAGCCCTGGCTCGATTTTTCCTCGGGTTACGTGCAGCGCGCGATGGCACGCTTCCCCAAACAGGGCGCGCGCCCACCCTGGAAGCTCTATCAGAACTATGCGCTCGACATCGTGAGCCTGAGATACGGGAAGATGGAAGACGGTGTGCTGGAGTTTTCGAATCCGCAAAAGCCAGTCTCGAGCCAAGAAAAACAGGTGGCCTAGTCGCCGATAGCTGTGCCGCGGCGAGCGGTCGTGAGCGAACGGCGAACCGGCATCAAGCGGCCTTGCGCCGCGGCAATCGCCGGATTTCCGTGCCGGTCTGATTTTCGGCAAGGCGCAGCTCATATTGCTTCTGCAGATTGAGCCAGAACTCCGCGCTCGTCCCAAACCAATGGCCAAGACGCAACGCGGTGTCGGCGGTTATCGCTCGCTGCGCCTTCAGAATGCCGGTAATCCGGTTTGTCGGAACATTGATCTGCCGCGCGAGTTCCGCCGCCGAGATTCCCAGCTCGGCAAGAGCCTCCGCAAGATGTTCGCCCGGGTGGATGGGAGTCCGTGTCATGTGTTGCCTCAATGATAATCTACGATTTCAACTCGACAGGGGCCGGATGCGCCGTCCTGCCACTCGAAACAAATGCGCCACTGATCGTTGATTCGGACGCTCCATTGTCCCTTGCGATTTCCGGCGAGCTTTTCCAGCCTATGGCCCGGAAACTGAGCAACGTCCCTGACGCTTGTTGCCGCGTCCAAACGGTCCAGCACCTTCTCTGCCTGTTTTCGGAACGGCTCGAATGCTTTGACCCTTTCGCCACGTGCGAACCGTTTCGTTCGCGCGTCGCGGTAGCTCAGGATCATGCGGAAGGGTGGCATCCAGTACGCGTTACGTCAAGCGTAACGGACCATTCTCCAGAACCCGCCACCCTTGACTTCGTTCTCTTTTTGTTCCGTATTACCCTATGCGGCCTGCCGATCGGATCGCGGACAGAACGATGAGCGCCGCAACGGAGAAAATCGCATTCCTGCGCGCGTCCCTCGCGAGGGTGGATGGGCTGGAAGCGCATGCGCGCGTGTCGCTGGGCCATCCTGCGGTCGATGCCTGCCTCAGAGGCGGCATCCAGAAGGGCGCCCTGCACGAGATTTATCCGGCTGCTGCCGGGAATGAGGCGGCGGCGAGCGGCTTTGGTGTGGCGCTTGCCGCCCGCGTGGCGGCGAAGAGGCGCGTGTTGTGGCTGAGACCCGATTTCGCCGCGCTCGAAGAAGGTGAGCTTTCGGCGCTCGGCCTGCTCGAACTGGGGCTCGATCCCGCGCGGATGCTTCTGTTGCGCGCGGCCGATGCGGCCTCGGCCTTACGCGCAGCGTTGGACGCGCTCTCCTGCAAGGCGCTCGGCGCGATCGTGATCGAGATCCCGGGCGCGCCGAAAATTCTCGATCTGGCCGCAAGCCGGCGGCTCGTACTCGCCACGGCCCAGACCGGCGTAACCGCCTTTCTGCTGCGCATGATGGCCGACCCCGAAACGAGCGCCGCCGAAACGCGCTGGCTCGTCCGTGCCGCGCGCTCTTCAAGCGAAAACGAGAACTGGGGCTCTCCCCTCTTCGAAACGGATCTTGTGCGCAACCGGCATGGGCGCACGGGACATTGGGTGATGGAATGGAGTTGTGACGATGGCCTCTTCCGCACGGCGGACCCTGGCGCTGTGGTTTCCGCGCCTTCCGACCGACCGGCTGCAGCGGCGAGCGAAAGCTTCCAGCGCATGTTCCGCGTCGCCTGAGCGGCCGCCGCTCGTCATTGTCGCCAAAATCGACAATGCGCTGCGCCTCTCGGCGCTCGACCGCAAGGCGGCCTCGCTCGGGCTTCGTCCCGGCATGCCGCTTGCCAATGCGCGCGCGATGCTGCCCGCGCTCGATGTGGCAAGCGCGGACGAGACAGCAGATCGCGGGCTTCTCGAAAGCATCGCCGACTGGTGCGAACATTTCACGCCGCTCGTGGCGCTCGATCCGCCGCACGGGTTGTTGCTGGACATAACCGGCGCGGCCCATCTGTTCGGCGGCGAAGAGACCCTGCTCGCCCGCATTTGCGTGAGTCTCTCGAAACAGGGCTTCGCGGTGCAGGGCGCGATTGCGGGATCGATGGTCGCCGCGCACGCGCTTGCCCGCTATCGCAATGGCGCGATCATTGCGCCCGGCGAAGAGGCGGGTGCGGTGGCGCCGCTTCCCGTCGAGGCTCTCGATCTCGATGCGGCGATGACACACGCGTTCCGTCACGCGGGGCTCAAAACCATCGGCCAGGTGGCGGCGCGCAAACGTTCGGAACTCACCGCGCGGTTCGGTGCGGCAATGGTCTTCGCGCTCGATCAGACGCTGGGGCACGCGGAGAAACCAATCTCGCCGCGCGCGGCCCTTCCAGATTATTCCGCCGAACGCATTTTCGCCGAGCCCGTCACCGCGGAAGAGGTGATCCTCGAAACCCTCCGCACACTTGCCGCATCGCTCGGTGGATTGCTGGCGGAACGCGGCGAAGGCGCGCGACGGATGGAAGCCATCTTCTTCCGCGCCGACGGAGTGGTCCGCCGCCTTGCGGTCGAGACGGGCGGGCCCACGCGCGATGTCGCCATCATCGCGCGCCTCTTCCGCGAAAGGCTGGATGCGCTCGTGGATCCGCTAGATCCCGGATTCGGTTTCGATCTCATCCGTCTTTGCGCCGATCGCGCCGAACGCTGCGAAGCGGGGACATCCCCATTCGATGCGCGCGCGAATGAGGAGAAGGAGATCGCGTTCCTCGTCGACCGGCTCGCCGCGCGCTTCGGCGCACAACGCATTCTCTCCTTCCGGCCCAACGATACGCATATCCCCGAAGCGGCTTCGGTTGCGCTGCCCGCGCAAAGCGCGGAAAATTGCACACTTCCCTGGAAAGCCATCCGCGGGCGAGACGAAGCTCCGCGCCGGCCATTGCGTTTGTTTGCACGGCCCGAACCCATCGACGCAGTTGCCGAAGTGCCCGACGGTCCGCCGCTGCGCTTCCGCTGGCGGCGCGCGCTGCACGAAGTTGCGTTCGCGGAAGGCCCCGAGCGCATCGCGATGGAATGGTGGCGTCAAGAGACGCCGCAGCCGACGCGCGACTATTACCGCGTCGAAGATTCGAAAGGCCGGCGCTTCTGGCTCTACCGCGACGGGCTTTACCACCGCGAGACCGATTCCCCGCTCTGGTTTTTGCACGGGTTGTTCGCATGAGCGCTTCCTTCGCCGAGATCGCGGTCATCACCAATTTTTCCTTCCTGCGCGGCGCGTCACACCCGAAGGAGCTGGTTGCGGCGGCGGCGTTCGATGGTCACGCCGCCATCGGGATCGCCGACCGCAACACGCTGGCGGGAGTTGTGCGCGCCTATGAGGGGCTGAACGAGGTTCGCGAGAAGACTGGCAAGACGACGAAATTGCTCGTCGGCGCGCGGCTCGTTTTCGTCGACGGCACGCCAGACATTCTCGCCTATCCCACAGATCGGCCGGCCTATGGCCGGCTTTGCCGGCTTCTGAGTGCGGGCAAGCTGCGCGCCGCAAAAGGCGAATGCATCCTCACTCTGGACGATCTGCTCGAACGGCAGGAAGGGCTTCTGCTCGTCATCATGCCGCCCCATCCCGCGCGCGAAGAAGCGAGCGGAGATCCGTTCAAGAAATCCTGGAACACTGCTCCTACTCCCTCGCCACGCCTTTCCTCCCCCATCGTGGGGGAGGTGCCGAGCAAAGCGAGGC
>Ga0210406_10000783_pt1 | contig 41702 bp, 36 predicted proteins | sample IncBWC30MmetaG_FD_155454 | JGI IMG/M metagenome (GOLD analysis project Ga0210406, IMG submission 155454) | Forest soil microbial communities from Barre Woods Harvard Forest LTER site, Petersham, Massachusetts, United States - Inc-BW-C-30-M | ecosystem: Environmental > Terrestrial > Soil >... | reverse complement strand
TCCATTCGGTCTGTCCTCGGAAGCTGGATTGCTCGTCACAATCAGCTTCTCCGGTTCCGATCGAATGGACAACCTCTTGAAAGATCACAGCCACCCGCCCTCTCTCTGAGCTTAATCCGGGCCCCGTCATGCCGCCGTCGAGAGCTGTTCCATGACACGAGGCACGACTTTTTCTATCTCTGCCTCATGCCCTGTGACCAACGGCACAGCCACTTCCGATAGATCACGCACAAGCTCAAGCGATTTATCACCCCAGGTCTCAGCCTTTGTGATAATCGCAAATCGCCTCCAAGTGTCATAAGGCGCTAGGCCTTCAGTGTCGAGCACAAGAAAACCATAGCGCTCCGCTTGAGCTTGGGAACTGTGCGATGGGGCCAGGATCTGAAGGGCAACAGGGTTGTAACGTGGCTCCTTGGGGAAGCTGACGAAGTCAAAGCTATGACGCGTCTTTCTGCCCTTCACCGGAACGCGTTTTCCGATTTGCTTCACGTATTCCGGTTTCCACTCGTTGAGGGAGCGCTCTACCCTGGTTGAGACGGGTTCTTCTTCAAAGATCGGCTTGTGGCTTGCAATCTCCATCGTCGCCATAGCAGCGCACTGCCCCACAGACAAAATGGCATCTTGCAGTTCTGACTCCTTGCACCATGCCTCAAATACGCCACTCATATATGTGGCCCCCAAACGTCGTGCCATCTCCTCGAACATCTGGGTTTTGTGCTCCGTAATGTGTATTCCCTGAGCGAACAGATGCGATGTAGTAATCCCGGCATCGTGTACTCGATACGTGTCACCCAGCTGCTTTTCAATAAAGACCTCAGCCCCACGGGCATCCAAGCTTTGGATGGGAAGGGTAAAGACGCACTGGCCCGATACCACCGAAACTTCGATGTCCTCACTCAGACGACGTATTAGAGACTCCCGAATATGGGAACAGTTCGTAGTTTCCATGGTCAACCCCACTAAGCTGGATTTTCATTTCCTTCAACGTTCTGATCAAGAATTGGGTTTGAGTAGTTGTATGGTCGAGTGCTGCTGTTGGCAGTCGGCGCCCATCTGCGCATTGCTGCTTCTGGTCAAATTCGTGGCGGTGCCAGCCGTGGCGCTTTTCCCCGTTTGGGTCGTAGAAACTCGAATGCCAGTCGAGCCCGTCAATGCGAATGTTGTGCATTTTCAATGAAATCGCCCACCCGACGATCAAGTGCGGCCTGCAAGAGATGTTAAGTCGCAGTGGAACGAAATGCTCCATATGCACGTCATCCTCTACGACCTCTTCCCATTGGTACTCGACTTGTCCGTTTTGCCCCGTCAGGTCACGCTCGATCTCGTCACGGCTCACGTCGAGATACTTGGTCATGCTGACGATTTTCGGAACCAGAAAGAAGTAGTCCATGCCAGAGGGTAGCAATCATACGTCCCTCGTCTGGCCGCGAGCAACCCCTTGGCGCCGGAACATATCCTCGTCGTTTTGACCGTCGGCGATTTGTAGGGTGGGGCCTAGCTTCGCAGTAGTTAAGGGCAGGCCACTCCCCGCGAGATGTCCAGAGCCTTGACCCTCAACCTCTCCGGCAAAGCAAGCGGTGCTTTCGCTCTTATCGAGCGGCACCCGGCGTTACAGCAGTCGGCGCGCGGACATCTGCACCAAGATCTGATCTTTGAAGGGCTCCATGCGCAAGTAGGCGCGCCTCGAGAGTTCGAGCTCATAGTTGAGATTCTTTCGAATCTCCGCGTGGATATGTATCGCGTTCCTCGCTTCATAGAATTCAATCAGGTCATCGCGCAGCCAATCCGCAATGAAACCCAACGAAAACGCACACTCGGCCTTACGGTCGAACCGCACCTTAGTAACATCCGTGTGCCCAATTGCCTCGTACGTAGGAAGTATCTCCTTGCCGTCATGCCGCAGGTATTTTTCAAGCTGTGCTTGGTGCTGCGACGGAATCGAAATCAGCTTCTTCGTCGGAAATTCGGTCAGGGCGACGACCTGCGGGTCGGCGGACAGCAGATCGAAGAGAAGATAATGAAGAACCGCCTCGTAGATGGACGCATAGGAAAGTACCTGCATCCGGATTTGTGCCCGAAGCAACCACTCCTCGGCCTCAAGGCCTTCCAAGACCTTGTAAAGGAACCTCGTTGACAAGAATTCTTCTCCGAGCCTAGATGCGAGGGCAGCATCCCGTACGAAAGCAAAAAAGCCTCGGTGCCAGGACGCGTCCGGCAGGTCCGCGAGCGCGTACTGCCTAATTGTGTCCCTGATCTCGGGTGGAAAGGGCACTCCTGCTCTCCTCAGACAGTTGCGCAGATCTTCTCAAAGGGTCACTGAGACGTTGCCCCTGTCGAAGATACTTCGCTCGTCCGTCCCCATTGTAGCCGTTGCCAGCAGAATCGCGTGCGCGATACCGCACCCTCCGCCTTTACACCCTCCCCTTCAACCTGTTAACATTTACCACGTTACAAACAATCGAATAAAAACAGACAGGAGTGCACCAGGGTAGTGCTAGCCAGAGAGCAAAAGAAATCCCTCATTGATCAGTACGGTAGGACGGCCACCGATACCGGCAGTCCCGAAGTTCAAATCGCTTTGATAAGCGAGCGCATCGGTCAATTGACGGAACACTTCAAAGCGCACCAGAAGGACCACGGTTCGCGCCGCGGTCTTCTCATGCTGGTCAGCAAGCGGCGTCGCCTGCTCGACTATCTGAAGACCTACGATTCCAGCCGCTATAAGAATGTTGTTTCCAAACTCGGTCTCCGCAAGTAGTTACGGGAGACGGAGTTCCCTGCTTTTCGCGAACTCGCAAGCTGCGAGTCGCTTTTGCGAAAATCGTGGGATCAGGCTAAAGGAATCGCTCTGCCGTCAATAGGGACGGCATGGGTCGCGAGAAGCCCGTTGCGGAATGGTCCCGGCGGCTTCCTAATCGTTACTGGCGTCAGTTCTATCAACGTGCATCATCCGAAAGTCGGCACTGGAGTGCCCTCCTGCCCAGAAGGAACTACACATGAAACCAGATGTATCTGAAGTATCCGTACACCTCGCCGGCGGTAAACAACTCTCAATTGAAACTGGAAAATTGGCCAAGCAGGCTCATGGCGCAGTCGTCGTGCGGATCGGCGAATCCGTTGTGCTCGCCACCGCCACCGCCAACCCCGACCCGCGCGAAGGCATCGACTTTTTCCCGCTCACCGTCGACTACCGCGAGTACACATACGCCGGCGGACGCTTTCCTGGCGGCTTCATCAAGCGCGAAGGCCGACCCAGCGAACGCGAAATTCTAACCAGCCGCCAGATCGATCGTCCGATTCGCCCGCTGTTTCCCGATGGCTTCAAGTGCGAAACTCAGGTGATTGCGTTTGTCCTCTCAGCGGACACCGAGAACGACCCCGACGTGGCTGGCATCAACGGCGCATCGGCAGCGCTGACCATTTCTGACATTCCGTTCAACGGCCCCATCGGCGCAGTGCGCGTAGGCCTCGTGAATGGAGCCTTCGTAATCAACCCAACATACGCCGAGATGCGCGAGAGCCTGCTGAACATCATGGTGGTAGGCACGGCTGAAGGCATCGTGATGATCGAGTCTGGCGCCAAAGAAGTAAAAGAAGAGACAGTGGTAGACGCCATCGAATTCGGCCATACTGAAATCAAAAAGATTTGCGCGGCCATCAACGACCTGAAGAAGAAGGCTGGCAAGGCAAAGCGCGAAGTAACGCCGCCTGAGTTCGATCAGGCCTACTTCGACGCTCTGAAGAAGAAAGTCGGCAAAGATCTAACCGATCGCCTCGACACCGAAAAACACCCCAAGGCCGAAAGCTACAACCTGGTCCGGGGACTGAAGAAAGAACTACAAAAAGCCATCCCCGAAGACGACGAAGAAGCGCAGGCCAAATTCAAACAATATTTCGAAACTCTGCGTGAGCGCATTTTCCGCGAAGCTGTCATTAACCACAAGCGCCGCCCCGACGGCCGCGCCTTCGACCAGATCCGCGACATCTGGATCGAAGTAGGCGTCCTACCAAGAACCCACGGCTCGGCCATCTTCACTCGCGGCGAAACCCAGGCCCTGGTGACGACAACCCTAGGCACCAGCGACGACAAACAACGCCTGGAAACCTTCGAAGGCGAAGCCAAGAAACGCTTTTTACTCCATTACAATTTTCCGCCGTTCAGCGTAGGCGAAGTTTCGTTCTTACGTGGAGCGGGGCGGAGAGAGATTGGACATGGAGCGCTCGCCGAGCGGTCGTTGTCGTTCGTTCTGCCAACCGAAGAGAACTGGCCGTACACCATGCGCGTGGTGTCGGACATTTTGGAGTCGAACGGATCTTCTTCAATGGCGTCGGTTTGCGGGGCTTCATTGTCGTTGATGGATGCCGGTGTACCGCTGAAGGCTCCGGTGGCGGGCGTTGCCATGGGGCTGGTTAAAGAGGGCGATGACTACGCCATTCTTACCGATATTGCCGGCGCGGAAGACCACTACGGCGATATGGACTTCAAAGTCGCCGGGACGAAAGACGGCATCACCGCCTTGCAGATGGATATCAAAGTCGGCGGGATTACGGCGCAGATCATGCGTGAGGCGCTGGCGCAGGCGCAACGCGGACGGTTGTACATCCTCGACAAGATGATGGAGGCGATCACTGGACCTCGCGAGAAAGTTTCGGCATATGCGCCACGTATTTACACCTTGCAGATTCCGGTCGACAAGATTCGCGACGTGATTGGGCCCGGCGGCAAGATGATTCGTTCGATCATCGAGCAGACCGGAGTGAAGATCGACGTGGAAGATTCGGGCAAGGTGAATGTTGCTTCGAATGACGAAGCGTCGGCGAACAAAGCATTGCAGATTATTCGCGATCTGACGGCCTCGGCCGAGGTGGGAAAAACTTATCTTGGAAAAGTCACGCGGCTGGCGGATTTCGGGGCTTTTGTTGAGATTATTCCCGGAACCGATGGCTTGCTGCACATCAGCGAAGTTGCCGAGCATCGTATCAAGGATGTTCGCGACGAGCTGAAGGAAGGCGATCAGGTGCTGGTGAAGGTGCTTGCGGTCGAAGGCAACCGCATTCGGCTGTCGCGCAAGGCCATTCTTAAAGAGCAGCGCGCGAAGATGGGTGGAGGCGAGGGTGGCGTTGACGGCGGAGGCGAAGGCGCGGCAGAAGCCGTTGCCGAAAGCCACGGCGAGGTGCGTGCACCAGCTTTAACCATCGAAGGCGGCGGCGATTTTCCAGATGATGAACCGAACTTCAATCGCGATGCTCCCATGAGCACAGGCGATCGAGCGCCAGATCGTCCTCCATCTGACCGAGGGGATCGTGGTCCAGATCGCGGTCGAGGTGGCCGCCCCGGCGGTGGTGGACGGCGTCGGCCCGGCGGTGGCGGACGCGGCGGACGCGGCGGCGGACACGGAGGACATGGCGGGGGTGGCGGCAGACACTAAAAGCTAGCCACGGATTTTAACTGATCAGACGGATTTAGGCCGCGACGAGAGTCGCGGCTTTTTTTGCTGCGTGGAAAGTCACGCAAGGTTCCATTTCGTCTCTGGACCACCAGCTTTATTTTTACATTTTGTTGACAAACTGGCTGTGCCGCGATGTTACTGTCTGCTGCCGAATAGCCACCTCGCGATTTTGAGTGGCTGTAGTCGACGGAGACGAACCATGAAAAAACCACAAGTGCTGATTGGCCCCTTACTCGCAATCGCGTTGTTTGCGAGTGCTACGCCGCTCGCAAAAGCGCAAACCTACACTGTTCTGCATACGTTCACTGGTTCACCAGATGGTGTATACCCTAGTCCGCTGGTCCGGGATGCGGAAGGCACCCTGTACGGTACTGCTCAAGCTGGCGGCACCGACAACAACAACTGCGTCTTCGGTTGTGGAATGGTGTACAAGATCGACGCCGCTGGCAACCAGACCGTGCTCTACGACTTCACCGGCGGGAACAACGGTGGATATCCGGTTGCAGCTTTAGCGCGGGATGCTGGGGGCAATCTCTATGGGACGACTCAGGGCCTCGGCACTTCTAACCTCTCCGTTGTATTCAAGCTGACACCGGAGGGGCAGGAGACATCCTATGACCCTCCCTCGTCGATCGGCTCCTTAGATTCTCCCGTGACTGTGGACGCGAAAGGCAACGTCTATGGCATGGAACCCTACGGAGGCACTCCGAACTGCGGCTGGGACCGTCAAGGGTTGGGCTGCGGAGCGCTGTTTAAGATGACCCCAAACGGTGAATTCACGATTGTGCACAATTTTAATGGGACGGACGGAATGAATCCCCAGAGCGGCCTGGTGCGGGATACGAAGGGCAACTTCTACGGCACCGCTTTCTTTGGCGGCATCCGCTCGTGCGAAACTACCGGCAACGGCCACTTCGAGCCCGGCTGTGGAACCATCTTCAAGGTGGGTGTCACCGGTAAGTACACCGTGCTGCACACGTTCACCGGCCAAAGCGATGGCGCAGGCCCTCTTGGTTTAATTATCGACTCGGAAGATAACCTCTACGGCATTGCTCAAAATGGCGGCAATCACGGAGGAAACGGACACATCTATGGCTTGGGAACCATTTTCAAGCTGGACACCAAGACCGGCGCTTTCAGCGTGTTGTTTACCTTTAGTCCAAACAACACCCGTTCGGTGGGTTATGGCAACCTCCTGGTGAGAGATTCGAAAGGCAACTTGTATGGCGCTAAACAATTCGACGGTGCTCACAATACGGGGTGCTTATTCAGAATTGATACAAAAGGAAACTATACCGACCTTTTCGACTTTGCCGAGAACGACAACGGGAGCCCAGACGGACTCTTCCCGGATGGATTGGTTTTAGGCTTGGCCGACGATGTCTACGGCAGTATGAGACTTGGCGGGGAGGGCTCCCCCGGTTTCGGAACGCTGTTTCACATTACGCCTTAGAGTCACTGCTGATTTGGGCAGATTAATTGAGACGGCCGCGACGAGAGTCGCGGCTCTTTTCTTGTGCGACCGACAAGCGGAAGTAGCGGCAGCTTTCGTCGCTCCCGACCTTTGCACAAAACGCAAAGGTTGGCCCGCCGCACACAATACCGAAAGTAATTCAGTTCATCGGGCGAATACTGTAGCATGGGTACAGAACTTCCGGAGCGGTTTCGCGCCAACCCCTGGACAGAAATCGGAATCTGTCGTCACAGTCGATGTATCTTAAGGGGACTCCATGTCAGTGCGATGTGAAGAGTGCAAGTACGAAAACCTTCCGCAACACAGTTTTTGCGGAATGTGTGGCGCCAAGCTTCCCTCCCGGCGGCAACAGGAACGGGATCGCGTAGAAGCGCAAGCTTTCAGCCGGCCTTCGCTGCTCGGTCTGGCAGAGGCGGGTCCCACGGAAGCGGAGCGGGTTGAATACCTTCTGGAGGACGACTCCGGCGGCGAACATCGACGCGGGCTACTGGCTCTCTTGATACTACTGGCAGTGATTGCTGGCGCGACCTGGCACTGGCGCGGGGAGATGCGCGCCTGGGTTGCCAAGGCGGGGAAAAACCCTAACCTGGCGCAGACAGATTCGAATCCCGTGACGGCAGCGACAACTCCTCCAAGCACACCTGCGAGTGCGCCAGCGGCGCAGCCAGCGCCGAGCAATGACGGTGCCGCGCAGAACGTAACGCCAACCGCGGGAGCGCCGGACCAGCCGGCAACGCAGCCGAATTCGGCAGCCACACAGGCGAAGCCGGCGGTAGCCGACGCCACTAAGAAAGAGCCGGAACCGCAGGATGAGCAAGTCCCGGCGGCGAAGAAACCTCAACTGAGGCCGGCCGCGACAAGAATGGAATACCCGACGTCGACGAAGAATGAGTCGGCGGATGCTCTGGAGGCGCAAGGCGAAGACTATCTGTATGGACATGGCGGCCAGGCGGATTGTGGGCGTGCGGGCAAGACCCTGCTGGCGGCAGCCGCCCAGTCCAGCGTCAAGGCGCAGAGCGTGCTGGGCACAATGTACGCGACCGGCCATTGTGTGCCGCGCGACGTGCCGGTGGCGTATCGCTGGTTCGCCAAGGCGTCGCGCCAGGATCCGAACAACATCAGGCTGCAACAGGACCTGAGAGTGCTATGGGGCCAGATGACGCCGGAAGAGCGTGAACTGGCGGCGAAGACGGGGCCATAGATGTAGAAAATCAATGCGCGAGAGCGGAGGTTCACAAACATTGAGCCTCAACTGTGCGACACTGTCCCATGCCTAAGCGCAACCTTCGGATCATCAAGCGCGTCAGAAACGTTCCCGTGATCGGGATCTGCGAACAGTGCAACGCCCAATTCTCGGGAGATCCCAACCAAGGAAACGCGCAGTCTGCAATCCAGGGACAGTTTAACGCGCATAAGTGCGAGGATAAGGTCGTGGACAAGCCTGCCCGGGATTGAATTGCCTAACCCGTCGATCACAAAGCAAACATGGCATCCGGCAGTCTGTATCAGCCGTTAACCTCTTTCCGCTGAGAGAATCAGAGTCGAAATAGCCCCCCTGCGCCTGGGATTACGTGGTTCCAGGCCCCTCCAAGGTACAATATCCCGCAATCCAGCATGGGTTAGCATCCGTACTTCAAAGGAGAAGAGCAGCTTGTCCCCTGCCGAACCGAGAGCAGGCTTGAGCGACGCGGCACTGGTAGCGGCGATACGCTCAGGCAAGGAAAGCGCGATGGCGGAGTTGTACGACCGGTATTCCGGGGTAGTGTACTCCGTCTCGTTGCGGGTTTTGGGCGATACCGGCGCGGCTGAGGATGTGTTGCAGGAAGTTTTCTTGCAGTTGTGGCGGAACCCGGACTTGTTCGACTCAAGCCGCGGGAATCTGGCTCCGTGGCTGGCGGTGATTGCGCGCAACCGGTCGATTGATGGGTTGCGCAAGCGGCGTCCGGAGAGCGATGTGGAGGATGTAGTGCTGTCAGTTGAGCCGGATATGGCTGGGGACGCGGACCGGGCGATGGCCATGAACAAAGTGCGCGTGGTGCTGGGCGAAATGCCAGCGGCGCAAAGAAGCGCGCTCGAGATGGCGTACTTCGAAGGACTTTCGCATTCCGAGATTTCGGCAAAGACCGGGGAGCCGCTGGGGACGGTCAAAACCCGCATCCGGACCGGGCTGTTGACCTTGCGCAAGGCTTTTGAAACATGAGTGGGCACGAACAATTCGCAGAGGATCTGGCGCTGCTAGCGCTGGGATCGCTTGAGGGCGACGAGCGGCAGGTGCTGGAGAAACACTTGCAGGAGTGCGCCGGATGCAGGCGGGAGTTGGAATCCCTGCGCGGCGATATGGCGCTTTTGTCGCTCTCGGCGGTGGGGCCGAAGCCTCCGGCAAGATCGCGGGAACGGTTGACGGCGGCGCTCGCACGCGAGCCGCGGCGGGGGGCTGCCTCTGCCCGGCGATTCTGGTGGATACTGGCGCCGTCGCTGGCGGCTGCCGGACTGGCGCTAGTGGTTATTTCTCTAGGGCGGCAAAACTCTGCATTGCGCGAGCAGATCGGGCGAATGCAATCGGACGCGGCGTCGCAACAGGTGGAACTGCGGCGGGCACGTGAAATCGTTTCGACCCTGACCGCCAGTGACGCTATGCGCGTAACCCTGGTGGCGGCGAAGTCGCCGCCACAGGCGCAAGGTAAGGCGATCTACGTGCGCGACCGGTCCAGTCTCATCTTTATTGCCAGCAATCTGCCGGCGGTTCCGGCGCAGAAAGCTTATGAGCTTTGGCTAATCCCAAACAGCGGCGCTCCCATTCCCGCGGGCGTGTTCAAACCAGACGCGCACGGCAGCGCCGCGGTGGTGAATCCTCCGTTGCCGCCAGGCGTCGAAGCCAAGGCGTTCGCCATCACCATTGAGCCCGAAGCCGGGTCAATGACTCCGACCATGCCGATTGTGATGCTGGGAGCGGGGGAATAGTTCTCTCCTTAATTAACAAGAAATTGACAACTGCGTACCGTCCTGCCGCGTCTTAATACGTACAAACAATAGCGAGAGTTCAATTCGAGTCGCGGGGGAGGCTGGCCATGTACGGAGATTATCTGGTGTTGTGCGGAATGGTGTGGTCGCAGTTCGGCAAGGAAGACGCCGGGCTGGAGTTGGTGCGTGCGCTGTCATCGCCCGACCAGGATGTCCGCATTCTAGCGCGGACTCTGCTGGAACAAAGTCAGGGCGGATCGAAGGCGTTGATTGGCGAAGCGCTGGCACGGGAGGAAATTTCCGCGAGCACGGCCAGTTTGTGCGCTTTCGGTCAGGAGTCAGATGTGGGCAAGTTCAGCGGTGAGGGTTGGAGGTTCGCAGGGGCGGCGTGAGAGAACACCTGCATTGGAGCTCTCGATCTGTGATGCCACAGAAAAGCGCAGGCGAGGGCCCACACACGACCGTCCACGCTACACCTCGTCCTGCTCTTTCAGCCTGGAAATCACGCTGAAGTCTTCGAGCGTTGTGATATCGCCCTTCACTTCCCCGCTGCTCGCTAGTTCTCGCAATAGTCGCCGCATGATTTTCCCGCTGCGAGTTTTGGGCAGCATGTCGCTGAAGCGGATGTCGTCGGGGCGAGCAAGCGCGCCGATTTCTTTGGTCACCCAGCGGCGTAATTCCTCTTTTAACTCGGCCGTAGGTTGGCGGCCTTGCTCCAAAGTAACAAAAGCTGAGATCGCCTGCCCTTTTAAATCGTCGGGCCGTCCGACAACCGCCGCTTCGGCCACGGCTTCGTGGGCCACCAAAGCGGATTCCACTTCCATTGTGCTCAAGCGGTGGCCCGAAACGTTGATAACGTCGTCGACGCGGCCCATGATCCAGAAATAGCCATCATTGTCCCGACGTGCTCCGTCCCCGGTGAAGTAATAAGGAGGGATCTGCGACCAGTATTGCTGCACATAGCGATCGGGATCGCCGTAGATGGTTCGCGCCATTCCGGGCCAAGGCTGCTTGAGGATGAGAAAACCGCCGGAGCCGTCAGGCACCGGCTTGCCGTCCATGGTGACGACTTCCGGCACGACGCCAGGAAACGGACGCGTGGCCGAGCCGGGCTTGGTGGCAACAGCGCCGGGAACGGGGCTGATCATGATGTTGCCGGTTTCGGTTTGCCACCAGGTGTCTACGATGGGGCAATTCTCGTGGCCAATGATTTTGCGATACCACATCCAGGCCTCGGGATTGATAGGTTCACCGACAGTGCCGAGCAGGCGCAGGCTGTTGAGTTTGTGCTTGCGCGGCCACTGTTCTCCCCACTTGATGAAAGTGCGGATGGCGGTAGGTGCGGTGTAAAGAATGTTGACCTCATGGCGGTCGATGATGCTCCAGAAGCGATCGGGCTCGGGGTGATTGGGCGCGCCTTCGTACATCAGGCTGGTAGCGCCATTTTGCAGGATGCCGTAGACAATGTAGCTGTGTCCGGTGACCCAGCCGATGTCCGCGGTACACCAGTAAGTGTCTTCTTCCTTAAGGTCGAAAATCCACTTAGAGGTGAGATAGGTTCCGACGGAATAACCGCCGGTGGTGTGGACCAGACCCTTCGGTTTGCCGGTGGTGCCGGAGGTGTAGAGGATATAGAGAGGATGTTCGGAATCGAGCGGCTCAGCCGGGCAATCGTCGGAGACGGACGCCATGAGTTCGTGCCACCAGTGGTCTCGGCCGGGCTGCATGTGAATTTTCGACCCGGTGCGCTGGTAGACGATTGCGTGTTTGACCGAGGGACACGACTTGAGCGCTTCTTCGACGGCGGGAAAAAGTTTGACTTCCGCTCCACGGCGATAAGCGCCGTCCTGGGTGATGACTCCGACGGCTTGCGAGTCGTGGATGCGATCGACCAGCGCATTCGCTGAAAATCCGCCGAAGACGACGGTGTGGGTGGCGCCGATGCGGGCACAAGCCAGCATCGCGATCGGCAATTCCGGCGTCATGCCCATGTAGATGGCGATCCGGTCGCCTTTCTTGATACCCAACGACTTTAGAACATTAGCGAACCTCTGGACTTCGCGGTGCAGTTGCTGATACGTGAGGGTACGCACCTCGCCGGGTTCGCTTTCCCAGATGATGGCGGCTTTGTTCTTGCGGTGTGAGCTTACATGGCGGTCGAGGCAGTTGTAGGAGAGATTGAGTTGTCCGCCCACGAACCACTTTGCCCAAGGATGATTCCATTCGAGGACCTTGTCCCATTTCTTGAACCAGTGCAGTTCTTCCGCAACGCGGCCCCAGAATTTCTCGGGCTGGTCGACCGATTCGCGATAGAGACGGTCGTATTCTTCCGCAGACTTGATGTGGGCGTGCCGACGGAAGTGTTCGGGGCACTCGAATTTGCGCTGCTCTTGCAGGATGGAGTCGATGCTGGTGGTGGGATCCGCGGCCATGAAGGTCTCCGGGGGAGCGGCAGGGAGATTCTAATGGGAAGTGGGGAGTTCGGGTAGGGGTGCGAAGCGCGTGGCCCGCAAGGTTGACCGCATGAAGAAGAAGGAGCCGATTATTCGGCTCCTGTTCTTGGCAGCTAACAGTCGGACCTGGGACGGAGTCTATTTGATGTGAATCAGTTTTCCGTTCGGGTCTAAGGTGCCCGAGATGCGGACTTTCTGGCCTTCGTGCGGTTTTGCAAGGTCCTGGCGGTCGATGTCATAAGAATTGCCGCTAGCAGAATCTTGCAACATATACTTGCTACCAGACTTCACAATGGTGCCGGAGAAGGTCTGGGTATCCGATGACGCTTGTGATTGGGCCTGTGGATCCGGTGCGGGCTGGCTGTTTTGGTCGGGCGGCTGCGCTTGCGGTTGTGTTTGTCCTTGCTGTTGTGGTTGTTGTGCAGCCGTCCCCTGGTCCGGAGCGCCCTGCTGCGCATTGAGCCATGTCCCTGTTGAAAGCATACCTAGCAGTAGAACCAGGGTGGTCAGGGAACACAGCGAACAAATTCGTTGTTTCATGAGAACCTCCAAGTTTGTCAGTAGTGTGCCTTGTGCAATCTGTTGGCCAGAGCTAGCTTTCAGGGCGATTTTTCACTAGGGACAGCAGCGCGCTCTATTTGCAGACTTTAGCTCGAAGGGCAAGAATTTCTTTCCCAGGGGAAAATACGGAGAAGTAGAGTAGACACTGTACTGATTCCTCTCCAACCTTCCGACGTGTTGGCCCAGGCGAGCAAAACTTGCGCAGTGGGATCGATTGGCCAGGTAGTCGCTTTCCACGATGCGATCTTTGGATTCCAACAGCCTCTAAGGTGAATACCCGACGGAAGCGACCCCGCGATTTGCCACTAGAGAGGAACAAATTGAATGCCGCTTACCGCATTCCGTTGGCCAGTCGCGCGCTGGCAGGCCTTCTCCGCAACAGCAACATTGCGGAAGCGCCAATCGCCGGCCCTGGAACCAGCATGAGAAATGTCCACCGCCAGGAACCCAGCAAATCTGCCATCCGGGGCGTCAGCCAAATCGCTACTACGGTCAGAGCAAATCCCAGACCGAGCTGAACGGAAAGCGCGGTTCCGACGAAGCGTTGGTCGGCGAGTTCAGTAACCATTGCTGAGAACTGTGCGGAGTCGCCGATCACAGATACGCCCCAGATCACCAGGATAGTGACGAATAACCAGGGTGGCCCGTCAAAGGCAAGCCCGATCGCGAGGGCGCAGGCGCCGGAAACCATCATCATCCCCGCAGTAGTCGCGGTACGGCCGACGCGATCTGACAGAATTCCGCCCAGGATGCACCCGAAAGCGCCCAGCGCGATGGCACTGAATGTCAGGAAGGATGCCCGCCCGGCCAACGACATGTGCTGGGCTGCAAGGGCTGCGTTCACGTATACGAGCAGCCATGCCCACATGGCGTAGAGTTCCCACATGTGTCCGAAATAGCCGAGATTAGCGAGCAGGAGATTTCGATCGCGGAACACAGCTCCGGCCTGCCGTGGATCAAACAGAGCGCGTGCAAAAGGATACGGCCCCTCGCGGGCAAACAGCAAGAGAAGCGCCGCTCCAAGTGAAGTGGCCAACGTAGACATCTTGACAACAAATCGCCAATCCACCGCGGCTGAAAGGCTGCGAAAAAGATGCGGCATCGACGACCCGACAGTCAACGCGCCGACTACTGCCCCGAGCGCAAGACCTCGATCACGATTGAACCAGGTGGACACCAGCTTAAGCGCGGGCGGATAGACACCGGCCAACGCAAACCCGGTCACCACTCGAGCCGCAATTGCGGCCCTGGGACCGTGTGCCGCCAGAAGAGACGCATTCGCGGCCGCAGCCAACATGGCAGACAGAGCCATCAACCGATTGAGACGGACAATGTCAGGAAGATTAACCAGGCTGGCGGCCAAAGCGCCGCAGACGAAACCAATCTGCACGCCAATCGTCAGCCAGGACAGGACAAAGGGCGAAAGGTTCCATTCGCGTTTCAGTTCGGGGGTGATCGCCGTCGCGGAAAACCAGGTCGTCAAGGATAGGACGATTGCGATGGAGAGCAGAGCTAAGACTTGCCATCGCGAAGCATCAGACGCCTGACGCGACGATCCCGCTGTAGACGTAGCTGGCGTTGTTGGCATTGTGGCTTTCTGCGCGGTCGTGGATGTCTCAGTTGCAAAAACGTCAGGCCGATTCTAACGGGAACTGAGACCTTCGGATAGGGGTGGCGGCGCCCCGAAGCCGAGGCCTTTCGCGCATCGGCTGCCTTTTGCAAATTCGTGTCGTCACGATGCCGCCGCCCTAAGCTTAGCCGGCGCAAGCACAATCAGGGCTGCGCCGATGGCAGCAAAAATTGTAGACGCGATAAGCAAATCTTCGCGTTCGTTCGCCAGGTGAATTGCCATCACCGTCATGACGGCGGCATGAGCGATATTCAACCAACCCGCGAAGACGATCACGCCGCGATTTGCCGCCGGATTCCGCGCAGCGGCCAGCAAGAAGATTCCCATCATGACATAGAGACTGAGCGCCATGGGCTCGGCGTCTTCCTTGTTCGCCTGCCAGCCCTCGCGTACCGACGTAATCAGGGGATAAACGCCAGCCAAAAATGTCAACCCTAGTAAAACCAGAACAGTCCTCAGCGCACGTTCTCGAATCATTGTGTCCTCCTGCGATTTGTCGTAAATATTACCGCCAACGCTCGTGGGCACCCAGCAAGCCTTTCCATTTATGGCGCGTTGAGTCTCCGAAGCACCGCGTCCGCGCCACGGTTCTTGGGGTTGAGCTCAAGAGACCTTTTATAGTTGGCGATGGCCAGCGGTTGGTTGCCGTCGTCAAGGTAGGCCTCGCCCAGGCTGTCGTAGACGTTGCTCGATTGCGGATAGGTTTCGACGTTGAGCTGGAAAATGCGAATAGCTTCCCTGAACTTCTTGGCGCCAATCAGTGTGTAGCCCAGGGCATTGAGCTCGCCTTCATCGAAGTTGTAAGTAGGAGATCCGGCGGCTTTGAGGTCATGGTATTGCTTCACGGTCGCGTCGATGCCGCTAGAGGCAATCGTTGCCGAGAGCGTTTCGGCAATGGATGTGCGCGGGTCGTAGGCGGCTTTGACCTGAGGCACCCATTGAGTCATGCCAACCGCAAAGAGCCCAGCGCACATCACGAGAGTCAGTACAAACACCATGCCTGCCGTAGCCATCCGCCGTAGAGCGCCGGGGCGGTCCTGCGCCTGCAGATAGATTTCGAGAACGGCGAGGGGAATTAGGAATTGTGCGAACGACATGAAGGTGAGGAACGGTCCCCGGAACGTTGTGGGGTCGAAACCGAAGGGGCCCTTATTGACAAGCAACGACAAGAAGAAACCGATCCGGAAAAACCACGACGCACTTACCACCAGAAAAAAGCGAAGCGCCCACCGGCGATGAGTCTTGAAATCGCGAGCCAGGGCGTAGCGCAGCGCCATGCCGCCGCAAAACCAGATCAGGACGGCGTTCAGCGTCGAACCCAGGTGTACAGAAAGATCGCCCACGCTTCCTCGGAACCAAGTCATGTATAGACCGGCCGCGCTGAGGGTGATGGCGGTCAACATGTAAATGCGTCCATTCCAGCGATGGAAGACTGGAAAGCGGTTGCGGATTTGCGGAACCAACTGCGCCGCCCCTGCCAGCATGACAATCACAGCGGAAGCGACATGCATGACCACAGCGGTATTACCCATGGAAAAGCCGGGGACGTAGCCGTTGGTGAAGTTCCACTTGTGATAATCCCCCCGTAGCGCGGTGAGGCTATAGAACGACGCTACCGCGAATGCGAAGACCAACTGGCCGAGAACGGTGACCACAAACCAAAACCGCGCGGCTGTTTTCAAGGCAGTATCCGCAACCGAGCTCAGCTCCAAGCGGTTAGTCATTACGGCGGTGCTCATAGTCGTTTCTCCTCAATAGCAACTGGATCAAGAGTCATGCGGCCCATTGATTTCTCTTGCAACGCACTCTTGAAACGAACCCAGACAACATTCCCAAAGCGCCGGCGGTGATGTGAACAGCTAATAGTGGCGATTGCATAGTTTGTCCTCATCAAGTGGCGTCCGACTCAGAGCGGTTCCCGATAACGGCGTAGGCGGACCGCTGCTACGAGCAAGGCCGCGGCAACTAGCAGCCCGAGCCACAGACCGGGGCTGCTGATGAATCTCCCCGGAGCTATTTGCGTTAGCGGAATGAAATGAGTATCGACCGGGACGCCATTCTTGTCCTTAAGGTCGAAAGCGGCCTCCGAGAATCCAAGCAGGCGGCGCAGCAGCATGGATCCCAGAAACGAAGTGTGGAAGGCAATGTTCTCCATGGCGGCGATTGCAAGCAATGGCAATACGGCCCAGAGAAACACCGCGCGCCGCGCCCAGCCTGAAACCAACATAAACCAGCAATAGATGGGCGCATGCCAGAGCACAATCACGGCCGTACCGTAAAGCGTCACCAATTCCATCTCGGACAATGGCAGCCGGTTCCACAGCGTCGCGGCGCTGCCACCGTTCATCACCAGGACCGACAAACTCAGCAGCCGCATAATCTGTTGCAGGAAAACGGAGACGGCGAAGACTATCAGCGGCAGAACCACGAGCGGGATGGCCGCCTTCGAGAGCACCGTCGTTAGATCGGAAACCGGCAGCGACTTCCAGAAAAGGATGCTGCGATCGCGGCGCTCGCCGTGCAGCGCGTCAAGCGAGTAGAAGATTCCGACCAGGAACCCGACCAGCCCGATCAGCAAGACCGCATGGGCGTATGGCATGGCGAGCCCGATCAGGGTATCCGTTACTTTGAGAGACGCCATTTCCCGCATGGTGTGCGGCATCCATACTTCGCGCATGTTGTTTGGCAGCCAAATTACGCTGACCGCGAAGCTGAGCAGATAGACGGCGGCGATGGCCAGCGGCGCGACATAGATGGAATGGTTCTCCCAAATTTCTCGTCGTATCGACCAGTACAGGGGCCGTGTCGCCGAGAGAGGCGCGAGCGGGACTGCCTGCAACTCGCGGAGAGAATCCGGAATGTCGTTCGATGGAGTATTCATCTAGCTGCTCCTTTGGCCTCGCCAGCCTGGTTGCCCATTAACGCGACGAATAAGTCGGCGATGCTGGGCGTGCGGACGTCGCCGAGTGCGGCGAGTTGCTGGCGATCGCCATGCTCAAATAGCAAGAGGCTGCGACCGAGCATCTGGCGCTCGTGGATCGGCTTGAGCGCCCGTGCCGCGGCGACCTGCTCGGGATGCACCGTCACTTCCAGATAGCGCGCCTCGAATTCTTCCATCGTGCAAGTGAGTACGATGCGGCCGCGACTGATGAACATGAGGTCGGTGATGACGTTCTGCACGTCTTCCACCTGATGAGTGGTCACCACGATGGTGCGGTTGCGATCGAAGTAGTCGTTCAGCAGCGAATCGTAGAACTGCTTGCGATATAGAATGTCGAGGCCAATCGTCGGCTCATCCAGCACCAGCAATCTCGCGTCAATGGCCATAACCAGCGCGAGGTGTAACTGGGTCACCATGCCCTTCGACAATTCCCTGATCTTGCTGCTGCGCTTGATGTCGGTTTTGGCGAGAAAACCTTCCGCTTTGGCGCGATCGAATCGCGGGTGCACGCCGGCCACGTAGTCGAGCGCCTGCGAAACCAGCATCCAGCGCGGCACCACGGCGACATCGGCAATGAAGCAGACATCGCGCATGAGCCGATCGCGCTCGTTCCATGGATCACGCCCGAGCACCCTCAGTTCTCCCTGATACTGGGTGAGGCCGAGAATCGCGTCGAGGGCTGTGGTCTTGCCTGCGCCGTTGGGACCGATGAGTCCAAGGATGCGGCCCTCTGCGACTCGCAAATCGACGCCGTCGAGCGCGATGGTGGTGCCGAACGATTTGCGCAGACCGCGTGCTTCGATGACTGTCATGGCTTGGGTTTCTCCTCTTCAGACCTCGCCGACTTCGCAGAACCATTCAGCAGTTCTTCCGCTTTCAGGCCGAGCCGCTGAATGGTCTCGTGCACTCTGGGCCACTCTTCCGCGAGAAACTTCTGGCGTTCGCCTTTCAGCAGCAAATTGCGCGCGCCCGCATTGATGAACATGCCGCGACCTCTCCGACTCTCGACTAGTTGCTCATCCACCAGTTGTTGATAGCCCTTCAAGACCGTGAGCGGATTGACCCGATATTCGGCCGCGACCACACGCACGGACGGCAGCGGATCGCCCTCTTTGAGCACGCCGTCGAGTATCATGGCGACGACGCGATCGCGAAGCTGGCGGTAAATCGGCTGACTGTCGTTCCACTCACGGTCCATCATGGGCTCCCGGTATCCTCACGAAAGGCGGCGTCACTTGGTGCGTTGCAGGTCCATGTGCGCGTGGATCATTTTGTCCTTCATCATGAACGTCCAATCCTCGGTGTGATGGTTGGCGTCGATAAGGGTGAACACCGAATGGTGCATGTGGGCCTCCGGGTCGCCGCTGATGTCCTTGAGCCCGAACTCGACCGTCTTACCGTCGGGCGACAGCTTGCCGGTCATGCGCGGCCGGTTCCCGGCATCGCAATAGTGAATCAGCGTAAGCTGGTCTCCGTCCACGTAAAACATCGTGACCGGATGGTCGTATTTGGTCGCATCCAATGGTGTTCCTGTTTCCTGCATTTCGTGGACCAGCGCGTTTCCGCGAGAGGTAACACGTAGCGACAGGTGCATTTTGGCGCCTGACATCTCGGGCGCGTCCGCGACGGTGGCGACGCCTTCCCACTCTCCCGCCAGGCTCTTGATGGTTGTGAAGGACTTCTGCGCCTCTGACGGCGCATCAGTCACGGAGGGCTTTTCCGCGTCCGTACCGGCAGCAACGACCCCCGATGCGAAAGCGTTAATAGCGATCAGAACAAGCAGAACTGAAAGTGCAACGCGTGGTTTCATATTGGTCAAGCTCCTTTTGTAAATCTAGTGTTGTAGTTAACTATAACACTGCATTTACTGTCAAGTTATTTTTCTTGATCTTTTCCATACCTTCCCCGACCAGACCTATCATGCGTGTTTGCAATCGCTTACAAGGTGGATTGCGGCGGCAACAATTGTGTTGGAGAGTTTTAGCGTGGTCGGCCAAGCGGCATCCGAGGCGCAGCGGCCAGGTTTCGTTGCTCGCCGGTCCTTAGCGGGCAGCAGGCCTTCGCCCGGTTTCGTCCCAGATGCGGACTCCGCGGGTTTCGCGCAGCAGCAGGCTTCCTACCACGAACGTCGTGCTTGCAACGATCATGGGGTAGTAGAGTCCGGCATAGATGTTGCCAGTAGCTGCGACTGAGGACAGGCCAATCAAAGGCAGCAATCCGCCAAAGACGCCGTTCCCGATGTGATAAGGCAGGGAAAGCGAAGTGTAGCGAATCTTGGCCGGGAAGGCCTCGATCAGATAGGCGGCGATGGGGCCGTAGACCAGGCAGACATACAGCACCTGCACCAGGATAAGCATGACCAACGCGGTGATATTCGGATTCGGCGCCTCTTTCGCTGGCACCAACGCGCCGGTAGTGTCCGTGGTCATCGCCGTAAGGGCAATTGCGCCCGTCACTTTGTTGCGGGTGGATTTTACTGTGACCACGTTGTTGCCGGCCGCGCGTTCCATGGCTTTGTAAATCGGAATGTAAGTGAGTACGCCGAGCAGGCAGCCGGCCATCATGAGCTTCTTGCGGCCGATGCGATCAGAGAGCGCGCCCACCACGGTAAAGAATGGCATCCCGAGCAGCAGGGCGATGGCTACGATTATATTGGCAGTCTTGACGTTCACTTTCAGAATGGTCTGCATGTAAAACAGGGCGTAGAACTGGCCGGTGTACCAGATGACGCCCTGCCCCGCCGTGGCTCCAAAAAGAGAAATCAGAACCAGTTTCAGATTCGCCCATTTCGTGAAGGCGTCCCTCAGCGGCTGGGTGGAAGTCATTCCCGCGCTCTTGAGTTGGGAAAAAATGGGCGACTCCTTCATCTTCAAGCGGATGTACAGCGAGATCAGCACCAGGATGATGGAGACCAGGAAAGGAATCCGCCAGCCATAAGCTGCGAACTCTTCCTTCGACATGGCGTTCTGCGTCACCAGAATCACGATCAGCGAGACGAACAGACCCAACGTGGCGGTGATCTGAATAAAACTGGTGTAGAAGCCGCGTTTCTGGTCAGGAACATGTTCACCCACGTACACGGCCGCGCCGCCGTATTCTCCGCCTAGCGCCAGGCCCTGTAGAACGCGGATCAAAACCAGGACCACGGGTGCGAACCATCCCGCGGTGGCATAAGACGGCATCAGCCCAATGGCAAAAGTCGAAAAACCCATAATCGACAGGGTCACCAGAAAGGCATACTTGCGACCAACCAAGTCGCCGATGCGGCCGAAGAACAGTGCCCCGAAAGGCCGCACCAGAAAGCCGACCGCAAACGTCACCAGGTAGGCAACATAGGCAAAGGTGTCATTTCCCGGAGGATAAAACTTCAGCGCCATTATCGCCGTCAGGCTGCCGAAAATGTAGAAGTCATACCACTCAATCATGGTGCCAACGGAAGAGGCCATGATCACGCGCCAGATGCTGTATTCTGCTTTTCCGCCTGCTGCCGTTCCCACAGCGTTTGCCATAGGTTCTCCAAATTTGCCGAAGCCTATCAGATGGTGCTTGCGCTGGCTTTATTAAAATTTGATGAATTCAAGCTTGACTCGACCTCCCACGTAGTAGGTCGTCGAGATCGCCGATCTTGTCTCCCAGAGCGTTGAGCTTGCGGGCCAGCCCTTGAATGTCAGAAGCGGCGCGGCGATTGACGTCAAAGTCGAGTTCACTGCGCAGGCGGTCCTTGGTGTCCTGACGGTTCTGGCTCATCATGATAACCGGGGCTTGAATGGCGGCGAGCATCGAGAGGAATAGGTTGAGCAGGATGAAAGGATAAGGATCCCAGGAAGCCTGACCCATGAGAGAACTGACGGCACTGTAGACGACGAACACTACCAGGAAGGCGATGATGAAGGTCCATGAGCCGCCGAAACGAGCGACGCTGTCGGCAACGCGTTCACCATAGGTGGCTTCCTGCTCAATGATCTGGTTGGGATTCCGGGCGGCGCGCACGCGAACTAAGCGCTGCGCAGCGTGGAACTGGCGGCCCAGCACGGCCAACATGTCCATGCCGGCATGGGGCTTGCGTTGCAGCAGGACCGTGATGTCATTGCGATCGACTTCCACACAGCTGGTCTCCTCGCAGGCCACGGCATTGGTCTGGTGGGGAGACTGCTCCAGCATGGAAGCAAATCCGAAAAACTCGCCGGTACCCGGTTCATCGACGACGACTTCCTGTTGGTCTTCGTCCACCGTGGTCAAGCGCACCTTGCCGGAAACGATGACGTAGGCGCGGCCGCCGGGGTCGCCGATCTTGTAAATGCGCTGGCGCGGAGAGAAATTCTTGAGTTCCACCTGTCCCGACAAGACGGCGATCTCATCTTCGTCGAGTAGAGCAAACAGGGGAACGCGCTTCAGGGTTTCGGGCTTGCAAGCCATCAGTCACCTCGTGGGATCGGGTTCACAGACTGCGAATTGAAAAAGCTTACCGCAAAGGACGCAAAGGATTTCGCAAAGGTCGCGAAGCAACCCAACAACATAAGATCAGGCGCTATCAAACTCTGAATCAGCGGGGGGCATTTGTCTGATAGGCAAGCTCCGGAATGTATTCTTCCGGAGTTCCCTTCTCCAGCAGATAGACTCCCGGGCCTTGCTGGCCGCGAATGGTGCGGCAGAACTCCGCAACGAAGAATCCTGATTGCAACGCTTCAGTGAAAGCCCAGCGGGTTTCGAGACGCCATTCCCGGGCCAGAGCGGGGTCTTTCCGCTCAACCGATCCAATATCGCTGGGGATCTCGATAGCGATTCTCTGGCGCAGCAGTGCGGCAGGCAAATCGTTTCGCTGCGGATCGCCGTGGGCGCTGAACTGAACCAGCGGCTGCAAGGTGCGGAGCGCGTCCAGCATTTCACCACGATGATCTTTTCCTTGCAGGCGGTTTTGGACGCGGCGGCTGGTGAGCGGCCACTTCACCCACAGGCGGTCGGTGCTGTTGCGGTGCAAAGGGCTCGAAGTCTCCGGGCCGTAGAAATCGACCTTATAACTTTGGGAAATAACCCCCAGCTTGGCGAAATTGAGGTGCGCATTCTTGCTTTGCAGAGGGTCGAAAGTCCAAGTAACTTCGGTGATGCGGACATCGTTAATCCGCATGGCCAGAACGCGCTCCCGCTGCGCCAGTTTGAGCTTGTAGCCAAGATCAGAATTTCGGTAGGGAGCACGGACCGCCAGCATGTGGGAATGAAGGTTTGCCCGGCCGCCTTCAATGCCCAGGAAACCAAAAGCGAACCCGATCAGCGTGCCTCCCTCAAAGGCGCCCAGCCACAGATTGCCGGCCTGTTGCGTGGCTACGGCCAGAGTGAGCGGAGTCGTATCCAGATCAGAGAGCTCCCACACTTCCCTCTCCACAGCCTCGACTTGTTTGAGGTCGTGGAAGTCTTGAAGATCGCGAATGACAATCGGGGTCTTTGGCTGGGACATGAGAGCAAACCGCGAGCCACTATAACCGACGGAGACAATAAGGTAAAAGTTTGTAAAGGTTTTGGGCAAAGGCTCAAGTAGGAATAATATTGATTCAGCAGGAGTTCCGGGTTCAGGAACGACATACCGAGGGGCGTAAAATCTAAGAACCGCAGGCAGTTTATCGGCGTCTAAAAGCCTAGCTATGACAGATCGTAGGAAAAGTGGGAGTTCATTATATTTTCTTTTTAAGCGAGGCCCGTTCATGGGGCGAGCAGGAGTGTCTCAGCAACGTTCGGGAGGGAGTTTGTTCTTCAGCCATTATGCGACTGTTGGATTGACTCTGCTGCTGTGCCTGGCGTGGTTGGGATGTGGCGGGGATCCGAAGCCGGATTCCGCCCGCGCCAATACCGCGCCAGCAGTACCCGTGTCAGTGTCAACCGTTGAGCGGCGTGACATGCCTTATTACCTGACCGGCCTGGGATCGGTTTCGGCGTTTTACACGGTCAACATCAAGTCGCGAGTCGACGGTCAACTGGAGGCAGTGAATTTCAAGGAAGGACAATTCGTAAACAAAGGTGAGCTGCTGGCAGTCATCGACCCTCGGCCTTATCAGGTCGTGCTGGATCAGGCGCAAGCCACTCTTTTCCGGGACCAAGCGCTGTTGCGTGACGCCAAGCTAAATTACGACCGCTTCAAGAACCTGCTACAGGTGTCAGGTGCGATGTCGCAGCAGCAGGTGGACACTCAAAACTCTCTGGTGGATCAACTGGACGGAACGGTCCGCAACGACCAGGCCACGATTGATAACGCCAAGCTGAATCTGGTGTATTGCCACATCACTTCGCCGATCAGCGGACGAGTGGGGTTGCGGCTGGTGGATCCCGGCAACATGGTTCACGCAACCGACACCAATGCCCTGTTGGTGATCACCCAGCTTCAGCCCATCGCGGTGCTCTTCACTCTGCCGGAGGATAGTCTGCCGGCGGTATCGCAACGCATGGGCAAAGGGACGCTTCAGGTAGACGCCTACAGCCGGGATGACCAGACGAAGCTCGATACCGGCAAGCTGGAAACCATCGACAACCAGATTGACCAGACCACTGGAACCGGGAAGCTGAAGGCGGTGTTTGATAACAAGAGTAATGCGCTGTGGCCGAACCAATTTGTGAATATCCGCTTGCTGCTCGAGGTGAAGAAGGACAGCAATGTGATTCCGGCGGCGGCGATCCAGCGTGGCCCGCAAGGAACCTATGTATTCGTGGCCAAATCGGACAACACGGCGGACATTCGTCCGGTGACAGTGGCGTTCACGCAGGATAATCTTGCCAACATCGCCAGCGGGCTCTCAGCGTCTGAGGTGGTTGTAACCGATGGCCAGGACAAGCTGCAGGCCGGCAGCAAGATCGAAGTGCGGCAAACAAAACCCGCCGGCACCACGCCCCAGCAGTCGACTCCCAATGCTCCGCCCTCCGGAAAGCAAGGTTCAGGAACTCCGACGTCATGAATCCGTCGCGGATTTTCATTCTCCGGCCGGTGGCCACTGCGTTGCTCATGGTGGCCATCATGCTGGTGGGATGGGTGGCGTACCGGCAACTTCCGGTCTCCGCCCTGCCTGAAGTCGATTATCCGACCATCCAGGTCATGACGTTCTATCCGGGAGCGAATCCGGACGTGATGGCTTCCTCGGTTACCGCGCCCCTGGAGCGGCAATTCGGACAAGTCCCAGGGCTGAGCCAGATGACCTCCACCAGTTCATTTGGCAGTTCGGTCATCACGCTGCAATTTGGACTCGATCAGAGCATCGATGTGGAAGAGCAGCAGGTCCAGGCGGCGATCAACGCAGCCACAACCTACCTCCCGTCGGACCTTCCCAACCCTCCGATTTATAGCAAGGTGAATCCCGCGGATTCGCCCATTATGACCCTGGCGTTAACGTCGAAAAGTCTGCCGCTTTCTAAAGTCGAAGATCTGGCGGACACGGCGATGGCGCAGAAGATTTCTCAGGTCACCGGAGTGGGACTGGTCTCGCTCAGCGGCGGGCAGAAGCCTGCGGTAAGAATTCAGGCAAACCCCACGGCCCTGGCTTCCTATGGGCTCAGCCTTGAAGACGTGCGCACCGCACTGGCTGCGGCGAATGTGGATCAAGCCAAAGGCACGCTGAATGGGCCGCGGCAATCGTTCACCATTGGAGCCAACGATCAACTGCTATCGGGCGAGCAGTACGCTCCAATCGTGATCGCTTATCGGAACGGTTCTCCGGTGCGCCTGTCGGACGTTGCCAACATCACGGACGGAATTGAGAACGTGATGCAGGCGGCGTGGATGAATCTGGACCCGGCAGTCATCATGAACATCCAGCGGCAACCGGGCGCCAACATCATCAGCGTGGTCGACCGCATTAAGAAGCTGCTGCCACAGTTGCAGGCGGGCTTACCTGCAGCGGTGGGTGTGACCATTCTTACCGACCGGACGGAGACCATCCGCGCCTCCGTGAAAGATGTGCAGTTCGAGCTGATGCTGACCGTCGCGCTGGTGGTAATGGTCATCTTCCTCTTCCTCAGAAATCTGTGGGCGACGTCGATTCCCGCAGTCACCGTGCCGCTTTCAATTGTGGGCACGTTTGGCGTCATGTATCTGCTGGGATACAGCCTGAACAATCTCACGCTAATGGCGTTGACCATCTCTACCGGATTTGTAGTGGACGACGCCATTGTCATGATCGAGAACATCGATCGCTATCTCGAGGAAGGCGATTCACCCCTGGATGCGGCGCTGAAAGGCGCGGGGCAGATCGGGTTCACGATTGTTTCACTTACGGTTTCGCTGATTGCCGTCCTGATTCCGCTGCTGTTCATGGGAGATATTGTCGGCAGGCTGTTCCGCGAATTCGCGGTGACGCTGGCGGTAACGATTCTGGTTTCAGCGGCCGTGTCGTTGAGCCTGACGCCCATGATGTGCGCCAAGCTGCTCAAAGCGAAAGACCCAGCCCACGAGACTTGGTTCTACAAATCCACCGAGAAGTTCTACGAAAGTGTCATCGCCTTCTACGGCCGGACCCTGAAGGTCGTCCTGAGGCATCAACCCATAACCTTGCTGGTCACAGTGGGGACGTTGGTTCTGACCTTGTTCCTGTATGTGATCGTGCCCAAAGGATTCTTTCCGGTGCAGGACACAGGGGTGATCCTGGGGATTTCCGACGCGCCGCAGAGCGTGTCCTTCCAGTCTTTGGCGGACCATCAACAAGCATTGGCGCGAGTGATCCTTCAAGATCCAGATGTCCAAAGCCTTTCATCGTTCATTGGCGTGGATGGCACCAATCTCACGCCTAACAGCGGGCGCATTCAGATCAACCTGAAGCCCCGCGAAGAACGCAAGACTAGCGCGACAGACATCATTCGGCGATTACAGCCGAAGCTGGCGCAAGTCGAGGGCATTGCGCTGTTTATGCAACCGGTACAGGACCTCACCGTGGAAGACCGGGTGAGCCGGACGCAGTTTCAATACACCATCGAGGACGCCGATGGGAAGGAACTAAACACGCTGTCGGCCAAGCTGGTGGACAAGCTGCGCACCCTGCCCGAATTGCAGGACGTCGCCAGCGACCAGCAGAACGGCGGTTTGCAGGCCGATTTAACCATCGACCGCGATACCGCCTCGCGGTTAGGCATTCTGCCGGCACAGATTGATAACACGCTCTACGACGCCTTCGGGCAGCGGCAGGTTTCAACCATCTTTACGCAGTTGAATCAATACCACGTGATTTTGGAAGTGGCCCCGCAATTCCAGCAGAACCCCGGATCGTTCAAAGACCTGTATGTGAAGTCGGCCTCCGGGCCACAGGTGCCGCTTTCCACCTTTACCCAGCTCAACACTTCGAATGCATCGTTGGCGGTGAATCATCAAGGCCAGTTTCCGGTGGTAACGCTGTCGTTCAACCTGGCCCCTGGAAAATCTCTGGGCGACGCCACCAAGGCGATTGATAAGGCGGAACAGGAAATCGGAATGCCGGCGAGTGTACACACCGCCTTCCAGGGCACGGCAGCGGCGTTTCAGAACTCGCTGTCCACCGAACCATGGTTGATTGTGGCGGCGATTGTAACGGTATACATCGTGCTGGGCGTGTTGTACGAAAGCTACATCCACCCCATCACGATTCTCTCCACGCTGCCATCCGCGGGTGTGGGGGCGATCCTGGCCTTGCTCGTGACGGGCAACGATTTGGGTGTGGTGGCGATCATCGGAATTATTCTGCTCATTGGCATTGTCAAAAAGAACGCCATCATGATGATCGACTTCGCACTGGAGGCGGAGCGGGTGGAGCACAAACCGCCAGAGGAAGCCATATTCCAGGCTTGCCTGCTGCGCTTCCGGCCGATCATGATGACGACCATGGCTGCCCTGCTCGGCGGCTTGCCGCTGGCCCTGGGCCGGGGCACGGGATCGGAACTGCGCCATCCCCTGGGAATCACGATCGTCGGCGGCCTGCTGGTCAGCCAGGCTCTTACTTTGTACACGACGCCGGTGGTTTACCTGTGGTTTGACCGGCTGGCGCGGAAGTTCGAGCGCCTGGGGATCGGCAATGCGGTTGAGGAACCGGCAACGGGAGACTAGACGATGAATGTTTCTGCTCCCTTCATAAAGCGGCCGATTGGAACGTCGTTGCTGACGCTGGCTCTGTTGATGTCGGGAGCGCTGGCCTTCAGCTTTCTTCCGGTGGCGCCGCTTCCTCAGGTTGAATTCCCGGTAATCCAGGTATCGGCCAGCTTGCCCGGAGCCAGTCCGGAGACCATGGCCTCTGCGGTGGCAACTCCGCTGGAGCGGCAATTTGGACGCATTGCCGGCATCAACCAGATGACCTCGGTCAGCCAGTTGGGCGCGACCGGCATTGTCCTGCAATTCGATCTCACCCGCAATATTGACGCCGCCGCGCGCGATGTACAAGCCGCCATCAATGCGGCGCGCAGCCAGTTGCCTTCGTATCTCCCCGGCAATCCTTCCTACCGGAAAGTGAATCCGGCGGATGCCCCGATTCTGATTGCTTCCATGACTTCCGACAGCGTGAGGCTGCCCGACATTTACGATCAGGCGAATTCGATCCTCTCGCAAAAGCTGGCCCAGGTCGGCGGCGTAGGCCAGGTGTATGTTGCGGGCGGGGCAAATCCGGCGGTCCGTGCGGAACTGGATCCGAACTTGCTCAATAAGTTTGGCATTGGCCTGGACGCGGTGCGGACAGCTCTGGGAAACGCGAACGCAAACCGGCCCAAGGGCGAGGTCGGCAATGGCGAGAAGTCCTGGCCGATTTCTGACAACGACCAGATCCTGCACGCCGACCAATATCGACCGCTGGTGGTGGCTTACAACCAGCAAAATGGCGCGGCAGTGCGGCTCGGAGATGTGGGCACGGTGTGGGACTCCGTGGAAGACGCGCACATTTACGGGCTCTCCGATGGCAAGCCCGCAGTTCTGCTGATTATTTTTCGCCAGCCCGGCGCCAACATTATTCAGACGGTGGACAACGTGCTCAACCTGTTGCCGCAACTGGAGGCAACAATCTCTCCGGCCATTAAGTTGACCATCGTTTCTGACCGGACCACCACGGTGCGCGCTTCCCTCCGTGACATTGAGATCACGCTTGCGATTTCGGTCGTGCTGGTGATTCTGGTGGTGTTCGTATTTCTGCGCACGGTGCGGGCGACGATCATACCGAGCATTGCGGTGCCGCTTTCACTGATTGGCACGTTTGGAGTGATGTATCTCCTGCACTTTAGCCTGAACAACCTGTCGCTGATGGCGCTGGCGATTTCTACCGGCTTTGTGGTCGACGATGCCATTGTGGTGCTGGAAAACGTCACCCGCTATCTGGAACAAGGGATGAGACCGGTGCAGGCGGCATACCGTGGGGCGCGCGAAATCGGCTTCACGGTGCTTTCCATGAGCACCTCGCTGGTGGCGGTATTCATCCCGATTTTGATGATGGGCGGAATTGTCGGACGGCTGTTCCGGGAATTTGCAGTGACATTGAGCGCAGCGATCGCAGTGTCACTGATCGTTTCGCTCAGCACCACGCCGGCCATGTGCGCGCAGTTGCTGAAATCGCTGCATGAAGAGAAACACGGGCACGCTTACCAAGCCAGCCAGAAAGTATTTGACGGAATCCTGAGGATTTATGGGATCGGCTTGGGCTGGGTCTTGCGCCACCAACTTACGGTGTTGCTGATTACAATCGCAACCGCTTGCTTGAGTGTTTACATGTATCAGGATGTGCCCAAAGGTTTTTTCCCTCAGCAGGATACCGGGCGCATCCAGGGGTCGATACAAGCCGCGCAGGATATTTCCTTCGACGCCATGAGCCGGAAAATGCGGCGCTATGTGCAGATTGCGATGGCGGATCCGAACGTGGAACACATGATCGGTTTCTGCGGCGGCACCACGGCGATGAACCAGGGGCGAATGTTTATCACCCTGAAGGACAAACGCAAACTAAGGGCCGACCAGGTGATCAACGAGCTGAGCAAGAAGTTTGCCGAGGTGCCGGGAGCCACGCTTTACATGCAAGCGGCGCAGGATCTGAACATCGGCGGGCGTCTGAGCCAGGCGCAATATCAGTACACGCTGCAAGGCGAGGATTTAAACGAGCTGAATACCTGGGCGCCGCAGTTGTTGCAGAAAATGCGGGCCATCCCGATTCTCATGCAGGTAAACACCGACCAGCAGGACAAAGGGTTGGCGGCGAACCTGATCATCGACCGGGATACGGCGTCGCGCCTGGGAGTGTCGACGGCGGACATCGATACGATCCTGTATGACGCGTTTGGCCAACGGCAGGTCTCAACCATCTACCAGCCACTGAACCAGTACCACGTGGTGATGGAGGTTGCGCCGCAGTTTCAGCAGGATCCGGACACGCTGGAGAACACCTACGTGCATTCATCCACTGGCGCCACGGTTCCGCTTTCCGCGTTCACACATTACGGCCCGGCGAACACTTCGTTGGCCGTCAACCACCAGGGGCAATGGCCGGCGGTGACGATTTCATTCAATCTTGCTCCGAACGTTTCGTTGGGGCAGGCTACGACTGCGATTGAGGATGCGGAGAAGTCCATCAGTTTCCCCGCGACCATCCACGCCAGTTTCCAGGGAACCGCGGCGGCGTTCAAGGATTCGCTGGCAAGCGAACCTATCCTGATCCTGACCGCGCTGCTGACGGTCTACATCGTTTTGGGGATTCTGTACGAAAGCTACATTCATCCCATCACCATCCTTTCCACCATTCCATCGGCTGGATTGGGAGCGCTGCTGGCGCTGAAGATCACGCACAATGAACTCAACGTAATCGGATTGATCGGCATCATTCTGCTGATTGGCATCGTGAAGAAAAATGCCATCATGATGATTGACTTCGCGCTGCTGGCGGAGCGAAACGAAGGCAAATCACCGCTGGATGCCATTCATGAAGCCTGCCTGTTGCGTTTTCGTCCTATCATGATGACCACCATGGCGGCGCTGCTGGGCGGGTTACCGTTGGCGCTTGGGACAGGAATCGGCTCGGAATTGCGGCGCCCGCTCGGCATCACCATTGTTGGCGGATTGATCGTCAGCCAGGCGCTGACTTTGTTTACGACTCCAGTGGTGTATCTCTACATGGACAAACTGCGGCTGCGATCAAGCCGCAAGGCTGGCTTGCCAGGGCCAGCTTCACCAGCTACGAGCCACGCGGATTAGGGTGTTGTTCTCTCCCTAATGCTGTAGCCAACCAATCGGCAATTGACTATCTCTTCTTTAACCGGTCCACCACTGCACGCAGCGTGGCTTGAGTCTCAGGATGCCACCAGCTCGCGGCCACTTTCTTTAGTTCGGCGTTGAGATCGCGGCGGAAGAGCGCGATCAGATCGGCGCGGGCCTCGTGGCGAGTTGCAGTCATGGCTTCGGCGGGCAGGGCGATCATGGTCTTACACCACTCGATCGAGTGCTCGACCACATGTTCGGTAGGAACTAACTCATCCACTAATCCGATTTCGAGGGCCTGGGCGGGTGACATCAGCAGGCCCGCGGTGGAGAGACGTTCGGCCTGGCGCGGCCCGACCTGGCGGCGAAGAGCGGCCAGAATCACGGCGGGCAGAGGAATGCCGACCTGTACTTCGTTGAGCCCAATCTTGAATTCCCCATCCGCCATGATTCGCCAATCGCAGAAAAGTGGAAGGACGGTACCGCCGGCAGGGGCGTGTCCGAGAATGGCGGCGGCGATGGGGACCGGCGAACAGGCGAGAGCCTTCATCAGGGCATAAAGTTCGCGCCACAGACTCGTGATGGCGCGGCGATCAAGGCCCATAAGTACCGGGACATCGAGGCCGGCGCAGAACCTGCCGGGCGTCCCGGAAAGCACCAGTGCGCGGACGCCGTCTTTCGGGGCGGATTCGACCGCCTCGCGGAGCGCGGCGATCAGGTCCCCGGTCAGTGCATTGACCGGCGGCCGGTTCAAGCGAAGCTCGCGGATGGGGCCATGGTTAATAGTGTGAATCATGCGTTGTTTGAGTATAGCGCGGCAGAAGACAAGCGCCGCGGACTGGAGAGAAACCGATCCAGAGAGACTGATGACAGGAGACATTCGTCTCTGCTGGGGCTATGCGGACGGTGGCTTGATAGGTGCGGCGGCGTATGGTATTTTGATGCGCGGTATAAATGGGGGAAGCTTTGACTCTTGATATCAATGGTTATGTAGAGGCGGTCCGGAAGTTCAACGACCTGGTAGGCGAACTGGCAGCCAAGCTCCAGGAGATCAGCGATGCTCGCGATCAGGCCTTAAAGGCGAGCGCAGACCTGAAGCGCGAACTGGAAAGCACGGACCAGCGCATGATGGACATTTCCAGCGCGGTGCGGCAGCAGATTACGCTGGAATTCGCCAAGAAGAATGTTGCGCGCTCCGACGAGCTTGCTGAATACACGGTTCCCAGCCGGCGGGCGGTCTAGCGCGGGCTGCTACTTTCGCGCCGACTGGAAGATGGCAAGAGTTGCACCCTGGGGATCGGCCAGAACTCCGAAGCGGCCGACGTTCTCCAGGGTCATCGGTTCCATGTAGAACCTTGCGCCCAGTTGTTTGGCTTTGGCCGCAGTCGCGTCACAATTGGACGTCGCAAAATATGGCAGCCAGTGCGCTGGCGTGCCGGGCTTGCGCATCTTGACCGGGGAAATTCCTCCGATGAATTCCTCGCCATTCTGAATGTGAACGTAACCCGACGGCGGATCGTCGTCGGTGTCGTCGGTAATCTTCCAACCAAACATGTCCGTGTAGAACTTGCGGGCCCGCTCGGGATCGGGCGTACTTAGGTCTACCCAACACAGCGTGCCGTCAACTCCGGCAATGCCGATGCCGGTGCTCTTCTTGGACTCCCAAATACAGAACGTAGCGCCGGTGGGATCGGTAAGCACCGCCATGCGGCCCGCGTCCATGACGTCGAAGGGAGGAGCGCAGACTTGGCCACCGGCTTTCGAGGCGCGAGCTGCCGCTGCGTCGGCGTTGTCCACCGCGATGTAGGTCATCCAATGAGGCGGGACGCCTTTTTGCTCGGGACGCAAAGTGCATCCGGCAGCGGCGTCGCGGCCATCGAAACGGAAGATGGTGTAGACCTCGGTTGGCCCCATGGGCATGTCGTTGATCTCCCAGCCGAAGAGTCCGCTGTAGAATTTCTTGGCGGCGGACTGGTCGGTGGTGGCAAGTTCAATCCAACAAAAAGAACCGGGCTGGTGTTTGTCGATGTGAGGCATGGGAAAAAGTATATGCGATCGGATGAGCGGCTGGAAAGCCACCAAATGAGAATGCTGCCGTGAATGCACAAAGAAGGCCGGCCGAGTTAGGCAGCCAGCAGCCTTAACACGCGCTCGATGCCTTCGTGGAATTGGTCTGGCTTGGTGATCAGGCTCAGGATCAGATAGCCGTCGCGCGGGAAGTCGTAGAAGTGGCCGGGATGGATTAAGACTTCGGTTTTGTGAAGAATGCCGATGGCCAGATCCTCGTCGGATTGGGTGGCGGGGACGCGCAACACGGCGTACCATCCGCCTTCGACCGCGAGGCGCTGGCAGGCTTTTTGCCGCGCTAGTTGGCGATCGAGTTCAGCCAGGTTGGTGCGGACGCGGTCGAGCAGTTGGGGTTGGATGCTGTGGCGCTGGTCGACCAACGTGGATGCGGCGAGTTGTACGGGAGCGTTCAGCGAGAGAAAAGTGTCGGCGATGATTTCAAGGCGCGAAAGGGCAGGTTGCAGTTGGTCGGCGGGGCCGCTGGCGGCGATCCAGGCTAATTTCATTTGCGGCAGGGCTGAAACCTTCGAAATGCCGCTGAGAGTGAAGGTCAGCACCTCGGCGTTGTTGGCGAAAGACGCTGGCAGCGAACCATCGTGCGCGTAGTCGAGAAAGACTTCGTCAACGATGATCGCGAGGTTGTGCTCGCGGCACAACTTGTTGAGCGCGGCGCGCTCGGCTGTGCTTACATAAGACCCGGTCGGATTGTTCGGATGCACCAGCACCACAGCGCGGGTGCGAGGGGTGATGGCTTTTTCGAGAGAGGCAAGGTCGATCTGCCATCCATGATCGTAGAGCAGTGGGTAGGGGACGAGTTTAACGTCCTGCAAATCGGCTAGAAATTCGAACAGCGGGTAGCTGGGTTTGGGGACGAGGACCTCCTCCTCCGGATTGCACAGTAGACGGAAGACGAACGAATAGCCTTCGCTGGTGCTGGTGGTTAGCACCAGAGATTCGGGATTGACCTTGCCGCGGTGACGGTAGTATTCGGCAACCGCCTGGCGGGCGCTGAGCAGGCCTTTGGGCTGGGGATCGTAGTCGAGCGCGCCGGGATTGCTGAAAGCGCGCAGTATGGCTGGGCGGTCGTACTCGAAGCCAGCGCGCGTGGGATTGGAAATCGTGAGGTCGAGGACTTCCCTGCCGGCGGCGTGCGCTTCCTGTTGCGCCTGGGTAAAGCGGTTGGGCGTGAGCTTCCAGTCAGTGCGGCGCGAAAACATACCGGGACATGATAGCAATGACCGCCGGCTACACATCAACGATAAGGCTCGGGGCCGGCGAAACTGGCCATCCAGCAGGCTGCAAAGAGTGATAAAATTTCCCTCCAATACCGCAAGACCGCCGACAACGTCACCTAGCACGAAGTACCACGACTGACCAAGTCATCTGCAACTGGGTTCTGTTTTTGCGGTTTTACATCTGGAGGATTCAAATGTTCAGGACGATCTGCGGCTTGTTTCTCTGCATGGCGATGGCGATTACTTTGCCGGCTCAGACCTTAAGAACCGTCGTCACCTTTGACGAAACAAACGGCGAGGACCCTTTTGCTTCGTTGATTGAAGGCGCCGATCACGATCTTTATGGCACCACCGTATACGGAGGAGCCGCGAATTATGGCACGGTATTCAAGATTTCCCCTCAGGGCGTCCACACCATCCTTTACAGTTTTTGCGCCCAAACCGGATGCACTGACGGCACTTATCCTGCATGGCTGACGCAAGGCAACGATGGGGACTTTTATGGTGAAACCTACAACGGCGGAACCGCGGGCGCTGGAACCGTTTTTAAGGTCACATCGAATGGCGCACTTACGACGCTATACAACTTCTGCTCACAGCCCGGCTGTACGGATGGAGCGCTGCCTCAATCCGCCCTGGTGCAAACCAAGGACGGAACCTTCTATGGGACCACCGTCATAGGCGGGGCCCAGAACCAGGGGACGATTTTCAAGATGACCCCCGGCGGCGTCCTGACGACGCTCTATAACTTTTGCTCGAAAACCAATTGCGCAGACGGTGCTCAGCCAAACATCGGGTTGACGCTAGCCACCGATGGCAATTTCTATGGCACCGCGGCGCTGGGCGGGAACAGCAGCCCGATGTGCCTGTACCGCTGTGGCACGCTTTTCAGAATCACTCCGAGCGGCAAGTTCACGACCATTTACACCTTCTGTTCACAAGCTGCCTGTGCCGATGGCGCCATTCCGCAGGGTCTTATGATTCAGGCGAAAGATGGAAGCCTGTACGGAACAACTGACGGGGGCTGCAGCAACAGCCTTGGCACCGCTTTTCGAATCAATGCTCGAGGAAAGTTCACAACGCTGCATAGCTTCTGTACCGGCAATTGCAGTGACGGCGGCATCCCTTACGCTGGACTGATTCAAGCTAGCGACGGAAATTTCTACGGAACTGCCAATCTTGGCGGGCCGGGCCGATTTGGTACGGTGTATAAGATGACCGCGGCCGGCGTGGTCACCGGTCTTTACGGCTTCGACGACAAGGCGGACGGCGCCTTCCCTGTCGCTGGAGTAATTCAAGCGACCGACGGCAGACTCTATGGCGGAACCGAACAAGGCGGAGATGATAACTGCTTTGCTCCAACCGGCTGCGGCACCATTTTTCGCTTGTCTGCGGGACCAGCCAGTACGTCTCAGGATGACCTCATCGGAAACAGGAACCAGGGTAGAGGAAATGCGGCGCGGGCTGTCCCCACGTTGCCTGTGAGTCCGTTGCGGGTGAACTGGTAACGTAATGCAGCGAGCACGCGGCTATGCCTCATCCTAGAAGGCGTAGTTCGCGGGTGCCTTCTCGTGCTCTTTGTCTTCGACGCATTGTGGCTTCTCACGGCCGAAAACGCTCAACGTTCACGGAGGTATAATCATGGCGACTGCCACCATGCAAAACGCAACCCAATACGAACTTCATCTCGCCAAGCGCATGTCGCGTCTCGGCACGGAAACTGCATTTGAAGTATTGAACAAGGCGAAGGCTCTCGAGCGCCAGGGGAAAGACATTGTCCACCTGGAAATTGGCGAGCCGGATTTCGATACGCCTAAGAATGTGGTTGATGCCGGAATCGACGCCTTGCGCAAGGGCTGGACGCACTACGGCCCGTCCGCCGGGTTGCCGGAATTGCGGCAAGCCATCGCGGAAGACGTCTCCCGATCGCGCGGAGTGAAAGTCACCAGCGACGAAGTTGTGGTCGTCCCCGGCGGTAAGCCTATTATTTTCTTTACGCTATTGGCGTTAGCTGATGTAGGCGATGAAGTCATCTATCCCAACCCGGGATTTCCCATCTATGAGTCGATGATCAACTACGCAGGGGCGAAAGCGGTGCCCATCCGGCTTTACGAAGATCGCGATTTCGGCTTGGATGTGAAAGAGCTGAAGACGCTGATTACGGACCGCACTCGGCTGATCATCATCAATTCACCCCAAAACCCCACGGGTGGAGTACTGAACAAGAGCGATATTCAAGGCATCGCGGAGGTGATTGGCGACCGCAACATCATGGTGCTTTCGGATGAGATTTACAGCCGGCTGATTTTCGATGGTGAGCATTATTCCATCATGACAGTGCCGGGATTCAAGGATCGGACGATCCTGCTGGATGGATTCTCCAAGACCTGGGCAATGACGGGATGGCGCATGGGCTACGGCGTGATGCGCGCTGATCTGGCGACCCACATCACGCGGTTGATGACGAATTCGAATTCCTGCACCGCCAGCTTCACACAGATTGCGGGCGTGGAAGCGATTAAGGGAGACCAGTCGTCGGTGGACAAGATGCGGGCGGAGTTTCAGCGGCGCAGGGACGCATTTGTCGCAGGATTGAACCAGATCAAGGGATTTTCGTGCCGCCTGCCGAAGGGCGCGTTTTACGTGTTCCCCAACATCACGGAGACGGGATGGAAGTCGAAGAAGCTGGCGGATGCGCTGCTTGAGCAAGCGGGCGTGGCCTGCCTCTCCGGAACCGCGTTCGGGGACTATGGCGAAGGCTATCTGCGTTTCAGCGTTGCCAACTCACTGGAGAACCTGAATAAGGCGCTGGCGCGAGTGGATGAGTGGACGAAGAAGAATCTGTAGCCGTGAATTTCACAGGTTCTCGCTGATAAAAGACGCGTCAGATGAAAGGTAAAGCTCCACAAGCCAGCCGTCCGCACATGCCCGGTTATGGGCTCCCCAAAGGAACCAAGGGTCTGCTGCCGTGGAAGTGGGCTGAGGACCGGCTGAAGAAAAGCCACAATTACTGGATCGGCACGGTAAAACCTGACGGCGCGCCCCACACCATGGTCGTTTGGGGACTGTGGCTGGAGGGCGAGTTTCTGTTCAGCACCGGGCGGCAGTCGCGCAAGGCGAAGAATCTGGCGCAAGAACCTCGTTGCGTGGTCAGCACCGAGCAGGCAGAACAAGCGGTGATTGTCGAGGGAGTGGCAGAGGAAGTGATGGATGTGGCCACCCTCCGTAAGTTCCTCAGAATTTACGAAAAGAAATACGACTTCGACATGTCGGGATTCGAGAAGGACATTTTGAGTTTGAAAGAGCCCATCTACGGAGTGCGGCCCGTAGCCGTCTTTGGGCTGGATGAGAAGAAATCGCTCAACGCCGCCACGCGCTGGCAGTTCTGAGACGGAAACAATAAAGACCACGTGTTATCACGGGCCATCCCCGCGATAACGCGTGGCCTCCTGTACTGAGCTTCCGTTACGGGTTCGCCGTAGCCTTAAAGAAAATCGGATCGATGTTGGAGAAGGGTCGGCCAAACGGCACACCGTTCCCGGGGAAGACTCCATAGAAGGTATTTCCGACCGCCTTGAGTTGCAAGTAGTCGCCCAAAACCCGCTGACGGGAGTCGCCGTTGTCGGTGGCCGGCGACAAGAATGTCTCCAGCGGAAATTGGGTGAAGGTGACGCCGTGATCATTGCTGGCCGCACCCATCGCAGTGAACTGAGGAAACCCCGAACTGATTCCGTCGTAGACCATGTAAAGCACGCCGATGGTTCCGGTACTGTTCTTAGCGATGGCCACCGACGGCAGCGCGGCCTGGACTTGCCCGGTGATAAAGTGCGGCGTACCAACCGTTAAACCACCGTGGCCATCAGAGGTAAGCCGGACAATGCTGAGGCGGTTATTCAGCGTATTGGAGTCGCGATTGCCGAAGACCACATAGACATCGCCGTTATTGGGGTCGACGGCAACGTGATTTACGCCGCCCAGCAGCGCATTGACGGTGCCGAACTTTGGAGTAGGCTGCGTACTCTGTCCAGTGGCCACCTGAACGCCGGTCGCACTCCCATTCAAACTCCATGTCTTGCCACCGTCGAGCGAGCGGTTAAGTATCCAATTGATGGTCTTCGGGTCAGCGCCGAGGTTATTGCAATTGGCAATGTTGGTCGGACACTGTTGAAACAACGTATACACGGCGCCGCTATTGCGGTCCACCGCGAGACGCTGGCCCGGGTTGACCGCGCCCTCGGAAAATCCGGCAAGATTGTCGATGGTGAAATTTGGCGGATCGCTCCCCGGGGCGGCGGCCACGCGCATGTCAGGCGCGCCGTCAAAATTGTCATACGCCACGTACACGTCGTCTTGCGCTCGATTGTCGGGGTCCTGATTTACCAGCAACCAGGGTTGGTCGGTGTTGCCCACTCCAACTTTGTCGGTAGGCTGTGCGACGCCGCCGGATACCAGCCATTGCCAGCTTGAAGCCGACGTCGGGTTCAACGTGGTGCCGGTGTAAGCGTCGATTCCGAAGTTGTCCAGATCCAGGAATACCGCTGACAAGTTATTGGTTTCGCCGAAGTCCGGAGTCTGGTCGCAGGGACAACCCGATTGGAAAATGCCGGGCGGATTCGGGATGGTGAGTTCTTCGGTCCATATGCCGCCTCCGTTCAGGCTGTGCCACACCGGAGCGTCGGCGCCCCAGCCCGCGGTGAATGCCAGGATTTCAATCTCCTGGGGATGCACTGGATTGATGGCAATGCTGGGTTCACTATTGCTGGCCCGGTTAGTGTTTTTCAAATTCTGATCGGTGTTGCTGATGATGACATCCCGGATGAATAGGGTGGTGGGAAAACCTGCCAGTTTGATCCGATCGGACCCCAGGGCTGGTTTGCCGCTGGGTGCAAAATCCTGCGGAATCGCCGCCCGGATGTATTGGTGGAAGTCGGGAGGAAAGTCGCGGATCTGGTTGCGCAGGGCTTCTTTGTACTGAGCAGTGGCCAAAAGGGCGGTAACGGACAGAAACAGAACAATCCCAGACAGCAGACGACGGATCATATGAACTCCTTGATTTTGGCGCTCCCTGGGGGAGTTGCGAGGGAGCAGGTGCTGCGGCCAGACGCGCACAACTATATACAATCATAGTGCCTTTGGCGAGGGGAAAGTGCGGTGTATTCCGAGCCACTTCTGCCGGTCCCCCGAGCTTTGTCGGGTTCGTAATCCTGTGGGATAACGGGTTATCATGATTTCCGGTCGTTGTTCCGCGCCGGCTTTATGACTTTAGCTAAGCGAAGAAAATCATGAGCAAGACTTTCCGGGTTTTTGCCACCAGCGATATTGGCGATTCGATTCAGCTATTGCGCAATCGAGGATATGACCTCGAGGTGTATCCCAAGCCCGAGGCGCCGCCGAAGAGCCTCATCGTTGAAAAAGTGAAGTCTGGGATTGATGGCTTGATCACCACGCTGCGCGATCCGATTGATGCGGAAATATTCGAGGCGGGTAAGGGCACTTTGAAAGTGGTCGCCCAGATTGCCGTCGGCTTCGACAATATTAACCGTGCCGACGCCAATCGCTACAAGGTTCCTTTCACTCATACCGCTGATGTGCTGACCGAGGCCACAGCCGAGTTTGCCTTATTTCTGCTGGGGTCGCTTGCCAGAAAGATGTGGCCAGCGGAACATCTGACTCGCGAAAACCGTTGGGGCTATTGGCACCCCTATCTTCCGTTCGTGGGCGATGAAGTCACGGGCAAGACCATCGCGGTGATCGGTACGGGCCGCATCGGGCTGGCGCTGATCAAGAAATGCTCCGGCTTCGACATGAACATTCTGTGTTATGACCCGGCGTATCAGAACCATGAATATGTTAAAGGGATTCAAGAAGTGATGGACCTGCGGCAGGCGCGCGGGATCCAGAAAGAGAAAACCTGGATCAAGTATGTGTCGCTCGACGAGGCTCTGGCGCAGGCGGATTTTGTGAGCATCCACGTGCCGCTGCTGCGCGAAGGCGAGAGCGCGACGCCTACTTACCATCTCATGAACGAAGAGACGCTGCGCACGATGAAACCGACGGCCTATCTCGTAAACACTTCGCGCGGCCCGGTGGTGGATGAAATCGCACTGGCCAAGGCCTTACGAGAAAAGTGGATTGCTGGAGCGGCGCTGGATGTGTACGAGAAAGAACCGCTGCCGGCAGATTCGCCGTTGCGCGACCCGTCGATTGAAGACCGCTGCCGCTTGCTGCCGCATTTTGCCAGCGCAGCGCGGATTACGCGGCTCTCGACTGATCCCAATAAAGGCATGGCGGGACGGGCTGCCCAGGGATTAATTGATGTGCTCGAAGGCAATTATGGCGGGGATGTTACCAAGATGCCCTATGTAGTGAATAAGGAAGCGTTCGGCAAATAGGAACCTATTCCGAGACGGTGTGTTCTTCGCTGCTTTGAGCGCGCAGGACGCGATCCACAAAATAGGGCGCACGGCGGGTGGGTTCGTGATAGTGGCGGACCTGCATCTCCCCCAGCAGTCCGACGGCCAGCATATTCAGTCCTGCCAGGAGAAGCACAGCGGCAAAAATCATGAGCGGGCCGTGCTGGGCCATGGTATCGGAGTGATTGAAAAGCTTATCCAGCATCAGCCACAGGGCGATGCCGCCTCCGGAAAAAATGCTCATCATCCCCACCGTCCCGAAGAAATGCAGCGGGCGCGACAGATACTTCAGCAAGAAGCGGATGGTGATCAGATCGAAGAATACGCGGAAAGTCCGCGAGATGCCGTAATGCGACGCGCCCTTCTCCCGCATTACATTGCGGATGGGGACCTCGCAGATCGATGCCCCGTACGCAGACGCCAGCGCGGGGATGAAGCGATGCAACTCGCCGTAGAGCGGAACTTGCTCCAGAATGCTGCGGCGATAAGCTTTGAACGTGGTGCCAAAATCGTGGATGTCGACGCCGCTCAGTTTGGCCATGAGCCAGTTGGCGCAGCGCGACGGGATGCGGCGCATCCAGAGGTTGTCGATTCGCACCTTGCGCCAGCCGCTGACAATGTCGTACCCCTCGGCGATTTTTTCAAGGAACATCGGAATGTCGGCGGGGTCGTGCTGGAGGTCGCCGTCCATGGCGATGATGTATTCTCCGCGAGTGTGGTCAAAGCCGGCCGCCAGGGCTGACGTCTGGCCAAAGTTCCGGCGGAGGCGAACTACAGTCACGCGGCTGTCAATGGCCGCAATCTCGCGCAGCAGCGTGAAGGTGCGGTCGCGGGAACCGTCGTCCACGAACACCAGTTCGAAAGTCTCGCCGCTGACTTCCATGACAGCCTTCAGGCGGTCGTAGAGATCGGTGACGTTCTCCTGCTCATCATGCAGGGGAACCACAATGGAATATTTGGGCATCGACTACTTAATTATACTCGCCAGTTACCTAATTTGAAGCATAACCCGGGTGGTTCGTTGCTCCACTGCCGAACTGGCTGGATCTCCCTCATCCCCAGTGGCCCAGCAATAGACCACCTCGCCAGGCGCGGCAGATCGACATGACTTCCGTCACTACAATGCCAACAGTGCCCGGGGCGGCTTTCGGTTATATTTCTTTTTGAGAAGTCTATTCCTGGGTGAATGAGTAATCCGGCAGCCCCGCGGGACAGGAGCCCGCTTCAATGGACAGTATTGTGATAATCATGTTCGGCAGCGTGCTTTGCACCATGACCGCCCTGAATTTTATCGAGCTGCGGCGAATTCGCAAGAAGCTCGAAACCAAGCAGTCCTGACTTCGACATATCGGATGCCG
>Ga0210406_10000782_pt1 | contig 41760 bp, 39 predicted proteins | sample IncBWC30MmetaG_FD_155454 | JGI IMG/M metagenome (GOLD analysis project Ga0210406, IMG submission 155454) | Forest soil microbial communities from Barre Woods Harvard Forest LTER site, Petersham, Massachusetts, United States - Inc-BW-C-30-M | ecosystem: Environmental > Terrestrial > Soil >... | reverse complement strand
CGCCGAAGGCGGGCGCAGGGCACATGCGCCAGTGCAAGGCGGTTGCCGGGCGATTAGCTCAGCTGGTAGAGCATCTCGTTTACACCGAGGGGGTCGGGGGTTCGAATCCCTCATCGCCCACCATCCTCCGCCTTATAGCGGATCCGTAGGAGGGCGCGCCTTGACACGCATGAGGGGGAGCAGTACGTGTGTGCTCCCCTGGGATCGAGACCGCGGGGGCGTAGCTCAGTTGGTTAGAGCGCCGGCCTGTCACGCCGGAGGTCGCGGGTTCGAGCCCCGTCGCTCCCGCCATCGATCGCGGAGCGCCGGACCCGGCTGAGATCAGCCCGCCGCGGCAACACCACCATTAGTCATGCGATGGAAAGCCTGCTTCGCGACTACTTCCCGATCCTTGTATTCCTGGCGATAGCCGGCGGCATCTCCGCCGCCATGGTCGCGGCGTCGTTGGTGATGGCCCAGCAGCGACCGGACGCGGCAAAACTGTCGCCTTACGAATGCGGCTTCGAGCCGTTTGACGATGCTCGGATCCGCTTCGATGTCCGCTATTATCTCGTAGCAATCCTGTTCATCATCTTTGACCTGGAAGTTGCTTTCCTCTTTCCTTGGGCAGTGGCTTTGGCTGATCTGGGCGCGTTCGGCTTCTGGTCGATGATCGTGTTTCTCGCCGTACTGACTATCGGATTCATCTATGAATGGAAGAAGGGGGCGCTGGAATGGGAGTGATCGGCGCGCCCGCTCGACCAATTCCGCACGGCCGCGAGAGCGACCTGTTGCTGAGGGCCGCGACACAGGAGGCCCAGGACCGTGGATTCATAGTTGCCACGCTCGATAATCTGGTGAACTGGGCGAGGACGGGGTCGTTGTGGCCGATGACCTTCGGGCTCGCTTGTTGTGCTGTCGAGATGATGCATACCGGCGCCAGCCGCTATGATCTCGATCGCTTCGGCGTAGTTTTCCGTGCCAGCCCGCGGCAATCGGACGTCATGATCGTCGCCGGCACGCTGTGCAACAAGATGGCGCCGGCGCTCCGCAAGGTCTATGACCAAATGGCCGAGCCGCGGTGGGTCATCTCGATGGGCTCCTGCGCCAATGGCGGCGGCTATTATCATTATTCGTACTCGGTCGTTCGTGGTTGCGACCGGATCGTGCCGGTTGACATCTATGTACCGGGTTGCCCCCCGACGGCCGAGGCGTTGCTCTACGGCATCCTGTTGCTGCAAAAAAAGATTCGGCGGACCCGCAATTTCGCCCGCTGATCGGCTCGATGGATAAAAAACTCGAGGCCCTCGCCGAGCATCTCTCGGCGGCGCTGTCCGATGCCTTGATCGCCGCCGAGATCGTCGCGGGCGAGCTCTGCTGTCGCGTCGTGCGCGAGGCCCTGCCCCGGGTTCTGATTTTTCTGCGGGACGATCCCGGCTGCCGCTTCACGGTATTGTGCGACGTTTGCGGTGTCGACTATCCGGATCGGCCGTTGCGTTTTGAGGTCGTCTATCACCTCCTAAGCGTGCCCCTCAACCAGCGCGTACGTTTGAAGGTTGACACCGACGAGGAGCAGCCGGTGCCGTCCGCGGTCGGTATCTTCAGCAGCGCGGGTTGGTGGGAGCGTGAGGCGTGGGATCTGTTTGGGATATATTTTGCCGGCAATCCGGACCTGCGCCGAATCTTGACCGACTACGGTTTCGAGGGTCACCCACTGCGCAAGGATTTTCCGCTCACCGGATATGTCGAGGTGCGCTACGACGAGGACCAGAAGGCCGTTGTCTACGAGCCGGTCCGTCTGCAGCAGGAGTTCCGGAGTTTTGATTTCCTGTCGCCCTGGGAGGGGATGGACAAGATCCTGCCTGGCGACGAGAAGTCCAAGCCCAGCGCCGGCGAACCCGAGGGACAGGACGGACGATGAGTGATCGGCATCAGGAGGAGGCCGCCGCAGAGCTCGGAGGTCCGCCGCAGATCAGGAACTATATGATGAATTTCGGTCCGCAGCACCCGGCGGCGCACGGCGTTATGCGGCTTGTCCTCGAGATGGACGGCGAGATCATCGAGCGCGCTGATCCGCATATTGGCCTGCTGCATCGCGGGACCGAAAAACTCATCGAACACAAGACCTATCTGCAAGCCATTCCGTACTTCGACCGGCTCGACTACGTGTCCCCAATGTGCCAGGAGCATGCCTTCGCACTGGCCGTAGAAAAGCTGATGGGGATTACGCCGCCGCCCCGGGCGCAATACATCCGGGTGCTTTATGCCGAGATCACCCGAATCCTGAACCATCTTCTGTGTATCTGCGCGTTCGGCCTCGATGTTGGAGCGATTACGCCGTTCCTGTGGGGCTTCGAAGAACGCGAGCGATTGATGGAGTTTTACGAGCGGGTCTCGGGCGCGCGCATGCATGCCAACTACTTCCGCCCGGGCGGTGTCCATCTCGATCTGCCCGCCGGTCTCACAGACGACATCCTGGCGTTTTGCCGCAGCTTTCCGCAGACGATCGACGACATCGAGCGGTTGCTGACCGACAACCGCATTTTCAAGGAGCGCACCGTGGATATCGGCGTGGTAACCGCCGAACAAGCCGCCGATTGGGGGTTTTCCGGGCCGATGTTGCGCGGCTCGAACGTGGCCTGGGATCTCCGCCGGGCGCAGCCGTATGATGCTTATGACAAGATGGAGTTCGACGTTCCGGTAGGGCGCAACGGGGATTCCTACGATCGGTATCTCGTTCGGATCGAGGAAATGCGGCAGTCGGTTCGCATCATCGAGCAGGCGATCGCCGCGATGCCGGAGGGACCGGTCAAAATCGACGATCGCAAGATAGCGCCGCCGACGCGCGGCGAAATGAAGCGCTCGATGGAAGCGCTGATCCACCATTTCAAACTCTATACCGAGGGTTATCACGTGCCGGCAGGCGAAACCTATACGGCGGTGGAGGCCCCAAAAGGTGAGTTCGGCGTGTATCTTGTTTCCGACGGGACCAACCGGCCTTACCGCTGCAAGATCAGAGCGCCGGGCTTTGCCTTTCTCCAGGCCACCGACTTCATGACGCGCGGCCATATGCTGGCCGATGTCGTTGCGATCATCGGCTCGATGGACATCGTGTTCGGCGAGATCGATCGATGAGCGCACTGCCCGATCCCGCCCAATTCGAGCAGCCCGCGAGCTTCGATTTCACCGGGGAGAACCTCGAGCGGGCGAAAGCGCACATCGCCGAATACCCCGCTGGGCGTCAAGCGAGCGCGGTGCTGCCGCTGTTGGATCTGGCGCAACGCCAACATGGCGGATGGCTGCCTCGGGCGGCGATGGATCGCGTCGCCGAGATGCTCGAGATGGCGCCGATCCGGGTTTATGAGGTCGCAACCTTTTACACGATGTTCAACTTGCGGCCGGTCGGACGGTATCTGTTGCAGGCTTGCACCACGACCCCGTGCTGGCTGCGCGGCTCGCAGCAAGTGGTCGGCACTTGTGAAAGGAAGCTCGGCATCAGCCTCGGCGGGACCACACCGGACGGTCTCTTTACGCTCGTCGAGGTCGAGTGTTTGGGGGCCTGCGTCAACGCGCCAGTGCTTCAGGTCAACGACGATTTCTACGAAGATCTCGACGGCCCCGCGACAGAGGTGCTTCTCGACGCGTTGCGCGCGGGGAATGTCCCGCCTCCGGGTTCGGCCATCGGGCGTCACGGTTCCGAGCCGATCGGCGGTCGCCGCACTTTGACAGAGTGAAGGGAAGAGCAAATGCTCGCTGATAGCGACCGTATATTTACCAATCTCTATGGCCAGCGCGATTGGCGGCTCGAAGGTGCGCGGGGACGCGGCGATTGGGACGGTACCAAAGAGCTGATCTTCAAGGGCCGTGACTGGATCCTCGAGCAGGTCAAGGAGTCGGGGTTACGCGGACGCGGGGGCGCCGGCTTCCCGACCGGCCTCAAGTGGTCTTTCATGCCAAAGGAGAGCGACCGGCCGACCTATCTCGTCGTTAATGCCGATGAAAGCGAGCCCGGCACCTGTAAGGACCGTGACATCCTACGCAACGAACCCCATAAGCTTATCGAGGGGTGTCTGCTCTCCTCGGCGGGGATGGGTGTCCACCATTGCTATATTTATATTCGTGGCGAGTTCTACAACGAGGCGCAACGGCTCCAGGCGGCCATCGACGAGGCGTATGATGCCAAGCTTATCGGCGAGAACGCCTGCGGCTCGGGGTATGATTTCGAACTCCATCTGCATCGCGGCGCCGGCGCCTACATTTGCGGCGAGGAGACGGGGCTTCTCGAGAGCCTCGAAGGACGCAAGGGCCAGCCCCGGCTCAAGCCGCCATTTCCGGCGCAAGTTGGTCTCTATGGCTGTCCAAGCACAGTTAACAATGTAGAGACTATCGCGGTCGTACCGGCGATACTGCGCCGAGGTGCGGCCTGGTTCTCTGGGATTGGCAGGCCGAGAAATACCGGTACCAAGATCTACTGTTTGTCGGGCCATGTGAACACGCCCTGCAACGTCGAAGAGGAGATGAGCATTCCGCTCAAGGAGCTGATCGAGCGGCATGGCAGCGGGGTGCGCGGCGGCTGGGACAATCTTCTGGCTGTCATCCCCGGCGGTTCTTCAGTGCCGGTTCTCCCGAAATCGATCTGCGAGACAGTGCTGATGGATTTCGACAGCCTGCAGGCGGTCAAAAGCGGGCTTGGCACCGCCGCCGTCATCGTCATGGACAAGTCGACGGATATTGTGAAGGCGATCGCTCGGCTTTCGAAGTTCTACAAGCACGAGAGTTGCGGCCAATGCACGCCTTGCCGCGAGGGTCTGGGTTGGGTATGGCGTGTAATGGAGCGCATGGTCGCGGGCCATGCCTCGGTGGCGGAAATCGACACTCTGCTGGACGTCTCCTACGAGATAGAGGGCCATACGATTTGCGCGCTGGCTGATGGTGCGGCTTGGCCCGTTCAGGGGCTGATCCGCCACTTCCGCCCGGAGATGGAGCGGCGAATCGCCGAATACCACAGCGCAGCCAGTCGTCAGCGGCAGGCGGCCTGAGCATGGCGAAGCTGACGATCGACGGCACCGAGGTCGAGGTGCCGTCGGGTAGCACGATCCTACAGGCCTGCGAGCATGCCGGGATCGAGGTTGCGCATTTCTGTTACCACGAGCGGCTGGCGATTGCCGGAAACTGCCGGATGTGTCTGGTCGAGGTCGAGAAATCCCCAAAACCGATCGCCTCATGCGCAATGCCGGCGACCGACGGGATGGCGGTCCACACGAAATCGCCGAAGGCGATCAAGGCGCAAAAGGGGGTGATGGAATTCCTGCTGATCAACCACCCGCTCGACTGCCCGATCTGCGACCAAGGCGGCGAATGCGATTTGCAGGATCAGGCGATGGCCTACGGCTTTGACCGTGGACGGTTCGAGGAGAATAAGCGGGCCGTCCACGACAAGGATTTTGGTCCGCTGGTCAAGACCAGCATGAACCGCTGCATCCATTGCACGCGCTGCATTCGCTTTCTGACCGAGATCGCCGGAGTCGAGGAACTCGGCGCTACCGGGCGCGGCGAGGATATGGAGATCGGCACCTATATCGAGCGGGCGCTCAGTTCCGAGCTGTCGGCCAACATCATCGATTTGTGCCCGGTCGGCGCGTTGACCTCGAAGCCTTATGCCTTCGTCGCCCGGCCGTGGGAGCTGCGGAAGACCGAGTCAGTCGATGTCCTCGACGCTGTCGGCAGCAACATCCGGATCGACTCCCGCGGATCGCAAGTAATGCGTGTTCTGCCTCGCCTCAACGAGGCGGTGAACGAAGAATGGATCTCCGACAAGACCCGTTTCGCAATCGACGGGCTGGTCCGGCGCCGGCTCGATCGTCCCTACATTCGCGCCGACGGCCAACTGCGCGAGGTCGATTGGCACCAGGCCCTCGAACTCGTCGCCGAGCGGCTCAAGCAGGTCCCCGGCGAACGAGTCGCAGCGATTGCCGGCGATTTGTGCGACGCCGAGTCGATGTTCGCGCTGAAGGAGCTCCTCACCCGGGTTGGAGCGACGAGCCTCGATTGTCGCCAAGGCGGTGCCCAACTCGATCCACGTTGCCGCGCCGGCTACCTGTTCAACACGACGATCGCCGGCATCGAAAGGGCGGATGTTTGTCTGCTCCTCGGCACGAACCCGCGCTGGGAAGCCCCGTTGGTCAACGCACGGTTGCGCAAGCGCTATCTCCAGGGGGGTTTTCGGGTCGCCGCGATCGGTCCGGCTCTCGAACTTACATTTCCGGTCGAGATGCTCGGCACGAGCGGCGAAACGCTGAGCGCGCTGGCGAGTGGGGATCATCCCTGGTCAGAACGGCTGCGCAACGCGAAAAACCCGATGATCGTGCTCGGACAGGGGGCGCTGTCGCGGCCGGACGGCGCCCAAGTGTTGGCGGCGGCAAGGATGGTAGCCGAGAGCTGCCGCCTGGTTCGCGACGACTGGAACGGGTTCAATGTCTTGCATTATGCCGCCGCGCGGGTCGGCGGGCTTGATCTCGGGTTTGCTCCGGGACCGGGCGGGCGCGACCTCGGCGGCATTCTCGCCGGGTGCAAATCGGGCGATGTCGAGGTTCTCTACATGCTGGGCGCCGACGAGATCGACACCAGCGACCTTGGCGGGGCATTCGTAATCTATCAGGGACATCACGGCGACCGTGGCGCCCGCCACGCCGACGTCGTCCTGGCGGGGGCTGCCTACGTCGAAAAGGACGGCACCTACGTCAATACCGAGGGACGCGTTCAGCTGGCGCGTCGAGCTGTCTTTCCGCCCGGCGAAGCCCGTGAGGACTGGCAAATTCTCCGTGCGCTGTCCGGCGCCCTCGACCAGCCTCTTCCTTTCGACACACTTGGCGAGTTGCGTCGGTGTATGTGGCAAGCCTGTCCAATCTTAGCTGAGGCCGATCAGATGAGGCGCGCTTCCTGGGAAGACTTTGGCGATCCCGGACCGGTCGACCCGGCCCCGTTTGCCTACCCGATCAAAGATTTCTACCGGACCGATCCGATCAGCCGCGCCAGCGAGACGATGGCGCGGTGCAGCGCGATCGGCCTTCCGTCGCAACGCCAGCCAGCGCCGGCGAGGATCGGTACGCTTGGCTAGCTTTTGGACTGGCTACGCTTGGCCGACCGTCATTACCGTCGGCGAAGTCATCGCGGTCGTCGTGCCGCTGCTGGTCGCTATCGCCTATCTCACTTACGCCGAACGCAAAGTGCTGGCGTTTTCGCAGCTTCGCAAAGGGCCGAACGTCGTCGGCCCGTTCGGGCTGCTCCAGCCTTTTGCCGATGGGCTCAAGCTGCTCGTGAAGGAGACGGTGGTCCCGAGCGAGGCCAACCGGGTGGTGTTCATCATCGCGCCGCTCGTGACCTTCACCCTGAGCCTGGTGGCCTGGGCGGTCATCCCCTTCAACCCGGGGGTGGTCATTGCCAACATCAATGTCGGGGTGCTTTACATCTTTGCGATCAGCTCGCTCGGCGTTTACGGGATCATTCTGGCGGGCTGGGCATCGAATTCCCGTTACGCGTTTCTCGGCGCGCTGCGCTCCGCCGCGCAGATGGTCTCGTACGAGGTTGCGATAGGCTTTGTCCTTGTCACCGTGCTGCTTTGTGCCGGCTCGCTCAACCTGACTGAGATCGTCGAGGCGCAGCGCCATATTTGGTTCGCGATCCCGCTGTTACCGATGTTCGTCATCTTTTTCATCTCGGGATTGGCCGAGACCAATCGCGCGCCGTTCGACCTGGTCGAAGGCGAGACGGAGATCGTTGCCGGCTATTTTGTCGAATACTCGGCGATGGCCTTCGCGCTGTTCTACCTCGGCGAATACGGCAACATGATCCTGATGAGTGCGATGACGAGCGTGCTCTTCCTCGGCGGCTGGCTCGCTCCTTTTGGCGTCGCACCCTTCACCTGGGTCCCTGGCCCAATCTGGTTCGCGTTGAAAATCGCCTTCGTGCTGTTCTGTTTCCTTTGGGTACGTGCGACCTTCCCGCGGTTCCGCTATGACCAACTGATGCGGCTCGGCTGGAAGGTGTTTCTGCCGTTTTCGCTGCTCTGGCTGGTGCTGACAGCGGGTGTGCTGGTCACCGCAGGGTGGTTGCCGGCGCGCTAATCGGCCAACGAGCGGAGGATCGATCGATGGCATTTTTGGAACGCGGCGCCCGCAGCCTGCTGCTGAGCGAGCTGCTGTCCGGGCTGGCGTTGACGCTGCGATACATGTTCAAGCGTCCGGTCACGGTTAACTATCCGTTCGAACGAGGCCCGCTCAGCACCCGCTTCCGCGGCGAGCACGCCCTGCGGCGTTACCCTAACGGTGAGGAGCGTTGCATCGCCTGCAAGCTATGCGAGGCGATTTGCCCGGCGTTGGCGATCACGATCGAGGCCGAGCCCCGCGAGGACGGCAGCCGGCGTACGACACGCTACGACATCGATATGACGAAATGCATCTACTGCGGCTATTGCCAGGAGGCCTGTCCGGTCGACGCGATCGTCGAGGGTCCGAATTTCGAATTTGCCACCGAGACGCACGAGGAATTGCTCTATGACAAGGAGAAATTGCTGGCGAACGGCGATCGCTGGGAAGCCGAAATCGCCAAGAACTTAGAGATCGATGCGCCGTATCGATGAGCATGATGGGGCTGTTGCGAAAATCGCCCCTCACCCGCCTCGCTACGCTCGGCACCCTCTATCGCAGTGCGGGAGAGGGAGGACCCAGTGCGAAGGTCTGGGTGGGTGAAGGTGACCCCGAGGGGCGGCGATGATCGTCCAGGCCGTCATGTTCTACGTCTTTGCCGTTCTTGCTGTGGCCTCCGGGGTGCTGGTCGTCTCTTCCCGTAACCCGGTGCACTCGGTACTCTTTCTGATTGTGGCGTTCTTCAACGCAGCCGGCCTGTTCGTGCTGATCGGCGCCGAGTTCCTCGCGATGATCCTCGTCATCGTCTATGTCGGCGCGGTCGCCGTCCTGTTTCTTTTCGTGGTGATGATGCTCGACATCGACTTTGTCCAGCTCCGCAGCGGGTTCGTGCACTATCTTCCGATCGGCGCCCTGGTCGGGTTCATCCTCTTGGCCGAACTCGTGCTCGTCATCGGCAGCTGGGTCGTCGCCCCCGGCGTGCCCAGCGCCGCGGCCGTCTCAGCCGCCGGTGGGGTGTCCCTGAGCAACACGCGCGCCCTCGGCAATATTCTCTATACCCGTTATCTCTTTGCGTTTCAGGCCGCCGGACTGATCCTGCTCGTCGCGATGATCGGGGCAATCGTCCTGACCTTGCGCCATCGCACCGATGTGCGGCGGCAGTCGATCGCCGCGCAACTCGCCCGCACACGAGCCCAAACCGTTGAAGTGGTCAAGGTTCCGATCGGCGGCGTAGGCGGGTGATGGTGATCGGACTTGCGCATTATCTGACTGTGGCGGCGATTCTGTTCACGCTCGGGATCTTCGGCATCTTCTTGAACCGCAAAAATGTCATCATCATGCTGATGTCGATCGAGCTGATGCTGCTGGCTGTCAGCATCAACCTCGTCGCATTCTCTGTCTTTCTCGACAACCTCGTCGGCCAGGCCTTCGCCATGTTCGTGCTGACGGTCGCGGCCGCCGAGGCGGCGATCGGTCTCGCCATCCTTGTCGTCTATTTCCGCAATCGCGGCACCATCGCGGTCGAGGACATCAACATGATGAAGGGCTGATTCTTTGGCCGTTGCTGTTGTCTTCCTGCCGCTGATTGCAGCGGTAATCGCCGGCTTCTTCGGTCGGGTGATCGGCGATCGGGGCGCGCAGCTGGTTACCTGCGGCGCGCTTTTGCTGTCGGCGGTGCTGGGTCTCTTTCTGTTCCGCGACATTCCCGCCGCAGAGGAAGTGCGGGTTATCCCGCTGGCGACCTGGATTGTCGCCGGCGGCGTCGATGTCACCTGGTCGCTGCGGCTCGACACGTTGAGCGGCGTGATGATCGCCGTCGTGACCGTCGTCTCATCGATGGTCCACGTTTATTCGATCGGCTACATGGCCGAGGACCCGTCGATCCCGCGCTTCATGGCCTATCTGAGCCTGTTCACCTTCTTCATGCTCGCGTTGGTGACGGCCGACAACTTCGTGCAGTTGTTCTTCGGCTGGGAAGGTGTGGGCTTGATGTCCTATCTGCTGGTCGGCTTCTGGTACGACCGCCCCTCCGCCAATGCTGCTGCGATCAAGGCGTTCCTCGTCAATCGGGTCGGCGATTTCGGCTTTTCCTTAGGAATATTCGCCGTCTTTTTTATCTTCGGCTCGCTCGATTTCGCTACCGTCTTCGGCGCAGCGCCGACGGTCGTCGGCAAGACGATGGGGTTTCTCGGCTGGCAGGTCGATTCGCTGACCCTCGCCTGCATCCTCTTGTTCATCGGCGCGATGGGGAAATCGGCACAGATCCCGCTCCATACTTGGCTGCCCGATGCGATGGAAGGCCCCACCCCGGTTTCCGCCTTGATCCATGCGGCGACGATGGTGACCGCGGGGGTGTTCATGGTTGCGCGCCTCTCACCCCTCTTCGAATACGCCCCTACGGCCCTCGCCGTAGTCGGAATCATCGGCGGGACCACAGCGGTGTTCGCCGCGAGCATCGGCATGGTGCAGCCTGACATAAAGAAGGTCGTCGCCTATTCGACCTGCAGCCAGCTCGGCTACATGTTCGCCGCCGCCGGCGTTTCCGCTTATGGCGCCGCCATCTTCCACCTATTTACGCATGCCTTCTTCAAGGGGCTGTTGTTTCTGTGCTGCGGGTCGGTCATCCACGCGATGGGCGGCGAACAGGACATGCGCCGGATGGGAGGTCTTTGGCGAAAGACGCCGATCACCTATGTGACGATGTGGATCGGCGCGGTCTCGCTCAGCGCCATTCCCTTCTTCTCGGGATATTACTCGAAAGACACAATCCTAGACGCGGCCTGGGCATCTGGGACGGCCGTGGGGCGCTATTCCTGGGTGCTCGGTACGATCGCGGCGTTCATGACCGCCTTCTATATCTCGCGCGTGATGTTCATGACCTTTCACGGCGAGCCGCGTGCTGGCGAGGAGGCGATGCATCATGCGCATGAGAGCCCATGGGTCATGCTGATACCGCTGATCGTCCTCGCGATCGGCGCCACCTTCTTTGGTTTTCTCGGTTACGATTTCTTTGTCGGCGACGAGCGCGCCAGCTTTTGGAGGAACTCGATCCTAGTGCTGCCGCAGTACGATTCACTCGCGGTCGCTGAACATATTCCACCGCTCGTTCGCTACATGCCGCTGACGGTCGCCGTGATTGGCATCGCCGTCGCCTACGTCCTCTACGTCGTCGATCCGCGGCTGCCGGCGCGGCTCGCCTCGCAGTTTCGCGCGCTGTACCTGTTCCTGTTGAACAAATGGTATTTCGACGAACTCTATGACTGGCTGTTCGTCCGGCCAGCCATGATGATCGGCGACGGGCTGTGGAAATCCGGCGATGGCGCGGTGATCGACGGGCTCGGACCCGATGGAGTCGCCGCCCTGACCCGCGATCTGGCACGACAGGCGAGCCGGCTCCAGACCGGCTATCTCTATCACTACGCTTTTGCGATGATGATCGGGCTCGTGGTGCTGGTCACCTGGTATCTCTTGCCGCGTTGAGCTGGGGTCATCGTCGTGAGCAATTGGCCCCTTTTGTCGCTCGTCACCTTTCTGCCCCTTGTCGGCGCTGCGTTCATCCTCGTGGCGCGCGGTGAGGAGGGCGTCGTCGCACGCAACGCGCGTAATATCGCGCTGTGGACGTCGTTGATTGACTTCGCGCTGTCGCTTCTGTTGTGGTTTTACTTCGATCCCAATACCGCCGATTTCCAATTCGTCGAGCAGGCGGATTGGGTCACCCTCGGGGGATTCACGTTCACCTATCACATGGGGATCGACGGGATCTCGCTGTTCTTTGTCCTGCTCTCCGCCCTCTTGACACTGCTTTCCATCGTTTCGGCGTGGGAGGCGATCCAGTTTCGGGTAAAGGAGTTCATGATCGCCTTCCTCGTCCTTGAGACGTTGATGGTCGGCATATTCTGTGCGCTGGATTTTATTCTCTTCTATATGTTTTTTGAGGGCGTGCTGGTCCCGATGTTCCTGATCATCGGGGTCTGGGGCGGATCAAATCGGATTTACTCGGCCTTCAAATTCTTTCTTTATACCTTGCTCGGCTCGGTCTTGATGCTGCTCGCCGTGATTGCAGTGTACTTCAAATTCTTTCTTTATACCTTGCTCGGCTCGGTCTTGATGCTGCTCGCCGTGATTGCAGTGTACTTCGAGACCGGAACCACCGACATCGAGGTCGCCCTGACCCACGCCTTTCCTGCAGGCCTGCAGAAATGGCTGTGGTTGGCGTTCTTTGCCTCCTTTGCGGTCAAGGTTCCGATGTGGCCGGTGCACACTTGGCTGCCCGATGCCCACGTCGAAGCGCCGACCGCTGGCTCGGTCATCCTCGCGGGCATTCTGTTGAAGCTGGGCGGCTACGGTTTTATCCGCTTCTCGTTGCCGATGTTTCCGATTGCTTCCAGCTTCTTCACGCCGTTGATCTTCACCCTTTCCGATTGCTTCCAGCTTCTACACGCCGTTGATCTTCACCCTCAGCGCGATAGCAGTGATCTACACCTCGCTGGTGGCGCTGGCGCAGATCGACATGAAAAAGCTGATCGCCTATTCCTCGGTCGCCCATATGGGGTTTGTCACGATGGGCACCTTCGCGGTGACGAGTGAGGCCGTGCAAGGGGCGATGATCCAGATGTTGAGCCACGGGCTCGTTTCGGGCGCGCTCTTTCTATGCGTCGGCGTCCTTTACGATCGCCTGCATACCCACGAGATCACGCGGTTCGGCGGTTTGATCGAGCGCACGCCGGCTTACGCCTTCGTCTTTATGGTATTTACCCTGGCAGCGATCGGGCTGCCGGGCACCAGCGGGTTTGTCGGCGAGTTCTTGATCCTGCTTGGCACCTTCAAGGTTAGCACGATCGAGTGCACGCTCGCGGCGACCGCACTCTTCCTCGGTCCTGCCTACATGCTCTATCTTTATCGCCGTGTCATTTTCGGCACCATCACCCGCGCCGATCTGCGCGGCATCCTCGATCTGAGCCCGCGCGAAAAGGCAGTGTTCGCCCCGCTCTTGGTTCTCGTGCTGTGGATGGGCCTCTACCCCAGCTCCTTTCTGCGGCCGATCCAAGTCTCGGTCGATCATCTTGTGCGGCAGGTGACAGCCGCCACCGACGCCGCGGGCCTGCGCCGCGCGAGCCTCCCTTAAGTGACACCGAGCCTCGCCCTACCTGACCTCTGGCCGGCGCTGCCGGAGATGGTCCTCGCCGCTGCCGCGATGGCGCTCCTCATCCTCGGGGCATGGCGCGGCGAAGGCTCGGCGCGGCTCATCTCCTGGCTCGCCATCGGAGTTCTGATCCTCGTTCTCATGATCACGGAGTTCGGCGGGGACGAGCGGCGCGTCGGGTTTTACGGGATGTTCGTCACCGATGCCTTCGCCCATTTCACGAAGGCGCTGGTGCTGATCGGCTCCGCCGTCACGATACTGATGGGTATGCGCTACAACGAGGAGCACGGGATCGCGCGGTTCGAATTCCCGGTCCTCGTGCTGTTGGCGACGACCGGGATGATGGTGATGATCTCGGCCAACGACCTGATCACCCTTTATGTCGGCCTCGAGCTGCAAAATCTGGCACTGTACGTGGTCGCCAGTTTCAACCGCGATTCGGTCCGGTCGAGCGAGGCCGGGCTCAAATACTTTGTCCTGGGCGCGCTCTCCTCGGGCATGCTGCTCTACGGCGCCTCGCTAGTGTACGGCTTTGCCGGCACGACCGCCTTTGACGATCTGACCAAGCTGTTGACCGCCGGCGCACCGGTCGAGACCGGAATCTTGATTGGTCTCGTCTTCGTCATCGTCGGGCTAGCCTTCAAGGTCTCGGCGGTGCCCTTCCACATGTGGACGCCCGATGTCTATGAAGGCGCGCCGACCCCGGTCAGCGCATTCTTCGCCGTGGCACCCAAGCTGGCGGCACTCGCTCTGTTCATTCGCTTCATGATCGAGCCTTTCGGTGCGTTGATCGACGAGTGGCGCCAAGTCATTATCTTCCTGTCGATCGCATCGATGGTGCTTGGCGCGGTCGCCGCGGTCGCTGGCGCGGTCGCCGCGGTCGCCCAGCAGAACATCAAGCGGCTGATGGCCTACAGCTCGATCAGTCATGTCGGCTACGCGCTGATCGGGCTTGCCGCCGGCACGGCCGATGGAGTTCGCGGCGTGCTAGTCTATCTGGCGATCTACCTCTTCATGACCGTGGGCAGCTGGGCGGTGATCTTGTGCATGCGTCGGAGGGGGCGCATGCTCGAGGGCATCTCGGATCTCGCCGGGCTGTCGCAATCGCAGCCGGGCCTCGCGCTGGCTTTGGCGATCTTCATGTTCGCCCTGAGCGGCGTACCGCCGACTGCAGGTTTCTTCGCCAAGCTCTACGTGTTTCTCGCGGCGATCAATGCGCAGCTTGCCGGGCTCGCGGTCATCGGCGTCGTGACCAGCGTTGTCTCGGCCTTCTATTATCTTCGGGTCGTCAAGGTCATGTACTTCGACGAGCCCGTCGGCACTTTCGATCGCCCCATCACGGCTGAGCTCAAGGGTGTGGTGTTCGTTACCGCAGTGGTCACCTTGTTCTTTTTCCTGTTCCCGGGACCGATCGTCGCTGGCGCGGAGGCCGCGGCTTCCGCGCTTTTTGTCCGATGAATGAGCTGCAGCCGAGGCTCCCTCCGGCCTATCGACTGATCCGTTTTGACACGATCGACAGCACCAACGAGGAGGCAAAGCGCCTCGCGCGCGCCGGTGCGGAAGAGGGCACGCTGGTGTGGGCGCTGGAGCAGACCGCCGGCCGCGGTCGGCGCGGACATGCCTGGGCATCGCCGCGCGGCAATCTCTACGCTTCCCTGATCTTGCGTCCCGAATGCCCCGTGGGTCGGGCGGCGCAGCTCGGTTTCGTCGCAGCACTAGCCGTCGGGGACATGCTCGACGCGACCTCCGGCGGGCTCGAGGGGCTGTCATACAAGTGGCCGAACGACGTCTTGGTGCATGGCCGCAAGATCGCCGGGATTCTGCTCGAATCGGAGCTGGGCGAGGGGGAGATCCCGAAGTTTGTCATCGTCGGGGTCGGCATTAACCTGATCTCTTCGCCGCCTGACACCGAGTTCCCGGCTACGTCGGTCGCCGAACAAGGTCTGCGGCCGGTCTCGCCGGCACGAGCGGTCGAGGAGGTCACCCGATATTGCCACGCCTGGGTGCAACGCTGGCGCGAGGAAGGCTTCGCGCCGATCCGCGCAGCATGGCGCGCACGCGCGATTTCCGTTGGCGAGGTGATCCGGGTGCGGCTGGAGGCCGCCACCTTGCACGGCCGGTTCCTCGACATAGATCAGCAGGGTGCGCTTCTGTTGGAGAACTCGGGGGAGCTCCGGTGCATACGAGCCGGCGAGATATTCCCGGCAAACCGCTAACGAGACCGCATGCTGCTTGCGATCAATGCCAACAACACGAACACGGTGTTCGCCGTGTGGGACGGCTCCCGCCTGACCGGAGCATGGCGCGCAGCCACCGAGGCGCGCCGCACCGCCGACGAGTATGTGGTATGGCTCGATCATCTCCTCGGGCTGCAGAATTTGTCGCGGCAGCAGATCGATGGCGTGGTCATCGCCAGCGTTGTGCCGGAGGCGAATTTCAACCTTCGCCGGCTGTGCCGCGAGTATTGCCGTAGAGATCCTCTTGTCGTCGGTGAGCCCGGTGTGGTCGTTGGTGCGCGGTCGCTCGTCGACCGGCCGGAAGAGGTCGGCGCCGACCGTCTGGTCAATACTGTGGCTGCCCACGACCGGTACAAGGGACCGCTGACCGTCGTCGACTTCGGGACTGCGACCACCTTTGACGTGGTCGACGCTGATGGGAATTATCGCGGCGGGGTGATTGCGCCGGGAATTAACCTGTCGCTGCAGGCGCTCGCCATGGCGGCAGCAAAGCTGCCCAGCGTTCCGATCGCTCGAACCGAGAGGGTGATCGGGACCAGCACCGTGGCGTGCATGCAGTCCGGCATCTTCTGGGGCTATGTCGGACTGGTCGAGGGTCTCGTTGACCGCATTAAGCGGGAATTCGGCGCGCCGATGGATGTCGTATCCACTGGCGGTCTGGCGCCCTTGTTCACTGGCGTGACCTCAGTCATCAACCATGTCGACCCTGATCTGACACTTTGGGGGCTTCGGTTGATCTATCAACAAAACAGCAACAAATGAACGATCTCCCCTACCGATCGGGCATCCGTTCCGCGGACGAAGACCCGAACGCGCTGTTCTTCGTCTCGCTCGGTGGTGCGGGAGAGATCGGGATGAACCTGAACCTCTACGGTTACGCCGGCGACTGGCTCATTCTCGATTGCGGCGTCACCTTTGGCGACGATTCGCAGCCCGGGCTCGACGTCGTGATGCCCGATCCCGCTTTCATCGTCGAGCGCCGCGATCGGTTGCTGGGGATCGTGGCGACGCATGCGCACGAGGACCACATCGGCGCCATTCCCTATCTGTGGACGCAGCTGCGCTGCCCGGTCTGGGCGACACCCTTCACTGCGTCATTGCTGCGCGCCAAGCTCGTCGAGGCCGGTATTGCCGACAGGGTCAAGATCAACGTCGTGCCGATGTCGGGCCGGTTCACGATCGGCCCGTTCGACCTCGAACTGGTGACGCTCACTCACTCGATCCCCGAGCCCAATGCGGTGGCCTTGCGCACACCGGTCGGGATCGTCCTGCATACCGGGGATTGGAAGTTTGATCCGGATCCGCTGATCGGCCCGACCTCGGATGAAGCCGCCCTGAGCCGGCTCGGCGATGAGGGCGTGCTGGCGATGATCGGCGACTCGACAAACGCCTTGCGGCCCGGCACGTCGGGCTCGGAGGCCGCCCTGCGTCGATCGCTGATCGATCTCGTCGGCCGTTACGACGCACGGGTGGCGGTCGCCTGCTTTGCCTCCAATGTCGCGCGCCTCGAAACCGTCGCCCGCGCCGCCGCAGTGCATGGCCGCGAGGTGGCGCTCGTCGGGCGGTCGCTATGGCGGATCGACAAAGCGGCCCGCGAGAATGGCTATCTCGCCGATCTGCCGCGATTTCTGACCGAGGATGAGGCGGGCTACATCCCGCGCGACAAGATCGTGCTGATCTGCACGGGCAGCCAGGGCGAGCCGCGCGCCGCCCTCGCTAGAATCGCCCGCGAGGACCATCCCAACGTCGTACTGGAGACCGGCGATGTTGTGATCTTCTCCTCGCGCATCATTCCGGGCAACGAGAAGGCGATCAACCGGCTACAAAATGCGCTCGTCCGGCTCGGGATCGAGATCGTCACCGAGGAGGATCATTTCGTCCACGTCTCCGGCCATCCGGCGCGTGACGAGCTCGTGCGGATGTACCAGATGGTGCGCCCGCGGGTTGCGATCCCAGTCCACGGCGAAGCCCGCCATCTGATCGCCCATGCTGACCTCGCCCGGGAATGCCAGGTCCACCAGCCGCTCATCGTCCAAAACGGCGACATGGTGCGGCTCACCCCGAGCGGCGCCACCATCGTCGACGAGGTTCCGGTCGGCCGGCTGGCGAGTGACGGCAAGGGGCTGTTGCCGCTCGGCGGCACCGCGCTGAGGGACCGGCGTCGCGTCACCTTGAACGGCAGCGCCGTCGCCACGGTAGTTCTCGACGGGCGGGGCCGCCTCGCGGCACCTCCCGAGATCAGTCTGATCGGGTTGGTCGAGGAAGCCGCAGCAACCACGGCTCGACCTTTTCTACGCGATGCTGTCGAGCGCGCGGTCGAGGAGCTGCCGGCCGGGCCGCGGCGCGATGACGACACTGTGCGCGAAGCGGTTCGGCGCACGCTGCGCCGGGTCGCCAAAGAGCGCTTCGGCAAGCGGCCGGCGATCGAAATCCATCTCGTCCGGCTCTGACAAGTGTACTGGCTCAAACGGACGGATTGCGAATTCGCCATCCGTAAAATTGCCCTATTGGCACAATATATCAAGGTTGACCGCGGCACCCGGGAGGCGTGGGTCTGCCCACTGTCTGGCCGCTTTCGCGTTGTTCAACTTAAAGGAGAACCCCCGCTGCAGACCCGCTGCAGATGCAGCGGACCGTCATATCTGGGACAACCGAAAGTCGCAGGATCCCAGGCTGCGCCTGGCCTGCGCCGGGATGACGAATGAATGAGCGGCAGGCGATTTTCTTCACAGGTCCTTGTTACCGGGACCATGAAGTGAGCGCCGGAGCGAGGCGGCTTCAGCAGGCAAATCGTTTGTTCGCACCTGCGAAAAGCGGTAATATTTCAGGGAAATGACCATATAGAGATCGCGGCGGCGCCCCGAGGTGCGGCCGCGATTTTCTTTCGTACAGAGCAGCCTTGGCCCTCACCTCCGCACCACCCTCCGCTCCCGACGTCACCGCCGTCACGATCGAAGACGAGATGAAGCGCTCGTACCTCGATTACGCGATGAGCGTAATCGTCGCACGGGCGCTTCCCGATGTTCGCGACGGGCTAAAGCCGGTTCATCGCCGCATTCTCTACTCGATGAAGGTCAACGGCAACGAGTGGAACCGTGGCTACCGCAAGTCGGCACGCATCGTCGGCGACGTAATCGGCAAGTATCACCCGCATGGCGAGCTCGCGATCTATGACGCGATGGTGCGCATGGCGCAGGATTTCGCGATGCGCCTGCCGCTGATCGACGGGCAAGGCAATTTCGGCTCGATGGACGGCGATCCGCCGGCGGCCTACCGCTACACCGAAGCGCGGCTGGCGCGCGTCGCCGATTCGCTGCTCGACGATCTCGACAACGACACGGTCGATTTCCAGCCCAATTACGATGATACCGAGCGCGAGCCCAGGGTTTTACCCGCGGGGTTCCCGAACCTGTTGGTCAACGGCGCCCAGGGCATCGCGGTCGGCATGGCGACCAACATCCCGCCGCACAATCTGGGCGAGGTGATCGACGCGTGCTGCGCCTATCTCGACAACGGTGCGATCACCGTCGAAGAGCTGATGGAATACGTTCCGGCGCCGGATTTTCCGACCGGCGGGATCATCATGGGCCGCGCCGGGACGCATGCCGGCTTCAAGACCGGCCGCGGCGCGATCATCCTGCGGGCGAAGAGCCATGTCGAGGAGGTGCGCAAAGACCGCGAGGCGATCGTCGTCACCGAGGTCCCGTATCAGGTCAACAAGGCCAAGCTGATCGAGCGCATCGCCGAGACCGTACGGGAAAAGGTGATAGAAGGCATTTCCGAGCTGCGCGACGAAAGTGATCGCGAAGGGCTGCGCATCGTCATCGAGATCAAGCGCGACGCCGAGCCGGATATCGTCCTCAACCAGCTCTATCGCCACACCGCGCTGCAGACGAGCTTTGGCGTCAACATGCTGGCGCTGAATGCCGGGCGGCCCGAGCTGCTGACCCTACGCGATATCATCGCCGCCTTTGTCGCCTTCCGTGAGGTGGTGATCACACGGCGCACGAGCCATCTGCTCGGTAAGGCGCGGGAGCGGGCGCATACCCTGCTCGGTCTGCTGATCGCGGTCGCCAATCTCGACGAGATGATCGCGCTGATCCGTGCGGCACCCGATCCGGCAACCGCCAGGGCTGGTCTCGCCGGCCGCGCTTGGCCCGCGGCCGATGTGGCACCCCTGGTGGCGTTGGTCGGCGAGGCCGGCCGCAGCGTTGCCGATGATGGTACCTACCGCCTCTCGGACGAGCAGGCGCGTGCGATCCTCGATCTGCGACTGCAGCGCCTGACCGGGCTCGAGCGCGACAAGATTGCCGAAGAATTGCGCGGTCTGATCTCCGAGATCGCGGGCTATCTCGAAATCTTGGGCTCGCGAGCGCGCCTGATCGAGGTGTTGCGCGGCGAGCTCTTGGCGATCAAGGAACGCTTTGCGACCCCGCGGCGGACCGCGATCGAGGATGTCGAGTTCGAAGCCGATATCGAGGCACTGATCCAGCGCGAGCCGATGGTCGTCACGGTCAGCCACGCCGGCTACATCAAGCGCGTGCCGCTGTCGACCTATCGTGCGCAGCGGCGCGGTGGGCGCGGCCGCGCCGGCATGGCTATCCGTGAGGAAGATTTCCTCAGCGAGGTATTTGTCGCCTCGACACTCGCGCCGGTGCTGTTCTTCACCTCGACGGGGCGGGTCTACAAGCTCAAGGTCTATCGCTTGCCCCTCGGCACGCCACAAGCGCGCGGCCGGCCGATGGTCAATCTGCTGCCGAACTTGGCAGCGGGCGAAACGATCTCGACAGTAATGCCATTGCCCGAGGACGAGGAGAGCTGGGGCGATCTCACCGTCATGTTCGCGACCGCCAACGGATATGTCCGCCGCAACTCGCTTTCCGATTTCGGCGACGTGCGAGCCAACGGCAAGATCGCGATGAAGTTTGAGGGCGAAGATACCGATGATCGCCTAATTGCGGTCGCCACCTGTACCGATGCTCATGACGTGCTGCTCGCGACCCGTAAGATGACGGACGGCGCCCACAAGGAGCCCGACAAGAGCAAGGCAATACGCTTTCCGGTTAGCGATGTGCGCGTCTTCACCGGGCGGTCCTCGGTTGGCGTACGCGGCGTCAAGTTGCTTGGGAAGGACCAGGTGATCTCGATGTCGATCCTGAGGCACGTGGATGCCACCCCCGCTGAGTGCGCTGCCTATCTGAGCCTCTCCGCCAAGCGACGCAAGTTAGCCGGCGAGGAAAGCGAGGCCGACCCTGACTTGACGATGGAACCCGAAGAAAGCGACGAGGGGGCTGATGTCGCGATCTCCGAAGAGCGCTATGCCTACCTCGCGGAACATGAGGAGTTTTTGCTGAGCGTTACGGAAAATGGCTTTGGCGTGCGCACCTCTGCTTATGACTACCGCATTACTGGGCGGGGTGGTCAGGGCATCGACAACATGGTGTGGAGGCGTCGCAACGACGCAGTTGTGGCGGTCTTCCCGGTCGGGCACAATGACCAGATCATGCTGGTGACCGACGGCGGGATGGTAATCCGCTGTCCGGTCCACGACATCCGCATCGCCCGCCGCCGCCGGCGCAGCCAAGGGGTGGTGATCTTCAAGGTCGGCGAGGGTGAGCGAGTCGTCTCGGTGGCGCGGCTTCCGGAGGTCGCCGAGGAGAACGGCGAGGCCAACGGTTCAGAGACTCCGACAGAAGACCAACAAGCCAACGAGGGGGACACATGACCCAGCCGCGGATCGGGATCTATCCCGGCACCTTCGATCCGATCACCAACGGCCATTCGGACATAATCCGCCGGGCGGCCCGGATCGTCGACCGGCTGGTCATCGGCGTCGCCCGCAACGACGGGAAAGGCCCGTTATTCGCAACCGACGAGCGGGTCGAGATCGTCCGCGACGAGGTCGCCCATCTTGAGAACGGTGACGCCGAGCGCATCGAGGTGCGCGCCTTCGACACCCTCTTGGTAAACTTCGCCCAATCGGTTGGTGCGAACGTAGTGATCCGCGGGCTGCGCGCGGTCTCGGATTTCGAATACGAGTTCCAGATGGCCGGCATGAACGCCCGGCTCAACCCTGAGATCGAGACCGTCTTTTTGATGGCCTCGGATCGCTTCCAGTTCATCTCGTCGCGTTTCGTCAAGGAGATCGGCGCCCTCGGCGGCGATGTTTCGCATTTCGTCAGCCCGCGCGTTGCCATCCGGCTACTCGATCGCTTCGCCAACGGCCGCAGCAAGCCACGTCGCCGCATCGCCGCCGCGGATTAGCTGAGGCTCCCCCGAACCCTCATCTCAGCCCTCTCCCCCATGAGCGCCATGAGGGGGGCAGGGGGGTTGGGGTTGGCTGGCAACATTCGTTATGCTATAACGTTCCTTAGCCATGCGGAGGCCACCGCAAGTGACGCCTCAGCAAATCGAAACCGCGCTTGCACGGGCGCAGCGGATCTGCGCGTCGCGCGGCGCCCGAATGACGCCGGTCCGCCGACGGGTTCTCGAGCTGATCTTAGGAGCCGACCAGCCGACGAGAGCCTATGCACTGCTCGGCCAGCTCGAGCAGGAACGCGGCAAGCTTGGCCCGCCGACGGTCTACCGCGCGCTCGATTTTCTGCTCGCCCACAAGCTCATTCATAAGGTCGAGACCTCCAACGCCTTTGTCGCCTGCGGGGATGTCGAGCATACGCATGAGAGCCAATTCATGATCTGCGAGGACTGTGGCGCCACCGAGGAGATCCGCGACGACGAAATCGTACGGAGCTTGCGTCGGCTGGGCGAAGGGCGGGGTTTTGCTGTCGAGCGGCAGGTCATCGAGGCCCGCGGGCTGTGCCCCGCTTGCCGCACCGGGCACCGGCAAGCGTGACCGCAGGACCAATCTTTCGTCCACGCCCGGGCTTTCGCCCGGTTCGAGCTTTTCTGCAACGCGGCCTCTTCGAGCGAAGCGTCGCCGAGCGGCTGGTCTGGGCCGCGATCGCATCATGCATGCTCTGGCTTGCGATCTGGTGGGCCCTGTCATGAGCGCCGCCGCGGAAGGTGCTGTCGTCTTCCGGGACCTCACCTTGACCTATGAGCGTCACCCCGCGGTCCATCATTTGAGCGGAGCGCTGGCGCGCGGTTCGCTGACCGCGATCGTCGGCCCCAACGGGGCGGGAAAGAGCACGCTGTTGAAAGGTATCGTCGGTCAGATGCGGCCGGCCGAGGGTATGATCGAACGCGCCGATCTCGGCCGCCGCGGCATCGCTTATCTGCCGCAGCATGCCGAGATCGAAAGACGGTTTCCGATCTCTGTTCTCGATACCGTGCTGCTCGGACATTGGCGGCAGATCGGCTGGGCCGGTGCGGTAACCAAAGCGATGGGCGAAAAGGCACGCAAGGCGCTCGCCGCCGTCGGTCTCGACGGGTTCGAGCGCCGGCCGATTGAGACCCTTTCAGTCGGTCAGTTCCAGCGCGTCCTCTTCGCCCGGCTGATTGTCCAGGATGCCGAGCTGATCCTGCTCGACGAGCCGTTTGCGGCGGTCGATTGGCGGACCAGCGAGGATCTCCTGCACCTGGTCGAGAGCTGGCACCGCGAACGCCGAACGGTCGCCGCGGTCCTACACGACCTCGACCAAGTCCGGGCGCATTTCCCCGATACCTTGCTGATCGCCCGGGAATGCGTCGCCTGGGGTGCGACCCGAGAGGTGGTGACGCCGGCCAATCTGTTGCGGGCGCGGCACATGTCCGAAGCCTGGTCCGCCGAGGCGGAGGATTGTCGGCGCGTCCCCGCGTAATGCGGGCGCCGGATCAGACCGGGCCGCCGACGATCGCGCGGTAGATCACCAGGATCAGCACCGCGCCGACAATGGCACCGATAAAGCCGGCAGCGTGGCCCTGCTCATACCAGCCAATGCGCTGTCCGAGCCAGGTCGCGAAAATAGAGCCGACGATCCCGAGCAGGGTCGTGACGATGAACCCGCCCGGCCCGCCAACGAAAAACTTCGCGATCGCCCCCGCCAGAAACCCGATAATGATGATCCAGAGCCAATGCAGCATGTCAGCCCCCCCACACTTCGCGTGCCGTCTCCGCGACGAGACGAAGCTTGGCGGCTTGCTCGTTTCGGGTCAACGCGTTGCCGTCGACGGTCGACGAGAAGCCGCATTGCGGGCTGAGGCAGAGCTGCTCCAGAGGCACGTATTTCGCCGCCTCGTCGATCCGGCGTTTCAGATCGTTCTTGCTTTCGAGCGCCGGCCGCTTGCTGGTGACGAGCCCGAGGACCACCCGTTTCTTCCCGCGCGGCACGAATCGCAATGGCTCGAACCCGCCCGAGCGGGCGTCGTCGTATTCCAAGAAGAAGCCGTCGACCGCGAGCTCGCCAAACAAGGCCTCGGCGACATGGTCGTAGCCGCCCTCGGCCACCCAGGACGAGCGGAAATTGCCGCGGCACATATGGGTGCACACGGTCATGCCCTCGGGCTTGCCGGCGAGTGCGGCATTGATCAGCCGGATGTTGGTCAGATGCTGCTGCTCGCCGTCGCCGCCGATGCTCGTCACATAGGCGCGCTGGGCCGGGTCGTTGAGATAGGCGAGGCTGGTGTCGTCGAGCTGCAGATAGCTGCAGCCGAGTGCCGCGAGGCCGGCGATCTCCTTCCGGTAGACCTCGGCGAGGTCGTGCCAGAAGGCGTCCATCTCGGGATAGGCGGCCTGGTCGATCACCGCCCGCCCGCCGCGGTAATGCAGCATCGAGGGTGAGGGGATCGTCAGCTTGGCGACGGTTCCGGCCGGGGCGACCGACTTCAGATAGGCGAAATCCCCGGCAAAGATCGTCTTGTCGAGGGTGAGCCGGCGGCCGATGCGGAAAGCTCCTAGTGCCGCCTCGACCGGGCCGCTGTCGTTCCTGAACTGGATGCGCAGGGTCTGGTCGGTCTTGGCCACCCCGCCGATTTGGTAGAGGAAATCCATGTGCCAGGAGCCGCGGCGGAACTCGCCGTCGGTCACTCCGTGCAGGCCGATCTCATGCTGCATTTGCGCCGCGTCGCGGATCGCTTCGTCCTCGGCCCGGCGCAGGTCGGCAGCCGACAGGCGGCCGGCCTGATGTTCGCCGCGCGCCCGCAGCAGTTCCGGCGGTCGCAGCAGGCTGCCGACATGGTCGGCGCGAAACGGCGGACCCGACATGTCGCCCATCGCAACCTCCCCTTTGATCGTGGCGTTTGTAGTCCACCCCTTTTAGGTCATTGTGCCCAGAGGAAGTAGTCTCGGGACGACCCGGCTGGCGTTTGGCGTGCGACGAAGCACCGCGACCAGGAAGTCAGGCCGGTTGTTGCCGGGGTGCCGATCGGACGCTAGGGTTCGACGGGCTTCGCCGCTCTATTCATCAGCCAGCAGGGGACCAGGAAGCGATGATACATGATCTGAGACGCCGCAAACTGTTACTCCCCCTAATGGCTTCAGCCCTCCTCTCCGCGTGCGTCTCCCAAGGCACATACGACCAGCTCCAGGCGCAATATCAGCAGGTGCAGCAGCAGAACGCGGCGTTGCAGAACCAGGTGGCCGCCGATAAGGCCCAGATCTGTAGACTGTCGGGAGCGATCAAATACACCGTCAACAGCGATCTGCTCTTCCCCTCGGGCGGCTTCGAGATGAGCGAACGGGGCAAGCAGATTATCGCCAATATGGCGACAAAGCTGGCACCCACGCAGCAGAACAAGATCCTGGTGAGCGGCTACACCGACAACAAGCCGGTCGGTCCGGCTCTGGCGCGGCAGGGCATCACTTCAAATCAGGACCTTTCGCAAAAGCGGGCCGAAAATGTGATGGCATTTCTGATCTCACAGGGCGTCAAGTCCGACATGATCTCGGCAAAGGGATTTGGTGACGCGGATCCGGTTGCTTCGAACGACACAACACAGGGCCGCGCACAGAACCGTCGCGTAGAGCTGTCGGTACCCGCTTCCGGTTGCTGATAAATTTCGCCTCCAGGCTTGGCGGCCTCAGCCGCCAAGGACTGCCGAGGCTTGCCTGCATCTCCCGGCTCGCGCCCGCCAACCGAGGGCGTGCGGCTCACAAAACCTTGAGGTACTCGAGCAGCGCCCGCTTCTCCGCCGGCGAAAGCTGCGTCCCGAATTCATGGCCGCAACGACTGTTTCCTGAGTTCCGATCGCTGCAGTCGGTTGTCTTCAGGGTGTAGTTGAACAAGGTCTGGTCGGTGGCCAAACCCACATTCACCGGATCGTAAGCCGGTCCTACCTGAAACGCGGCGGGCCTTTCAGTCGCCGGTTTGAGCAGATCGGCCAGCGTCGGAACGGATCCGTTGTGCAGGTATGGGGCTGTCGCCCAGATGCCCTGGAGCACGCGGGATTCGTAGGCGCGGAGAGCTGGCGCCGGAAGGAATGCACCTTTGAGATCTGCCATCTCCGGCGTGAGGCTGAAGGTCGATCGCCGGCGCGCTTGCGCCTGCGGCGCGGCGAGCGGGACATATTCCTGCAAGATCGATCCGACGACCGATACTCCGAGGATATTGATAGACTTATCGCGGGGCTTGAGCGGTGAAATAACGAACGGAATCTCCGCTCCGTTCAGGACCCCGCTCTGGGCGGTCCAGCCTAGAATGTCGTATTCCCTGGTATCCGTGCCTACGTCCTGGATTGGTGTGGCCCAGGTCTTCTGCTCGAAAAACCGCGTCACACCGGGTCGGACTCCATGACATTCGGCACACCCGCCCTGCTCCTTCGGCCACCCATAGATCGCTTCGCCCTGCTTCGCGAGCACTGCGTCGATCGCAAAAGGCCATTTCGGCGGACCGATCTTCTTTACCAGCCCCTCGAGCGCGTTCAGCCCATGGAAGTTCGCCGAGTTCTCGTTCAAGTAGTCAAAGCCGAGCAGGTGCCACCGATCCTTCTTCGGACGGTAGACGGCAAACACCCCGTAGACCTCGCCCAGATTGCGGGACAGACCGAGAATGTCGTTGCCGTTATCGGCAAAACCCGGCCACTGCGTCTTGTCCTGAACCGGAGAGTTCCACAGGAAAGGATAGCGGACCGGCGCGTCCGCGCGCTGGATGTTTTCCGCAATGACATGCGTCGGCGGAGGCCCGATATCGAGCCCGGTGAGCCGGTTGAAGATCATCGCCACTGCGTCGAGCCGCGCCGGCCCCCAGGCATTCGGCGGCAGCGCGCGCGTCATCAGCGTGTGGTAGGGGTAGAACCAGTCGGACACCTCCTGACGCAGGCTCGCCTTTTCTTGTGGCGTGGGCGGGTGGCCGAGCACGGTCTGCGCAAACTCAGAAAACGCCGGTTCATTGGTCAGCACGGCGCTCACAGCAATGTCGAGATCGGCCAGGAAACTCTGAAAATCGACGATGGCCGGGCCGCCATCGACCCGGTAGGCGATGTTGGCGACCGTAATTTGCCTCGTATGGCAAGCCGAGCAGGTCATGCCGATGCTTTCGCTGCCGCTCGATCCGGCGACGGTGAAGCCAACCGGCATTCCGGGAATGTCGTTATTCGGCAGGTAGCCGTAGCGGCCGAGACTTCCGGCTGTGAACGACTCGCCGTTCGGCTGCTTCAGCGCTTGCATCCAGCGCAGAGGCATGATGCGCGAACCCTGATCCCGGCTGTAGAAATCGCTCCGGGCGCTCTGGGTCCAGTTCGGGCCCTGGTCCAACAACACCGGCTGCGAGGTCGTTGGCGTCGTCGGCTTTACCGGGGGCAGCGGCGCGCAAGAGGTCATGGCGAACACCCCCGCCGCACAACATCCGATCCGGAAGACAGCTGGTATTGTCATGTGCGTGTCCTCTCTGTGCGCTCGGTTCATGGACGGGTTCGGATCGGCGACCTGCCGCTCGGAGTCGCAGGTCCCCGGATCGGCGATCCATCGCGCAGCGAGAGCATTCCTCCAAAACAGGCGGCTCCCCAATATTAATAAACAGTCTTCGTGACCTTTCTCACTCCATCAACGAGCTCGTTGATACCCCCGACCGTCGGATCAGGGGTTCGCTTGTGATCGCAAAGGTTCCGCAAGTCACCCCAATCTTGTACAAAGCGCCATGTCGCTACATCTGCAATGTCATTCGCTTTGAGAAGGTTGTTTAATTTTGATATTGTCGCATTCTTTCGTGTCGAGATATTGTGTTGTTCGCAAACAGTTGCTAGATGTTCCTCTAATACAACGCCTGCCATGGCGCCAGCAGCCCTTTGAAAGCCCTTATCATTTAGTTCAGGTTCGTAGGGCGGGTGGAGCGCAGCGCGACCCGCCATTCCTTCCCGGGAACCACTGATCGCTAGGCATCATTTGACTTGGGTAGAACTGGGCACCCTGTACGGCCTCGACGGTCGCTATCGGGGGAGGCGCTCGGTGTCCAATTTCTCCGCCTCTCCCGTCTGCCGCGCCAAGAGCTGACGAGTCAGAGAACCAAATCCAGGAACACCATCTTGCGCATTGAAGTCCCCGGAAGCCTCGGACAGGCCGACGAAGTCGCGGATCGTCGGATCGGTCGACCAAGCACGGCGTAGCGCCGCGCGCGTCAGATCCGCTGGCACGCCGGGAGCCAAGAAAGGACGGATGTCGGATCCAGCACCAATCGATTCGATTGGTGGCAAGTTCGCTGCATTGAACGGGGATTCTGTCGGGGGAGGTTGGCTAAGTTTCTCAGTGGCCTGTGTCTGGACGGATGTCATGTCCCGCAGTCCCGTCGAGAGAATGGGGCGAGCAATTTCCTGGGTCTGAGCCATTGCTCCGTCCGCGAGAACGACCAGCGCGGGTAGGGCCAGTAGCGTGACCAACTCGAGACGGCGCAACTTCGCCGGCCTTGCTCGCCCTTCGGGAATTTTCCTTTGCAGCTCCGGCGTCATAGAGCAGGACGCGGAAGTCGGATGTTTTCGCCCTTGATACTGACGGAGCAATAATACCGAGCACATGGCTTCCTCCTACGGTCAGTCGGATCGGCTTGCCGAACTGGTTTGCCTTGCGACCCCCGCGCTAAATGAGGAGCGTCGCTGAGCCCGCAGTTCGCAGATCGGCGCCTGCCATCGACCGAGAGAAGGATAATTCAGAGACCTGAAGCGATGTGTGAAGCGGTTCACACAGCAAAAATCTAGCTTGCAGCCAGACAATCGCTGGTTCGAACGCGAGCGCCAGCGCCGCGTCGGCACACCCCGAGAGCCTCTTATGGCTGAGGACCCGCGCCAACTTCTCGACCTACTCGGAGTACTTTGCCAAAGCGCCGGCCATCGATAGCCGGCCGATTCCCACTCCGACCACTACCGCGCGCTGACCCAAGAGATGGCTCATGCTATTACGCTCCCAGAAGCTCAGGACGGGAAGATCACCGCGCGCCGGTTACGGCTGAGTTTCAGCCGGAGAGAAACGCGTTACATCGGCAATACGGATCGCCGGCAAGCGCGCGCCATCACGATATTCGCTGCGTCAGGCGGGCGGCTCTGCGTTCTTAATGACCTCGAATATTTCCGGCTTTGGTAGGCGACGCGCAAATTCGATGTAGCCGGCCGCGCCTATCGGCGGATGGTCGCCCAGATACCCGCCCAAGGTCACGATTCAGCGCGGGTTACCCTGCGCTAACCCGCCCCACCCACCGATGGCATTCTCGAAAATCAGAACGGGATGTCGTCGTCGAGATCGTTGACCGGGGTGCGGGCTCGGGCCGGCGCGGGGGTGGCGGCGGCGCGGGGCTCGTCGCCGAAACCGCCGCCGGCATAGCCCTCGTCGTAGCCGCCTTCGATCGGCGGGCCGCCGGCGCCGCGGGCGCCCCCGGCACCATCAAGCATTGTCAATTCGCCGCGGAAGCGCTGCAGCACCACTTCGGTGGTGTAGCGCTCCTGGCCGCTGTTGTCGGTCCATTTGCGGGTCTGCAGGGCGCCCTCGATGTAAACCTTGGCACCCTTCTTCAGATATTTCTCGGCGATCTCGGCGAGCCGCTCGTTGAAGATCACCACGCGGTGCCATTCGGTGCGTTCCTTGCGCTCGCCCGACACGCGGTCGCGCCAGCTCTCCGAGGTGGCGACGGCGAGATTGGCGATGCGCATGCCGTCCTGGGTCGAGCGGAGCTCGGGGTCGCGGCCGAGGTTGCCGACCAGGATTACCTTGTTGATGCTGCCAGCCATCGGATCACCGTCCTGTCGTATTCATCGAGAATGCCCATCTTATCAAACCCGCCGCATGTTCCTACTTTATTCTTCCCCATGGATACATCAGACATGACCTATCTGACCCCCATCTACGATCCCGTCTACGATCCCATCGGCGGCGACATCGAGCCCGGCGCTCCGGCGTCGGCGAGTTTTGGCGCATCGGAGGATCTGGCGCTCTTCGACGCCTATTCGCGCGCGGTCATCGGCGCCGTCGACACGGTCGGCCCGGCGGTCCTGCATCTCCAGGTCAGCGGCCTCAAGGACGGCGCCGGCGGTGCCGGCTCGGGGGTTGTCTTCACCCCCGACGCTTATGTGCTGACCAACAGCCACGTCGTCAGCGGTGCCCGCAAGATCGAGGCTACTTTTCCCGACGGGCGCAGCCTCGCGGCGAACCTGGTGGGCGACGACCCCGATACCGATCTCGCCGTGTTGCGCCTCGACGGCGAATCATCCGCCTTCGCCCGGCTCGGCGATTCGCGCCGGCTGCGGGTGGGCCAGCTGGTCGTGGCGATCGGCAATCCGTTCGGCTTTCAATGCTCGGTCACCGCCGGGGTGGTCAGCGCTCTCGGCCGTTCGCTGCGCACCCGTTCGGGGCGGCTGATCGACAGCGTGATCCAGACCGACGCGGCACTCAACCCGGGAAATTCCGGCGGGCCGCTCGTCACCGCCGCGGGCGAGGTCGTCGGCATCAACACCGCGATCATCGGGATGGCGCAGGGCATCTGCTTCTCGATCTCGGCCGCTACGGTCGAGTTTGTCGCGGCACGGCTGATCCGCGATGGGCGGGTGCGGCGCTGCTATATCGGGGTCGCCGGACAGAACGTGCCGTTGCCGCGGCGGGTCGTGCGCTTCCACGAGCTCGAGCGCGAGACCGGGGTGCGCATCCAGTCGACCGCTCCTGACGGAGCGGCGCGCGCGGCCGGATTGCTGAGCGGCGACATCATCGTCGCGGTCGACGGCATCGCGGTCGGCGATATCGACGAATTGCACCGGCTGATGACCGAGGAGCGGGTCGGCAAACCCGTGCCGATCACCGTGCTGCGGCTGTCGCAAAAACTCGACATCGCCGTCACCCCACGCGAATCGCCACCGCGCGCGATGGCGTAATCGGCCGAAGGCTGCCCCTCACCCTCCCATCGCAGGGCGACGGGCCCCTCCCTCTCTCCGCTCGCGCGGGGCGAGGGGCTTCACCGGCGCGCTGCCCTCGCCCCGCTTGCGGGGAGAGGGTCGGGGTGAGGGGCAACACCGTGAGGATGTGGGCATTGACAATTTTCCTCGTACGTGCTAAGTTAGCAAATCTCGTAATTGATATTTCGGTTAAGGCCGGCATGAGCTGTCATTCCACTCTTCCTTTGTTTTCGACCCTGCCGCGCCGGGTGCGAATCGCCGCTGCGCGCGGTGACGTGAGGGTCCGAGCACGGAACGTAATCGGGGCAAAAAAACGGGCTCACCCCTCCCTGCCGCCTCCCTCAGACCCCTCTTGCCCTCAGATCCCTCTTGCTCCTCCCTGCAACCTTCCCTGAGCGAAATCCGCCATGGGATCGTAAGCAATTGTTATAAAGGGATTTATTCTCGCTCCAATGGTGCCGTGTCAACTTTCCTCCCTGAGCTGAGGGAAGGGTGTCCCGGCGGTAGCGCCGGCCGCGCTCCCGCGATAAGATTTGGCATGCAGCAGCAGATCCGCATCCGCGGCGCGCGGGAGCACAACCTCAAGAATATCGATGTCGACCTGCCGCGCGACAGCCTGGTGGTGATCACCGGGCTGTCGGGGTCGGGCAAGTCCTCGCTCGCCTTTGACACGATCTATGCCGAGGGGCAACGGCGCTATGTCGAGAGCCTGTCGGCCTATGCAAGGCAGTTCCTCGAGCTGATGCAGAAGCCCGAGGTCGAATCGATCGAGGGCCTGTCGCCGGCGATCTCGATCGAGCAGAAGACGACTTCGCGCAACCCGCGCTCGACGGTCGGCACGGTGACCGAGATCTATGACTATATGCGGCTCCTGTGGGCGCGGGTCGGCATCCCGTACTCGCCCGCCACCGGGTTGCCGATCGTCAGCCAGACCGTCTCGCAAATGGTCGACCGCGTGCTGGCGATGCCGCAGGCGACAAGGCTCTATCTGCTCGCCCCGATCGCCCGCGGACGCAAGGGCGAGTACCGTAAGGAGCTGGCCGATCTGCGGCGGCGCGGTTTTCAGCGGGTCAAGATCGACGGCAAGATGATGGAGCTCGACGAGGTTCGTCCGCTCAACAAGAACCTCAAGCACGATATCGAGATCGTCGTCGACCGCATCATCGTCGACGGTGATCTCGGGACCCGCCTCGCCGATTCGTTCGAGACCGCACTGGAGCTGGCCGACGGGATCGCGATCACCGAAAACGCCGATGGCGGCGAACAGACGACCTTCTCGGCGAAATTCGCCTGCCCGGTCTCCGGGTTTACGATCTCGGAGATCGAGCCGCGGCTGTTCTCGTTCAACAACCCGTTTGGTGCCTGCCCGGCCTGCGACGGGCTCGGCACCAAGCTTTATTTCGACCCCGATCTGGTCGTGCACGACATCAGACGCAGCCTCGCCGAGGGTGCGGTCAGCCCGTGGTCGCATTCGAGCTCGCAATATTATACGCAGACCTTGGAGAGCATCGCGCGGCACTTCCGCCAGAGCATGCACACGCCGTGGCACGAGCTGCCGGAAAAGATGCGGCGCACGATCCTCTCCGGCTCGGCCGGCGAGCCGGTCAAGATGACCTATGATGACGGATTGCGGAAATACACGACCGACCGGCCCTTCGAAGGCGTGTTGCCCAATATGGAGCGGCGTTTTCGCGAGACCGACAGCGCCTGGGTCAAGGAGGAGCTGGGCCGCTACCAGAGTGCCAAGACCTGCGAGGTGTGCAACGGCGACCGGCTCAAGCCCGAGGCGCTCGCGGTCAAGATCGCCGGCAGGCACATCAGCGAGGTCGCTGCGCTGTCGATCGCCGAGGCCGGCATCTGGTTCTCCGGGATCGAGGCACAATTGACCCCGAGCCAGCAGGAGATCGCCCAGCGCATCCTGAAGGAGATCAACGAGCGCCTCGGCTTCTTGAAGAATGTCGGGCTCGAATACCTGACCCTGTCGCGGGCTTCGGGCACCCTCTCGGGCGGCGAGAGCCAGCGTATCCGGCTGGCCTCGCAGATCGGCTCGGGGCTGACCGGAGTGCTCTATGTCCTCGACGAGCCCTCGATCGGGCTGCATCAGCGCGACAACGGGCGCCTCTTGGGGACGTTGAAGCGGCTGCGCGACCTCGGCAACACGGTCATCGTTGTCGAGCATGACGAAGAGGCGATCCGCGTCGCCGATTGGGTCATCGATATGGGACCGGGCGCCGGGGTCCATGGCGGGCACCTCGTCGCCGAGGGCACCCCCGATGCGATCATGGCCAGCCCCGACAGCATCACCGGTCAATACCTGATGGGCATCCGGCAGATTCCGATCCCACTGATCCGCCGCATCGGTCACCCGGGGCAGATCCTCCGCGTCCTCGATGCCCGCGGCAACAATCTCAAGGGGATCACCGCCGAGATCCCGCTCGGCACCTTCTGCTGCGTCACCGGCGTCTCGGGCGGCGGCAAGTCGACCCTGATCGTCGAGACCCTGTACAAGGCGCTCGCCAAACGGCTCAACAACGCCCGCGAGCAGCCGGCGCCGTTGGGAGGGCTAGAGGGGGTCGAGTTTCTCGACAAGATCGTCGATATCGACCAGTCGCCGATCGGCCGCACGCCGCGCTCCAACCCGGCGACCTATACCGGCTGCTTCACGCCGATCCGCGACTGGTTCGCCGGGCTGCCCGAGTCCAAGTCGCGCGGCTACCTGCCCGGCCGCTTCTCGTTCAACGTCAAAGGCGGGCGCTGCGAGGCTTGCCAGGGCGACGGTGTGATCAAGATCGAGATGCACTTTCTGCCGGACGTCTATGTCCAGTGCGACGTCTGCAAGGGCCGGCGCTACAACCGCGAGACCCTGGAGGTGCTGTTTCGCGGCAAGAGCATCGCCGACGTGCTCGATATGACGGTCGACGAGGGTGCGGATTTCTTCCGCGCGGTGCCGTCGATCCGCGACAAGCTCCTGACCCTGCAGCAGGTCGGGCTCGGCTATATCCATATCGGCCAGCCGGCGACGACCTTGTCGGGCGGCGAGGCGCAGCGCGTCAAGCTCGCGAAGGAATTGTCGCGGCGCGCCACCGGCCGCACCCTCTACATTCTCGACGAGCCGACGACCGGGCTCCACTTCGACGATGTGCGCAAGCTCCTCGAGGTGCTGCACGCGCTGGTCGAAGCCGGCAACACGGTGCTGGTCATCGAGCATAATCTCGAGGTCATCAAGACCGCGGATTGGATCATCGATCTCGGCCCCGAAGGCGGCGACGCCGGCGGCCATATCGTCGCGACCGGCACCCCGGAAGACATCGCCTCGAGCGATGCGAGCTACACCGGGCAGTATCTCAGGCCCTATCTCGCGCGCCGTGCCGCGCGGCGCCGGCGCGCGGGATGAACCGGTATGCGCCGGGTTAGCCCACGCCTTCGACGATGAAGGCGCGGCCGGTCGAATTGGCGAGCCGGATTGGCAATATTTTCTGGTATTCCGGCGAATCGTACCAGCGCTTCACCGCCGCGACGTCGGCGAATTCGAGGATGACTACCCGTTTCGGCTCGGGTCCGCCCTCGATCAGTTCGGCAGCACCGCCCCGGGTCAGGTAGCGGCCGCCATATTGTGCGATTATGGCGGGGACCGCCGCCCGATAGGGCTCGTACCCGGCGGGGTTGGTAACATCGACTTCGGCGACGAAATAGGCCGGCATGTGTGCCTCCTGTTGCTGATTTGTGGGAATTTGCGGCTCTAGGCTTAACATGACCGGTCTGGCTGTGCGAGGCACGGCAGTGAATGCGACACGAAGACGGGCAATCGAGGGATTGCGGCGGATGGTGCTCGCGGCATTGGGCGAGCACGATGCCGAGGTATGGTTGTTTGGCTCATGTGCCCGCGGTGATGCATTCCAGCACAGCGACATCCGATATCGCGATACTGCCCCACGACGAGTTGCCCTCGGGCTTCTTCTCCGATCTAGCGGAGAGCGTGGAGGAAAGCTCAATCCCTTACGATGTCGATATCGTCGACCTGCGTAGTGCCGCTCCTACCCTCATCGACGAGGTTCGCCACGAGGGTGTGAAATGGAAAGGCTAGACCGGCGGCTCGCCGAAGCAGCAGCCGCGCTCGCCACGACTGGATGAGCTTGCCGGGAAGAGCGAGCGCACGCTGGTGGAACGCGACAGCGCAGTGCTGCGGCTGATTTATTCGTACGAAGCGGTTTGGAAAGCACGTCAGAAGGTGCTCGCGGCAATGGAGAACGTCAGCGCTGCATCGCCGAACGCAGCCATCCGGGCCACCCGCGCTCTCGGCTGGCTGTTGGACGAGGATGCGCAGGCGGCCATTAAGCTCGGCGAAGAACGCAACCTCGCGGTCGATATGTATCGCGATCAGGTTGCGCACCAGATCGAGGGGCACCTCGCTGGGCACGCCGCCCTGCTGCGGCGCTGGCTCGAGGCCCTCCAGAGGCGCGCTGCGACGGCATAAAGCGATGTCGCGACTGTCGCGATACCTGGCGCTGGCTTTGCTCGCACTTCTGCTGTCGCATAATCTGCTCGCGGCGAGCTACCAAGAGGGGCTGGCGCCACCCGGGGCTCCGGCGAGCGCGTTTCCGGTGCCCGCGCGACCGGTCGCGGTCATCGTCACCGACATCTGGCGGGACGAGAGGTCGCGCGATCAGGCCGGTGAAGCCGAGCGGGTGATGAATCTGCTCGGCGTCAAGCCCGGTCTCGGGGTCGCCGATATCGGCGCCGGCAGGGGCTATTACACGGTGCGTGTGGCGCGGCGGGTTGGACCGACGGGACGCGTTTTCGCCGAGGACGTCGTTCCCGACTACCTCGAACGCCTGGCTCGGCGGGTCGACAACGAAGGTCTCGCCAGTACGGTCACGGTCGCGCGAGGTGATCCGCACGATCCACGGCTGCCGCCCGGATCGGTCGATCTGGCTCTCCTCGTCCACATGTACCACGAGGTCCAGCAGCCCTACGGGCTGTTATGGAATCTGCGCCCCGCGCTGCGGCCCGGCGCCCACGTGGCGGTGATAGATGCGCGCAAGGAGACCGAAGTCCACGGCACTCCACCCGATCTTTTGCGCTGCGAGCTGGCCGCGGTCGGCTATCGCCAGACCGCCTTCTACGATCTCCAGGAACGCAGCTACCTCGCCGTCTTCGCGCCACTCGACCCGCGTGAGGGCCCGGCCTCGCCGGGTGCCATCCGCCCCTGCGCCCCGGGCCGCCCCCGCCGCTAGTCTGCGGGGAAGGGTAGGGGAGGGGGCTAGCGGATATTCGCCTTCAGGAATGCCAACATGCGGTCCCAGGCCTGGTTGGCGCAGGCAACATCGTAGGCGGCGCTGCGCTCGTTGGCGAAGGCATGCGCTGCGTCGTAGCGGTAGATCTCGTGCTTGGCGCCGGCTGCTTTCAACGTCCTTTCGAGTTCGTCGACCGCAGCGGGTGTGCACCAATCGTCCTTGTTGGCGAAATGTCCCTGAAACGGCACCCGGATCTTGGCGGGGTCGGCGAACTCCTTGGGTGGAATGCCGTAGAAGCAGACCGCGGCGTCGCACTGCGGGACATGCACCGCCGCCGCGATCGTCAGCGCTCCGCCCATGCAGAACCCCATCACCGCGTTCTTGCTGCTTTGTGTCTTCAGGTGCTGCACCGCGCCGCGGAGGTCCTGGTGCGTCGCCGCCGGAAAATCAAGACCGCTCATCAGGTGATTGGCCTCGTCGGGCTCGGTCGTCAGACGGCCCTTGTAGAGATCGGGGGCGAGCGCGTTATAGCCGGCGCGGGCGAACCGGTCGACCACCCCGCAGATTTGGTCGTTGAGGCCCCACCACTCCTGAATAACGACCACGCCGGGCCGCCCTTGCCCAGCCGTTGCCAGATAGCCCTTGGTCCGGCCCCCGTCGGGGCGCGCATACTCGATCATCGTACCCATACGGCAGTCCTCCCGATCAGTGAGAATTAGGCATCGGCGAAGGCAGGCATGACCTCGCGAGTGAACAGTTCGACCGACCGCATCGCCTCGTCATGACTGATCGTGCCGAAGGCGAAGTCGCAGACATAATAATTGACCCCGGTCGCCGCGATCTCGCGAGCGATATAATCGCGCACCATTGCGGGAGTGCCGGCGATCGCGTCGCCGTGCTTTTGCAGGATCGCGAAATCCTCGGGCAGCCCTGCTTCGAGCGGAAACGGCACGTTATATTCGTGCCATAGCAGCCCCATGTGATGGCGCCATGCCGGGTAGCCGCGCCGCGCCGTGTCGAGCGCTTCGGCCTCGGTGTCGGCGATGATGATGTGGCGGTTGACCCCGAGCATCGGCAAATCGGTCTCGGAGCGGCCCAATTTCTTCCACTCGGCGCGATAGCTGTCCGTGATCGCGCGGACCTGCTCCGGCGGCCGACGCGTCACCGTATTGGCTGCAATCGCCGCCGTCCAGGCGACGCTCGCCGGGTTGCCGAGCCCATACCAAACCGGCAGCGGCTGCTGGAATGGCTTCATCACGATCGGCACGTTGTCGTAATCGTAGAATTCGCCGTGGAAGGTTAGCCGGTCCTCGGTCAGCCCGCGACGGATGACCTCGAAGGCCTCGCGGAACTGCTTGGCTCCGGTATTGAAGTCGACACCGTAAAAGCCGACCTCGACCGGCGAGATGCCGCGCCCGACCCCGTAAAGGAAACGGCCACCGCTCATTTGGTCGAGCATGCAGATCTCGTCGATCAGCCGCAGCGGATGATAGAGGGGCAGCAGATAGACCATCGGGCCGAACCGCAGCTGCCTGGTCCGCTGCGCGACCGCGGACAAGAAGACACTGGGCGACGGCGCGTAGCCAAGCGGGGTGTTGTGGTGCTCGGCGAGATGGTAGCCGTAGAACCCCGCGCGATCGTAAGCCTCGATCAGCTGGAGCCGCTCCTCGAAGTGCCGGCTGAGCGGCAAACCGCTGTCGTCCAGGTGGTCAAAAATCCCAAATTGCATCTGCTTTCCCTTTCCCCCAGCGCGCCGATCAGGCTTCGGCAAAAGCCGGCATGACCTCCTTCGCGAACAGCTCGACCGAACGCATCGCCTCGTCGAAGGTGATGTCGCCGAAGGCGAGATCGCAGACGAAATAGTTGACGCCGCCCTCCTCGGCCTGCCCGGTGATGTATTCGCGCGCCCCGGTGGGCGTTCCGGCAAAACCATGGCCGTTGCGCTGCAACGGGTCGAATTCCTCCGGCAGTACGCCCTGCAACGGAAATGGAACGCCTTTCTGCTCCCACAGCAGCTCCATATGCCGCCGCCACGGGCGATAAGCCCGCTGCGCGATCCTGCGGGCCTGAGCGTCGGTGTCGGCCACGACGATGTGCCGGGTCAGCCCCAGCAACGGGAGCTCGGCATCTCCCTTTCCGAGCGCTTTCCACTCCGCACGGTAGGCGTCGGTCAGTGGGCGGGTCTCGCGCAGGAGGGCGGGTCTCGCGCAGGAAGGTGACGACGTTGACATCGTTGGCGACCGCCCAGGAGACGGTTTCCGGCCTCGAAATGCCGTACCAGAGTGGCGGGTGGGGCTGCTGCATCGGCTTCAGCGCCATCGGCACGCCGTCAAATTTGTAGAATTCCCCGTCATAATTCAGGACGTCATGCGTCAGACCGCGGCGGATGACCTCGAGCGCCTCGGTGAATTGCTGCATGCCGCGTGCGAAATCGACACCGAAGAACCCGACCTCGACCGGCGAGACGCCGCGGCCGACGCCGAACAGAAAGCGCCCTCCGCTCATCTGGTCGAGCATGCAGATCTCGTCGATCAGGCGCAGCGGGTGATAGAGCGGCAGCAAATACACCATTGGCCCGAACCGGATCTGCCGCGTCCGCTGCGCGACCGCGGACAAGAAGACACCGGGCGACGGGGCATAGCCGAGCGGCGTGTTGTGGTGCTCGGCGAGATGGTAGCCGTAGAACCCGGCGCGGTCATAGGCCTCGATCAGCTTGAGCCGCTCCTCGAAGAGCTGGCCGACGGGCACGCCGTTATCGTCCAAATGATCAAAGATCCCAAAGCGCATTTCGTGGTTCCCGGGGCCGGAACGCCGCAGCAGCTCGTGCCCCCTTACCTCGGCCTTGCTCTTACCACACGGCCCTTCCGTATCGCCAGCGTTCGGAGACCATCCGAGGAATCGGAAATCCCGGGCTCGGCGCGCCGTTCCTCGCGAAGAGCGCTGCCTCGCTCGTCGACGGATCAGCCCCGGGGCACGACCGGTTGCGATGACGACGACCAAGAAATTGCCGGATTGGCATTGCATAATCTCGGCCTGAGGGCGGCTATGGGAACGGCCGGCCGGTTGGACCAAGGACGTGGCGATGATTGATGGGCCGTCACCAAAGCCGCCGGGCCGGGGTGGTTCTTCAACCCATCGGCGAGATTCTGCTGCAGATTCGCTGTATTTGGCGGGGCGCGCAATATTTGGTTCAATTCGTGATTGCGGCCGGTCGGCTGGCCAAAGGGAGGTCGCCCCCGATCCCGGCGGCACGGCGATTTCCGGCGTGCGGCTCTGATAGTATTCTTGTGGCCTGTACCGCCCCGGAGACCAGAGATGTCTTATACCGCCCCAGTCGCCGAGATGCGATTTGTGCTCGAGGAGGTGGCCGAGCTCGACCGGTTGGCAACGCTGCCCGGGTACGAGGCGGCCTCTCCCGACCTCGTGGACGCGATCCTCGAGGAAGCGGCAAGGCTCGCGGGGAATGAGCTGGCGCCCCTCAACCAGCCGGCCGACCGCGCCGGCAGCGTCCTCGAAAATGGTGTCGTGCGCACCCCGCCGGGGTTCCGCGAGGCTTATGCGCGGTATGTCGAGGGCGGTTGGAACGGGCTCGCCTTCGATCCCGAATATGGCGGCCAAGGCTTGCCGCTCGCGCTCGCCATCCCGGTGGCGGAGATGTGGAACTCCGCCTGCATGAGCTTTGCCCTTTGTCCGCTGCTGACCGTCGGTGCCGTCGAGCTGCTGCAGGCGCACGGCTCGGACGAGCAGAAACGGCGCTATCTCGGCAAGCTCGTCTCCGGCGAGTGGACGGGGACGATGAACCTGACCGAACCGCAAGCGGGATCGGATCTCGGGGCGATGCGCAGCCGCGCGGTACCGGCCCATGATCCACGCTGGGGCGAGCATTACCGGATCACCGGGCAAAAAATCTTCATCACCTATGGCGATCACGACCTGGCGCCGAACATCGTCCACATGGTGCTGGCGCGCACCCCCGAGGCACCCCCCGGCAGCCGCGGAATCTCCTTGTTTCTGGTGCCGAAGCTCCTCCCCGACGACGCGGGTGGCGCGGGATCGCGCAACGACATCCGTACCTTGAGCCTCGAGCACAAGCTCGGCATCCATGCTTCGCCGACTTGCGTCCTTGCCTATGGCGAGGATGAAGGAGCCGTAGGCTGGCGCATCGGCGAGGAGAATCGCGGCCTCGAATACATGTTCACGATGATGAACGCGGCCCGCCTCAATGTCGGGCTGCAGGGGGTCGCGATCGCCGAGCGCGCCTATCAGCAGGCCCGCGACTTCGCCCGGATCCGGGTGCAGGGCCGGCCCCTCGGCGCCGCGGCAAATGCCGAGGCGCTGTCGATCATCCATCATCCGGACGTGCGCCGCATGCTGTTGTGGATGCGCACGGCGACCGAGGCGATGCGCGCGCTCGCCTATTACACGGCCGGGATGATCGATCAGGGACGCCGGCACCCGGAGCCGGCAGCGCGCCGAGCAGCCGAGCGTCGGGCCGATCTGCTGATCCCGGTGGTCAAGGCGTGGTGCACCGATCTCGGGGTCGCCGTCGCCTCGACCGGCATTCAGGTGCATGGCGGGATGGGATACGTCGAGGAGACCGGTGCCGCACAACATCTGCGCGACGCGCGAATTGCACCGATCTATGAGGGGACGAACGGCATCCAGGCCAACGATCTGGTCGGGCGCAAGCTCGCGCGCGACCGCGGCGAGGCCGCCGCGGCACTAGTCGCGGAGATGCGGGCGACCGCGTCGACGCTTGGCGCAGATGATAGAGCTGGCGGTGCCTCGATCACCCGGCAGCTGGAGGGCGGGTTGGGAGCGCTCGAGACCGCCAACTCGTTCCTGGTGGAAGCGGAGCCGGCCCTCGCGGCTGCGGGGTCGGCCCCTTATCTCCAGCTTTTGGGCACCGTCTGCGCCGGTTGGCTGATGGCCCGAATGGCGATCTCTGCGCAACGCCGCGGCGCGGCAAATGGCAGCGACACCGCCTTTCTCGCCGCCAAGCGGGCGACCGCGCGCTTCTATGCCGAGCATTTTCTGGCGTTGGCGCCGGGCTATCTGCCCGCCATCCTCGGCGGAGGAACCGTGCTCGAATTGGACCCGGACCAGCTTTGACCCGGACAGTGCCCCATGCCCGAGCGCATTGCGCCCGCGGGCGAGTCTCGTTATTCGGCCGCTTGCGGCATCTGTTTCAGGTCGTTCGAGTAGCGCAGGTGCACCGGCGAATTCAGCTCGAACGGGTCTTTGAGTCCCAATTCCTTGCCGATCTCGCGCATCGCCGGCATGACCTCCTGGCCGAGAAGGCGGATGCAGGTCCGCGCATCCTCGTTGCTGACCGTGCCGTCATTGCCCCAGATGCCGTAAATGCTCGGCCGGGTCTCTTCGAGCACGCGGCGCAATTTGGGGATGACCGTCTTTGGGGTGCCGAAGAAGACGCGCCCATCGGCAACCTGCTGCTCAAAAGTCGGGCGCCCGCGCGGGTTCTCGGCGCGCCCGACCGCGAACTCGACGAAGTTGCGGCGCAGCGTCGGCGAGAAATAGCCCGACGGGTTCGACCACACCGGGTGCGCTAGGCCAGTGAACTCGCCCTGCATCCACAGGAACTGGCGGGCGTTCTTCTCGGCCTTTTCCTCGCTGTCGGAGACATGCACCTGCTGCAGGTAGCCGCGGTTCTCGGGGCCCGCCTCGTAGCCGGTCTCGAGCGCGACCTTGTCGTACAGCTCCCAGATCTTCTTGGTCGCCTCGATCGAGGTGTTGAGCGCGATGTAGGGATAGCGCTGCTGCGC
>Ga0210406_10000781_pt1 | contig 41769 bp, 39 predicted proteins | sample IncBWC30MmetaG_FD_155454 | JGI IMG/M metagenome (GOLD analysis project Ga0210406, IMG submission 155454) | Forest soil microbial communities from Barre Woods Harvard Forest LTER site, Petersham, Massachusetts, United States - Inc-BW-C-30-M | ecosystem: Environmental > Terrestrial > Soil >... | reverse complement strand
GATTGATTGGGGTGAGAGAGGTCTCTCGAAGATAAACTGCGATTTCTTTCGGAAGGCTGCCGTTGCTTCCGCATCGTTGTCGCCGATGCCGAAGCTCACCGCCGTTCGGTTCGAAACGGAAAGACGCACTTCGTCCAGAAGAAGTCCTGACTGATCTCCGAGTTGGAGATCAACGATAACGGCATCGAATTTCCGACGCTTCAGGAGGAGACCCGCGCTTGCCGCGTCCTGACATGCATCCGGCGAAATAGACAATTCTCGCAGGGCGAGGCAGAACAGCTGAATGGTGGTTGGATCAGCGGACACTAAAAGTGCAAGTCCTATGGACATAAGTGAAATACCTACCTCATGAATTTTGTCGTCACGATTGTCTCCTGCTAGCTTGCGTGGGTCGGGAGAGTTGCCTCGCAGCTGTTCGGCAACCCTGTCAACAGCCAGAGGCCTGCTGAAGTAGTACCCTTGAATCTCGTCACAATGATGTGCCAGCAGGAATGACATCTGCGCTTCGTCTTCGACGCCTTCAGCTATCACCTTGAGCCTCAGACTTTTTGCCATGCTGATGATCGCGGCAGTGATCGCCGCATCGTCAGGATTTAGAGCGACATCTCGGATAAAGGAGCGGTCAATCTTGACCTTGTTGACGCGAAATTGTCTCAAATAGGCGAAGCTGGAATAGCCAGTTCCGAAGTCGTCAATCGCGAGAGTCAATCCCATGGCTTTAAGTTCTTGAATGACTGATAGCATCAGGTCCGCATTGGCTAGGAGTAGGCTTTCTGTTAGCTCCAGTTCGAGGTATTGCGGGGCGAGGCCAGTGTCGCGGAGCACGTTTCTGATGACTCCGCAGAAGCCCTCTTGACGAAACTGGATCGCTGATACATTCACTGCAACCGTCACCGGTGGTAGACCCTCCTCCTGCCATTGCTGCGCTTGAGCACAGGCTGTCCTGAGCACCCATTCGCCGATCGGAACGATCAAACCGCTGTTTTCGGCAATTCGTATGAACTTATCAGGTGGAACGAGGCCCAATTCCGAGTGCTGCCAACGAAGTAGCGCCTCCAGCCCAGTCACTCTTCCGGTGGCCATGTCCATCTGTGGCTGATACACGAGAAAGAATTCCTCTCTCGCCAGTGCTAGTCGCAAGCTATTCTCCAAGCTCAACCGCTCCATAACCTGAGTGTTCATGTCTTCCGTAAAGAACCGGAAATTGTTGCGTCCACATTCTTTGGCGTTGTACATGGCCGCATCGGCATTCTTGATGAGTGTTTCGCAGTCCGTGCCGTGTTCCGGGAATATGCTGATGCCGATGCTGCAACTCACCTTGAGGAGGTGCCCTTGGACTACGAATTCAGCAGTCATGGCATCCATGAGTCGCTCGGCGGCAACCGCCGCATCGGGCACGTCCCTTGCGTTAGTCAACATGATGAGGAATTCGTCGCCCCCTAGCCGGGCGACCGTGTCCTGTTCACGTCCCCATGTCTTGAGCCGCTCTGCAACTTCTTGCAAGAGGAGGTCGCCGACCGAGTGTCCTAACGAGTCGTTGATGTTCTTGAACCCGTCGAGGTCGAGGAACAGAAGCGCAACTTTATCTTTTTGGCGACGAGCGCCAGCGAGCGTCTTGGCCAAGCGATCCTGAAGGAGAGTCCGATTGGGCAGCCCGGTCAGGGCATCGTAGTAGGCTAAGTATTGGATACGCGCTTCCGCGACTTTGCGGTCCGTGATGTCCCGCACGGTGGCCAGCAACGTCGGCCGCCCGCTCAGCGTCAACGCCGTCAGGCACACCTCAGCCGGAAAGACATTGCCGTTTTTACGCTGGTGCAACCACTCGAAGCGTTCCTTACCATGGAGAAACGCGGCGGCAATCTTCTGGTCTGCCGCTGTCCGGGAACAAGTCCCGTCTGGTTGGCTCGGGGGCGAGATATCGGCGGGATGAAGCATCGGGGCTCCGGCCGAGTATCCGAACATCTCCAGTGCGGCCGAATTGCAATCCAGAAACCCCGTTTCGTCCATCAGCCAGTTTGCATCGGCCGCGTTCTCGAACAATACGCGATACTTGTTCTCGCTGTTCTGCAGCATCTCCTCCGACCGCTTCCGCTCGGTAATGTCTTGCGTGATTGCAACGAAGTATTTATTAGCCGAGTTGCTAACATTACGAGTTACAGGCGTGATCGTCATCTCTTCTATGTAAGTAGTTCCGTCCTTCCGCCTCTTTACAGTCTCACCTTTCCAGACCGCACCCGATGAGATGGTGGACCAGAGCGCGGCATAATAGCTTTCGGGCTGCTCTTCGGACTTCAGTAGGCGAGGGTTCTCACCCAACACTTCTTTCTCGCTGTAGCCCGTCATCTCAGTAAATGCCCGATTCACCCATTCGATTGTGCCGTCGAGGTCTGTGATGACGACGGCGTTTTCGGCCGCTTCTAAGGCTGCCGATTGCAATTTCAATTGTTCTTCCGAACGTTTTCGCAGAGCGATGTCCCGGACAATCGCTGAAGCGCCCGTGACTTGACCCCTCGCGTCGCTAATCGGCGAGATCGACAAGGACACGTCTAAGACACATCCTGCCCTCGTGAGCCTCTGAGTTTCAAGGCACTCCACGGGGAGTCCATTCCCGATCTGCTCCATCAGGACTCGTGTTTCAGCTTGCCTTTCTGGGGGCAGCAGGAAGGACGAATGTCGCCCTATCACTTCAGGCGCCGTATAGCCATAAATCTTCTCCGCTGCCAGGTTCCAACTCGCGATCAAACCGTCCATCGTTTTCCCGATAATGGCATCCTCCGAACACTCCACGATGGATGCCAGCTTTCGGAGCGCATCGTCCGCGCCTTCAGAAAGGTCGGGTTTTTCGCTCAGAAGATTGGGCCCAAATTGCGCCCGGCAGAACGACCCGAAAATCAGCAGGAAAACCACGACGGAACACACTAAGGAGGCAGCAACATGAGACTGCCAAGCGGAAAGATGCGGAAAGACGATCTGTCTAAGCCCGTCAAGACCTGCCGCTAGAAGCAGAGCAGTGCCCGAGTAGCGAAGTGTCCGAATCACGGGGTACTGCTTGAACATGATTCCTCAGATGGGTGCGTGGTTGTTTTGCTGACTTCTGTGAGCCCGTAGACAGTAGTGGTCAAAAAAGCGCCGACCCGATGCGCCAGGAAGTATCGCAACGACGGCGACGGGGTACGTGCAGTTGGGTAACCGGTCTCGTGTCGGAGCTAAGTTGTTGATTCGATGAGTACTTATGGAGTCCGTTAGAATTGGCGAGGAACTGCTTTGTCCCTACGTATAGACAATGTTCCAACTATTGGACGATCGCGTTTGCACCTTTGCCAAGGCAGTGTGAGAAATTGTTTCGGCTTGCGCCAAGGGTACAGAGATGGCGAGCCCAACCTGATTCCACTAGCGGTCGATCACGTAGCGGAACGCGAGTCGCGGCGTCAGTTTCGCCCTGAAACGCAGGTTCCCGTCCTCGGTGGTGGCAGGGGCAGAGGTTGTCGTACCCGTGTGCTGTCTCAGCGAATGGACGTCCTGATGCAGCAGATGGGCGATACTAAAGGTGCTCGCCGCGTGGCTCGCACCGTCTCAGTGGGTTTAGGTGCACACCGGCGATCCGGCCCTCCGAAACAGGAGCGAAGGGCCGCATAAAATTGGGCCGAAATTCGACGCCTCCAAACCACCATCGGTAAGAGAAGGCACATTCGACTTTACCTCTGCGGCCCGAGAATTATGAATTTGCAGGTCTTTAACCACGGCTTTCCGTCATTCGCAGAGGAAATAACCTCCACATTTCCCTAAAAGGAGCTAGAAATCTGAGCTACTGCAATGCAACGGCAGCTTGCGGCAGTGGTCTCTGATCCTTTGCTGTTGATCTGAGCTTAGATCTAGGAATTCGAAGCCGTGTGTTCTCCCGCGAATCCACCGTACCACTGACAATATCGCGGTGTACCCGATTGGTGTCGCAGCCACTCGATTGCCGATGTCCAGTGAAGCATTGATCGTTCCCCCGAACCCACCCTCGCTAATCTCAATGGTCAGTCCTTGTATGGTCGGGCGATCAGTCACAGAAAGTTGGACAGGGACGCTCAATTGGTAGCGCGTATGTTTCCTCCTGTCGTTGGTCCCAAATTGGGTGTGTTTCAAGTCCATGCGATCACCTCGAAAGAACCTTTTCCAATAGTTCCCGCTCCGTGCGATACGTTCTCGCGTAATCGCCCGACGGGCCTAATTTGTTATTTAGCCTGGCTTACCACGCGGTCTTGAGTACTTCGAATAGCGTTGTCAGATTCTCCGGCTCGTTCGGATAACACGAACGAGTGATCTCATCTCCCCAGCAGACTCAACTCGAGTGTGTTCTCTAGCTCCAGAGATCGGAACTGCGCCTCAAAAGGTCTTGGCAAGGTTTCTCGCAAGAGAAACACTCCCGGACCTTGGCACTCGGCTTCAATTGCACCTTCTCGCCCGCCTTGTCGGTTAGCGTGTTCTCGATACGGGTTTCCGTACACAGGTGATCCGTACCTCGACTGCGATTTGTGCTTTTTCAGGCTCGCCATGAACTGAGGGCTTGATGATCTTTTCGACTGTTCCTGATAGGGTGGCGGTCACAGTGTCAATCATAAGTTTGTCCTTTTGGCAGCTCAAACTCCGGATCGAAAGAGAGCGGAGTTACGACCGACCATACGCTACGCTAGCTTTTTGACCTTTGGCGCTAGCTCGCGAGAGTCCTTAGTAGACCATTTCCGCCTTCAGGGAGGGCACCCGCAGCCGGAAATTGCACGTTGATCGCTTCGTTTTTCACTGCATAGACCACTAACCGAGTCATCGAATGATGGTTAAGCTTCGACATGAGGTTGGGTCGACGTTTTTCCGCCGTTTTTCACGGAAATGTTCAGAATTACGGCGACCTCCTTAGCTCATTGTTCAGAACAGTCGCGTAAACAGCTGCCGCTTCTATCCCATTTTGGCCCCAGGGGGAGCGAACACTACAAACGTAAGCGCCGAAAGCCGCCGCTCAATTGCTCCGACTCAACAGACCCCATTTTTTCATTGTCTTTTGATGGTGGCTCGCTACGTGGTTGAGCAACACTGAGGTCAATCGTTTCGGCACATTCGCCTTTTTCGTCGAAATCGCAGACACGACCGGGGTGGGCTTGTTTGCATTTCTGGCACAGTTGAGAAGCCATTGTTCCATCCTCCAATTTGTCACAGAGCGTATCGAAGAGGCCCATGCCTTGCAGGTGCCAAGTCCTGATCGCTCCGAGCGCGGGTTCTTCGTTTAGGAGATTCAAGCCTAACAACGGACCCCTCGTTCTTCTGAGCAAGAATGCTCAGTCTCTCTCCTGCCGTCGAGTGTACTTTTGAAGTGCCTTCGCCAGACATCGAGAAACACACTTGAGAAGGACCGAATCTGGCCGGATGATTCCAGCCTTTATGGAGAGGCTTTATGAGTCAAATCCGAGAACGGCTGGTCGGTATAACCCAGACTGCCACGAAGAACCCGACGGAAACTGGAGAGCAATTAGCGGCAAGTCTCGTTTCACAATTCAAAATGAAGGATGGGACAGAGGTCACGCTGCGGCCAATCCGTCCGGATGACGAATCACTGATGAAGCAATTCCATGAAACACTCTCCGATCGTACCGTTTACATGCGTTACTTCTACTCATTCAGCCTGAGATCCCGTGTCGCACATGAGCGCCTGGTTCGCCTTTGTCACGTTGATATCAATCGCGAGGCGGCCCTTGTCGTAGACCTCAAAGACGAATTGACGGGGCAGCATCACATCCTGGGAGTGGGTAGATTGATCAAACTTGACACAGGGAACGAGGGGGAAGTCGCGGTCCTCGTGTCCGATTGGTATCAGAACAAGGGGCTGGGGACCGAATTGCTTCGTCGAGTGGTCCAGATCGCGCGCGACCAGAAATTGTGTCGCTTGTCGGGCGAATCGTTGCGTGACAATCTGACCATTCAGATCATGGTCAAGAGACTTGGCTTTCGCTCTAGCCTTTGCTTTGATTCTCCGTCGGTCACCGCCTTTCTCGAACTGTGATTACTAGCAGTGATGCCCCCTGCGTCGAGATAGAATCGGTCCGCATTTGGTAGGGCGAGAGGTGGGACCGTTTCCTAATATCTGATCCGTTGCAGATTCGCGAGTGGCGCATTTTTTCCGCGGCTCGTCGTGAACCCTGCGCCGATGCGGACCCGAGTCGAATCAAGCACCCCCCAACCGTGGCGTACGTTGCACGATTGCCCCTCGAAGGATCAAGGAATTCGATTTCAAAAGTCGGTCTTCTATTTCGACTCTTTTGCCAGATGAGCTGTACATACGGGGCTCTCGCACCTCGCCCGTGCTCTCCGAGCTTGAAGCAAAGCGCTCGCCACCGACATTCCATGATTCGCTCAATCTCCATTGATTCAACGAGAGACTCGCAGGCGGGCTGTGGTTCTTCGGGAGTCTTATGGGAAGGGGTAGCGCCCGCCATAAAGCCCCGCGACAAGACGTCCCGCGAGCGATTCGCATGTAAGGCCCTCCGACCGCTCATTGCAGATCACTTTCGGGCTGATGGCATTCAGGCAGTCCAGCAGGATGCTGGAATTCACAAGATGCGGGAATCCTCTATCGTGCGGAAACGAGAGAATGATGGATGGCGTGGACGCACAGTGCGACGCGGTTAGTGACACCCACTTTGCGCATCAGCTTTGCCACATGTGCCTTGACCGTTCGTTCTTCGATTCCCAAGGGGTTTCCAATCTCCTTGTTGGACCGGCCTTCAACCAGCATATCCAAGACCTGCTTTTCGCGGGACGTGAGCTGGAAACCGCGACCCAGAGAGTCACGGCTCCGTAGGCCTCCTGAACGTTCGATGAACATCGACATGACGCGACGCGGAATCCAGACGGAGCCCTGATGCACGGTGAAGATTGCTTGGACGAGATCAGGTGTCGGAGCAGCCTCATCGACATAACCCTTGGCTCCAGAGGCGATGGCCTTCAGAATGGTTTCGTTGTCGGCTCCGGTGCCGGTCACCAGAACTCTCAAGTCCGGCCGGACGATTCTCAATGTAGCGACGGCTTCAAGACATTTCATTCCAGAGTTGCGAAGTATGACAACATCCACACCTTGAACGGTTGCGATATCGGAGATGGAGGCAGTCGTCAAATGAAAACCGGACGCCATCTCCAAGAGGGAACGCAAACCCACTAGTCGAATGGGATCGTCCTCAATTACCGCGATGCAAATGATCGGCTGCTTGGTCGGTTTGGACGTCATCGGTACTCCTCCAGATTGTCTTGCTAGTTTAGCCGTGTTTCAACTCGATCAGATCCGGCAGCTTCGGTAAGCGGCAATTTACAGAGCAAGGCGTTGGTTTGAGACTTCCGCATGAGGGCTTGTTTGGGCTCGTCTCCCGAGATCTCTTCAGACATTGCAACTCTAAAGCACGAATTTGCCAGAACGGCGGCAGCGACGCCACAATCCGTAATACGAATGATCGTTCTAAGAGCAAGAATCTGTCGCAACCTCGTCTGGTTGCGATCATTATTCGGTTATCAGAATCCTCATCCTGACGAGAGCTGATGGCCATGTTGGCTTCTCGCCGTTTTTTCAACCCCATCGTGAGTTAGATTGTTGGCAGCCTTCCAATCCACAATTACCTGCGTCAAGTCAACTCACCGAGAGCCGGACCCATTTCAGCGAAAACCTCAGTTTCGATGGCGGCTATCAGGATCTTATTCATAACGGAAAGAGTCTGCGTCTCTGCTGAAGAGAAGCCCATCGGGCCGTACGTGTTCCCTCATAAAGAATTGACCTACAAGAGCTGCTGCATGTCGATAGCCAACGGCCGCCAAGTCGTCCACTATTCTGAGGCGCGTTCACTTGCGACCGCCTGGGTTCGATTCTCGTCGATGATTGCCATCGGAAGGTTCTGTCGCAAGTGTCTGCTCGGCAGGCGGTATTCAAGGTTGTCTACAACTCGGCCGGTGGATGAATCTCGGTCAACGCATAAGTATATGGCGAGTCAGGCATCTGATCAGCGAGGATTGGCAAACCGAATGCAAAAGCAATGGCTTGACCTCCTCTGAGCCTGGCAGTCAAATGCCGCGAAACGATCCCTTTGATGGTTAAACGAAACTAAGAATGGGCGAGCGAATGATCTTTCGTGTCGCCCGTAATTCGCCAGGCAAGAGGTCAGAGTCAGTAATGCATAGGAAATCGTAATGACCTAGGGCATGAAATTCGAAGCGCTCCTCGTGCGCAGGACCTCCAAATCCTCCAAATCCTGCAAAGGACGGTGAGGACGATGGAAGATCTTTCAATTGACGTTGATATCGTCTTTGGAGGTTGCGCGGCAATCGCGCAGGCGCCGAGTTCGTAAATATTTCGACGGTTGATGCCGATGTGCTGGACACTTGGCTTCAGAGCAGACATAGAGTTAAGAACGGCGGAATTCAAAAGCGACGCTTCTTCCGAACATTACGCACTGTCAGTCTGATGTCACGGATGCAAGGTTTAGCAATACTCAGTGGGGGTGGACTCCTTGAAAATGATGATCCTGCTAGTAGAAGATAGCCGGTTTCTGCGAGTCGCAAGCGAACGGACACTCTTGAAAGCTGGATACGAGGTTGTCTGCGCAAGCGATGGAGAAGCCGCCTTGCTGACGGCCCGAGAGCGTATTCCCAACCTCATCCTGCTCGACATGATGCTACCCAAGCTGGATGGTCTGGGCGTTCTTCGCGCTTTGAAACAAGACCCGCAAACCACAAGTATTCCTGTCATAGTGCTCACCGGCCTCGGTAAACAAAACGAGTGGAAACTCAAAAAGGAAGGTGCAGTGGCCTTCTTCACAAAATCAGACTCGCTTTTGGCGGACCATTCCGACACTTTGCTTCACGTCGTCGAGAGCGTTTTGGGCAAACAAGAAACCGGACGACCATCGGCTGAGACTTCTGTCCCGACCAAATAGCCGGTTACCCCATGTTAGCGATGAAAATTTTATTGGCTGAAGATTCGCGTGTATATCAACACCTGATTGGCGGCTATCTGCGGGAGTGGGAATTCGACGTCGAACTGGCGCGCGATGGAACCGAGGCCTGGAAGCGGCTGCAAGAGCCCGACTCACCGATGCTAGCTCTTCTGGATTGGGTCTTGCCAGGCCTCGACGGTATCGAGGTGTGCCGAAACATAAGAAAGCGCAGCATAAAAGACCGCTATGTCTACACCGTCCTTCTAACCGGAAAGAGCGACAAGAAAGACTTGGTTCTCGCGATGGAAGCGGGAGCGGACGATTATCTTGTCAAGCCGTTCGACGCCCAAGAACTGCGAGCACGGCTCCTCGCTGGCAAGAGAATTCTGGATCTTCACAATGAGCTCATCTCGGCACAAGAATCGTCACGTTGGCTGCGATGCACGAGTTCTTGATCGGCTTTGGAATAGTGTAGAAATTGTTTCTTTCCTGGATCGAGCGCGCTCCATGCGTGAGAAGAAACCGGTGTTTGCTGGATATGGATCGCTTCAAGTCCATGAACGACTCCCTAGGGCATCGAAGTGCTGACATAGTTCTAAAGGAGCTGGCCCAGAGGCTACGATCTCAATTGAGAGGCTATGACGGCGTAGGCCGGTACGGTGGCGAAGAGTTTCTGCTCGTTTTGCTGGGTTGCGATCTTAGAGGCGCTCTTGCCCGGACGGCTGAAATTCAGCGGACTGTCGCCGCGGGTCCGTTCGCGGCTGATCTGGCCAAAGTCTCAATGACGGTGAGTATGGGAGTCACTATTGCCCATTGCGGAGCGGGTGATTCCGCGACCTTGCTACACGATGCTCGATCGGGCTCTCTACCGGGCCAAAAATAGCGGTGGAGACCGCATAGAGCATTCCAACGTTTCTTAGGGATTGTACAATCCGCTTCATCTAAGTCAGGTTTGCCACCAACTATTGTTTTTGGTCTGGAATCTAGAATGCGCAGCCCTGCAGCGCAAATCGGGTCATGCGACTCCAGGGCGCACTGGGGCGGCGTGATCACTCTCCGTGCAGCACCGCGTAAACTTTCTTGAGCAGAGGGGCTCTGGCGAATGGCTTCGCCAGGAATGCACGCTCAGATATCAACCCGGACTGTAAATCAACCAGATCGCCCGTGTATCCCGACATGAATAGCGAACGAAGATTCGGGCACACGACTTTCGCTTCCTCGAACAGCTCAAGTCCGCTTTGCCCAAACATGACGAGATCGGTAAGCAGGAGATCGATTTCCAGTCCGGATTCTGTTATCACCTTCATAGCCTTCTCCGCGCTGTTTGCTTCGATGATTCGGTAACCGGCATTGCTCAGTAAGCGTGCTGTTACCTTGCGCACGGCTTCATCATCGTCCACCACCAGAATCGTTCCCGACCCGAGTGGAACTTCCTTTACCTCGTGGGACTCCCGCAGATCTTCTGCTTTTGCAGCTACTCTCGGAAAGTAGATTTTGAACGTCGAGCCTTTGCCGGGTTGGCTGTCAACGCAAATGCTTCCCTGGCTCTGCGTCACAACTCCGTACACCGTGGAGAGTCCGAGACCGGTACCTTGCCCCAAACCCTTCGTTGTGAAGAAAGGCTCGAAGATTTTCGATTTGATCTCGTCGTCCATGCCGCAACCGGTGTCGGATACCGCCAACATGACATGTTTCCCGGTATGGGAACCCGGGTTCTGGGAAACATGATGCTCATCCAGTTCTGCGTGGCCCGTTTCGATGATGATTTTGCCTCCCTTCGGCATCGCATCTCGCGCGTTCACGACCAGATTCATAAGGATTTGTTCAATCTGGCCCGGGTCGGCTTTGATGCTGCCAATCGGAGTGGTCGGCCGGAAGGAGAGCGAAACGTCATCACCGATCATTCGCAGCAACATGGTAGTCAGGTTTTCCACCACTCCATTCAGATCCAGGATTCTGGGAAAGATAACCTGCTGCCGGCTGAAAGCCAGGAGTTGGCGCGTGAGCAAGGCCGCTCGTTCCGACGCCTTCTTGATTTGCGCCAGATGCTTTTTCAGCGGACTCTCTGCTGCAACCAGATCGGCGGATAGATCGCTATAGCCGATAATCACGCTCAACATGTTATTGAAGTCGTGGGCCACGCCCCCGGCCAGACGCCCTACTGCCTCCATCTTCTGGGCCTGGTGGAACTGCGCTTCCAATCGGACCGTCTCGGTGATGTCGCGCGTGATAGCCAGCACGCAGGGTTGCCCTTCGAGTTCGATGAGTTCCGCCGACACCTCTGCTTCTCTAAGGTCTCCTGTGGACGTTTTGTATTGCGTGCGAAGCTCCATCACGCGACCGTTTTCCCCTAACAGTCGGAGCATTTCTTTGCGCTGTGCCGGTTTGGCCCAGAAACTCAAATCCGAGGCAGTGCGGCCGATAACATCCTCGCGCGTGTAGCCGAGTATCTTGAGGAATGCGTCGTTCACATCCAGATAGCGCTCCTCCGCTTGCGTCGAAATCGAAACTGCTAGCGGGTTGCTGCGAAAGGCCTTGCCGAACCGATCTTCCGCCTTGCGTAATTGCTCTTCGGCGCACTTGCGCTCGGTGATGTCGCGCGCGATCTTTGACGCGCCAACGATCTTGCCGCTGCCGTCCCTGATCGGCGAAATCGTTACAGAAACATCCATCCTCTTGCCGTCCTTCTGCACTCGAACGGTTTCGAAATGCTCAAGGCGCCCACCGCTCCTGAGTCGCGCCAGAATGTCAGATTGCTCGTTCGCTCGTTCTCGGGGAAGTAGCATTGTTATCGATCTGCCCAAGGCCTCTGACGTCGTGTAGCCGAACAAGTTCTCTGCGCCGCTGTTCCAGGCGAAGATCGTTCCGTCCAGACGATTGCCAATAATGGCATCATCGGATGACTCGACAACCGCTGCCAGACGGTCGCGCACTTCTTCCGCCCGTTTACGCTCAGTGATGTCGCGCAACACACATGCGATCCGACCGATCCCCCGGGGGCCCGGGATCGGAAAGTAGGACGCGAACAACGCTCTCTCGCCAAGCTTGGGATAGTTGTACGTCAGTTCATATTGGACGATCTTCCCCCCAAAACACTCATCAACCTTTTCTTTGACAACAGACTCAAAGACCTCTTTCGTCAATACCTCGTCCATGCGGTGCCCGATGACCTGTTCTTTTTGCATTTCTCGATAATTCAGGAACGCGCGATTGGCGATCACGTAGCGGTACTCCCTGTCCACAACCACAATCATGTCCACCAAGTTTTCAACCACTCTTTCGTATTCCCGCAGCCTATCCTCGGACTGCATGCGCTCGGTAATGTCGCGAAAAGCCGTCACTCCGCCATACACTGCGCCGTGCTTGTCCTTCAAAGGACCGGCGTTCGCCTCCACGAAAATGCCCTCCGCGAGCGTGGGATGGCGTACAAATATCACAGCGCTACTGGCCTCGCCTTGAATGGCACGCGCCAGGGGATTCTGCTTGAGGGGGAGAGGCGTTACCTTGTCGGGTAGGAACAGACCGTAGCGTTCAGCCCATTCCTCTTTGCGGACGTCGAGCGCACCGAGGCGAACAATTGCTTCCGCCGACGGGTTCCAGAGCAGAAATCTCCCCTCCGTGTCGGACACGACCAGTCCCTCAGAAATGCTATCCAGCACCGACTGGAGCATCAGCGTCTTGTCTTCCAGTTGCTGCCGCGATCGGGCCAACTCGTCTTCTGCCTGCTTGCGCGCTGTGATGTCGCGCGCGATCTTTGACGCGCCAACAATTTCGCCGCTGCTATTTCTAATCGGTGAGATCGTTATAGAAACGTGACCCTTCCTGCCATCCTTTTTGAGTCGGACGGTTTCGAAATGGTCAACTCGCTCGCCGCGCCTGATTCGCGCCAGAATTTCAGATTCCTCGTTCGCCCGTTCCGGCGGCAGGAGCATCTGTATGTGTTTGCCCAAAACCTCCGATGCCGAGTAGCCGAATAAGCTCTCGGCACCTAAGTTCCAGGCGAAGATCGTTCCGTCCAGACTCTGGGCAATAATGGCATCATCCGAGGACTCCACCACGGCCGCCAGGCGTTCGCATTCTTCCCCACGTTTGCGCGGAGTGATCACGGGAGAAACTGTTGAGGCTCCGATGATGTCCCCCTTTGAATTCCTCACCGGGGAGACGATCAGGGAGACTTGAACCAGGAGTGTTTCTTCGTTCTTACGATCCGTCTCGTTGCGCATCAGTGGCCGCGCGCAAATATCTAACAGGGACTGGAGGCTTTCGTCGTGCAGATGTTCGGGGATGACTAGGGCAATTGGCTGCCCGATCATTTCCTCAGTAGTGTAACCGTAGAGATCCCTAGCGCCGTTGTTCCAGCCGACAACGATCCCTACGAGATCGCTTCCTAAGACGCGGTCGTCGGAGGAAGACGGGACGGGAGCCAACTCTCGACTGCGTTTCCTGACTTTAGAGCGGGCCTTTTTGGCATGGGTCATGGCATCCCCTGGGTGCGCCAAAGGGCGCACCCGCAGCGGTTCTTCGGTACTCGGCCTTACACAAAATGCCGGCTTAACTTTTCTTTTTTCTCTGGACCTAGGGCTCGCCTGTGGGAAAATGCACTTCCTGCCCCCGCGGTGGGAACTGCTATTTGACTAGGCGATGTTGAAACTATTCGCAAACCGTACCAGAAACCCAGACACTGTAAATTATAACCTGTACCGCCGCATACCATACAATCGGGGGTTACCCCTAGAGCTTCTGCGGGGTCGCCGGCTTCCGAGACCGGAATCAAATGAGTCCACGTTAGAAGGACTTGCCGATCTGCAAATGAAATGAATGCCGCGAGTAGCAAAACGCAGTGCGAGAAGGCTGCGATCAACGAAGCCTGCTACGCATTGCCGGGCCCGGGGGAGGGCCGCTATAGACTTAGCACTTGACGCTCCAATCGCCTCCCCTGCAATGCCTCATTTTGTTCAACGTTCGAGCTTTAAAGGGATACGCTCTGAGAGGTGAGTTGTACACAAATTTGAAGGTTGCCTGTCTACCGAACAATTCCTCGAGTGACCGGCTGAGTTCTTGGGCCGATTTCCTTCTGCAAGAGTTCCGGACAAGACAGGTACAGATCGCGTCTTGTCGGCTTTCACCGGAGACTCATAGAGTGCCTTGCACCTCCGCGGCCTTGGGCGTAAGTGACAGACGCCATCCGACTCTGATACGCTCGGAAACGAGAGGGAACCGATCCATCGAGCCAGGGTTACGTATATGCCCGACCAGCCGATTCCAAAACTCCTAGCGATTGACGACGAGGCACAGAGCCTAGAGTTAATCAAAGACGCACTGTCGAACGCTGGAGTGGAAATTCTTACCGCATGCGATCCGCAGATCGGCCTAGAGACATTCAAACGGGTCCGCCCCCAAATAGTCCTCCTTGATCTGATGATGCCCGGGATTCGTGGATTGGAATTGCTGGAGTGGATTTTGGCCGCCGATCCGGGGGCTGAAGTGATACTCATGACGGGACAGTATTCCACCGAATCAGCGGTTGAGGCCATCCAGAAGGGGGCTTGTGATTATCTCGACAAGCCGCTCAATGTGGAAAAACTCCGACGCCGGATCTCGGAATTGCTATCCGAGGCTCAGGACCGGCGTAAAACCCAGGAGCTCGAGCATGAGCTGCTGGATACTTGTCAATTTGCCGGGATTGTTGGACGTAGCCCACTCATGCTGGACGTGTTTGCGAAACTTCGTAGGATCGCACGACATTTTCGAACTGTGCTCGTAACCGGCCCCACCGGGACCGGGAAGGAACTGGTAGCTCGTGCCTTACATCGCCTGAGCCCCGTCGCATCAGGTCCGTTCGCAGTTTGTAACTGTTCGGCAATTGTCGAAACCTTAGTTGAAAGTGAGTTGTTCGGCCACGTGCGGGGTGCCTTCACCGGTGCCACACAAGATAAGATCGGGCTGTTTGAGTACGGGAATCGTGGAACTGTATTCTTGGATGAGATCGGTGAGTTCTCGCTAACCGCACAGAGTAAGTTGCTCCGTGTCTTGCAAAGCCAGGAAATACAGCGGATCGGCTCTCCGGTTCCGCGAGCGATCGACGTCCGGGTCATCGCCGCCACCAACCGCAACCTCCGATCGATGGTGAGAGAAGGACAGTTTCGTGAAGACCTTTATTACCGGCTAGCGATGGTAGAGATTCCCCTGCCTCGTCTGACGGACAGACGAGAGGACTTGCCCCTCTTGGAACGGCATTTCTTGGAAAGATTTGCGGCTGAATATAAGAAACCGGTGGCGGGCATAACGCGTCGAGCGCAAGCAAAGATGGCGATCTATTCATGGCCCGGCAATATCCGCGAGCTTGAGAATGTCATCGGCAATGCTTGCATGATGGTGGATGGAAAAGTGATTGACATCCGAGATCTGCCGGGGACTGTGCTGGGTCGGTCAGGAGATGCGACTGGACAGGATGAACTTATGATGTCTCTGCAGGAATTGCAAAAGCGCCATGTTATGCGTGTTTTGGAACATGTTGGTGGGAACAAATCTCAGGCTGCCGAAATGTTGGGTATATCGCGCGCCACAATCTACCAGTTGTTGGCGGATGCGAAGGCCGAAACGGAAATTGCAAATTCTAGGGCACAATGAGGAAGTGAGAGAATTCTGCTTATCTCCTGTTAGTTGTCCTTCGCTTTTCGCGCGGATCACCGAAGCGTTGCTGTAGAAACTCGGTTTGGTGGCAAAGGGCGAGGCCGTTCCCCTCTCCTGGTTGGTGTCCGCCCTGACCCCTCTCTAAATAGGGAAAACACAGGGAATTTACGGAATTTTGCCTTCCGATGCACGCTTCTCTCTCTAAGCTGCACATTTTGCGGGGGACAGTAGCGCGTTCAGCCCAGACCATAACCAGGACTAGCAGGGAGGTGTCAGGGAATTGAATTCCCTGATCGCGCTGCTGAACCCGCACGGTGGGTCCCAGCCTTCCGTTTTCTTGCTTTCCCCTTCGATGCCCCATACTTAACTGCAAAGTCCGCACGGAAATCATTCGATATCTTAAGGATCCGCAGTTGAAACATTCTCTAACAGTCGCACTTCTGGCGTTCGCTTTTTGCGGGGGCGTCGGTCGCAAACTTACTTCCGAAGCCACGCCTGTCTTGCGAACCAAAGAAGTCCCATTGCTCGAAATCGTTCATCAGCACCCTGACCCATTTCAGCAGTTTCCGGAATTGTTTCCGCTGCAAGTCGCTGTCTTCTGGACGAGCCCCGGCCCCGATTCAGACAATCCTCTCCCACTCGTCCACTCTCTGAAAGAGATGGGCATTCCTTTTTTTATCACTCGCGACCTCCCACTGGCTCTCGGTCATCGCCTCGTCATTCTCTATCCCAGTGTTGATTCGCGCACTTTTACCCAGCTTCAGGCAGACCAGCTGACCACGTTCGTGCGACAGGGTGGATTTATCTTCGCCCAGAATGTGTTCTGGGGGGGCCTCCAGAATCTGTTTGGTTTTCGCAGCTTCGTTCCTTCGCGCAATCGTCACCACTTGGTATTTTCCCTGACAAGAGATCCTGCCACCAAGTATCTCAATCGCCCCGAGGAACGCGAAACTCAACTTGGGAGCGATCACTTTCCCGAAATTATCTGGAGTAATGGATATGTTCCGGATCCCGGCGCTGAAGTGCTGGCGCACTTTGACGACGGGAGCGCCGCTCTACTGACGAACGCCGTTGGCAAAGGAAAGGTGTATCTCCTGGGATTGAGTCTGCTTGATGTTGTTTTACGTAATCAGAACAATCACGACTACGAAGCCCAGCGGCACTATGTGAACGCCTTTGAACCTGGCGCGGATGTTTGGTTGTTGGTTCTAAGGGCTTGGTACGAAACGTATGGCAAAGATTGGGTCCGCCTCGCCACTATTCCCGGAGGCCAACGCTCGGCTTTGCTGCTCTCCCACGATGTGGATTGGGAAAACTCATTTGCACCGGGCCTCGACTTTGCTCGTATAGAGAGAGCGAACCAGGCCAGGAGCACCTTCTTCATACAGAGCAAATATGTCGACGACGCCAACAGCAAGGCTTTCTTTTTCCCGCCTAACCTCGACGTTCTTCGGCAACTGAAAGCAGGCGGCTCGACTATCGGCAGCCATTCCATCATCCATTCGCGAGGCTTCAACAAGTTCGACTTGGGCTCAGGCCATGAAACCTATTCCAGTTATCAACCTCGCGGACTCGGATTCGATACTGCCTCGGGAGCCACCGTTTTCGGCGAAGTTCGAGTCAGCAAGGAATTGCTGGATGGAGAAATCTTCGATCAAAACACAATATTCTTTCGTGCCGGGCACCTCCGCGTTCCTGTTTCTCTGCCGGAAGCCCTTGAGCGTTCCGGATACCAGTTCGACTCATCGTTCACCGCCGATGATGTTCTCTCCAATTTCCCGTTTGCGCTTCCTCGGGATCTTGGGTTCGAGGAGGACAGCGAAATCTATGAATTTCCAGTTACCATTGAAGACGAAGAATCTCCTGGCTTCGCCAAACGAGTGCCCCAGGCATTGCAGGTGATCCTGGCCAACGCCGAAAACGGAGCTGTGAGCGTCGTGTTGATTCATTCCAACGAATCCATCCAGAAACCAGCGGCCGAACAAGATTTGCTTCGTCAACTACCTCCGGACATCGCGAAAACTGACTTGCTGACGTTCGCACAATTCTGGCGAGCTCGCGATCGTCTCCGATGGAGTGTGACCGCGGCCTCCCTACCCACCGAAGTCGTCCTGCATGTAGAGTCTGACGAATCTGTAATCGGTCTTACCTTTGAATTCCAACGTCCGATAGCCACCGTCACCGGCGGAGCGGTTATGTTCCCCGACAACCGACATTTGGTTTTGCCAGAACTCGCACCCGGCCAAAGCGTTTCGCTCCACCTCAACTATCTGCACTGACCTCGGCTTGCAGTCTTGAAAATCGAAGCACACAGTTGCTCCCGCACCTAAGCCCCCCGGTCTTGCGTAACTACGCTCGCCGCCATAAATGAGGCCATACTAACAACTAAGGATAAATAGCGGCGACGCTGTGTGCTGCTACCAGACCTGGCTCTGACCGTTGTGTTCTTCCCACCAATGGATGTACGTGCTGATTGAACCCGGAGCCGTGAACGCAATGCTGGCTTCGGATCGAGCGGACCACAATTCGCTGGAGCTTCATCGTGGGAGTGTCTGAAAACGGATTCATTCGTCGACTGCCCCGACTGTCCCTAAGGACGGTCATCGCGGCCTTGCTAGTAGTCGCTTTCGTGCATCCTCTCCCTGCGCAAACGACCCGAGACTGGCAGCCACAAGTTCGCGAGGATGTCGAGAATCAGCGCATCGGGGCCGCCCTTGCCATCGTCGACCAATGGTTGGCCGAAGCGCCTGAAGACCTGGAAGCTCATGGTTGGCGTGGACGATTGCTGGCCTGGAAAGGCCGCTGGTCCGAAAGCGAAGCTGAATACACATTTGTCCTCGACAAAGCCCCAGATGACACCGAGATTTTGACTGGTCTCTCGGACATCCTCCTCTGGCAGCAAAAATATGCTGAAGCGCTGCAAATTCTGGACCGGGCGCGAAAGCTCTCCCCCTCGGACCCTGAGATTTTGTCGCGCCGCGCTCGCGTGCTGGCTTTGTTGGGCCATGCACAGGAAGCGCGCTCGGAATACCAACAGACTCTTCTGCTCGATGCGCAAAACAAGGATGCGAGAACAGGTTTGGACAGCCTGCGCGAAAACACGAAACACGAACTTCGCGTTGGCGTAGACGTCGATCTCTTCAACTACGCCCACGCCGGCCAGACCGAGGGCGTCAGCCTCAGTTCCCGGTGGAACCAGCAATGGTCAAGCGCCTTCGGCGTCAGCACCTATCAAAGGTTTGGCCAGAATGCCGTCAAGTTTCTAGCCAGTACCGCCTTCCACATTACGGCCCGGGACTGGTTCATCGTCGGTAGCGCTGTTGCCAACGGTCAGAGTGTGGTGCCCACCAATGAAGCTTCCTTCGAATATGGCCACGCCCTCCGAATCGAAAATCGTTGGCTCCAAGGACTGGAAAGCTCCTACCAGCAACACTGGTTCTGGTATCAGGGAGCGCACGTACTGATCCTGAACACCGGCCACATTTTCTACCTTCCCCGCGAGTGGACTTGGTCACTGAACCTGACTGGCGCCCGAACTGGATTCGTGGGCACTCCTGTCGATTGGACGCCCTCCGGCTGGACCAAACTTGGCTTTCCGCTGCAACGTCGCGTCACCGGCAATGTGTTCTTCGGCGTCGGCAGCGAAAACTTTGCTCAGATCGATCAGATCCGGCGCTTTTCCGCACACACTTTCGGAGGCGGTCTGCGCTATCAGCTCGCCTCCCGCCAAGACATCACGGGCTACGTGGCCCACCAGGATCGCACCCAAGGTCAAATCGACACCAGCTTCGGACTGAGTTATGGGATCCATTTTTAAGGGAATCGAAAAGCTCGGGCCTGCAGGGTTACTGCTGGAAGCGATTCTGGCTTCACTGCTGGGAATCCTTCTTCTCGTCGGGTTCATAGTGCTGCGACGCTGGTACCGCACGCGATATTTTCGTCGGAGAAATCAACGCACCGTGGCCTTGCGTTCCCGATGGGACGACATCCTCTCAGGCAGGATCCCTGCAGACAACTGGCGGTTCAATCCGCTCGATTGCGACATTGTCGAATCCATTTTGCTCGATAGTATCGAGATGTCGCCGCCCGACAAGTTGGCCCCGCTCCTGGATTGCCTTCGCGCGAGCGGGCTCCTCGATACACGTATTTGCGAAGCCCGAACATCGCGCGGATTGAAGCAACGAACCGCTCTGCTGGCATTGGGGCGAACTCGCGCCATGGAAGCGATCCCTGCTTTGGCTTCAGGATTAGATTCGCCCTTGCGCGAAACTCGTATCGCTGCGGTTCGTGGCCTCGGCCGCACAGCGCGTATGGAAGCCGCCATTCCAATTCTCGACCGCATCGTCACCGGTCAGTTCGATGCCCCCGAACGCTCTTTGAAGAATGCTTTGGTAAACTGCTGCCGCTCCTACCCCGGAGTGCTGGTCAACTACATTGAGCAGACTCGTGGACCAGTTCGCGAGTTACTGGCGCGCGTGCTCGGCGAGCTGGCCTCGCCAGAGCTCGGCGAGGAGTTACTCGTTTTGGCCTCAGACGCTTTACCGGAAGTGCGCGCTTCCGCGGCCCGCGCTCTCGGCAATACCAGCGCCCCTTATACGCTGCCGGCACTCCACAGCTTAGCGGCTGATCCAGAGTGGTTTGTTCGCCTGCGTGCCGTAGTAGCGCTTGAACAAATTGAAAATATCGGCAAAATCAGTATCCTGCTCCGCTCTCTCTGCGATGCCAATCGCCACGTACGCCAGCGGGCCGCATGGGCACTAGCGAGGATGGAGCCACAACTGGATCAAATTCTCGAAGATGTAATCGCTACAAAAGACGATTACGCCCTGCAGTCATTTCTTTCCGAGCTCGAGCGGTCCGGCGCGATCGATAAAATTGGCAGCGGTTTTGCTGGTTCGGGCCATCACTCCGCCGACACCGCCTTGATGAAAGTCATAGCGGAAGCAAGAAAGCGAGTCGAACTCACCGGCAAGATCGCGGCTGCCGCGGCTGGGGCTCGCTAAACGTGCACTTTCTCGTCATCTCGAACGATACCTTGTTCATCTACTACGTGCTTTCCAACACCATTTACCTTGGACTACTGATCGTTGCGATTGTCAAAAACGTTCGCCATCGTCATCGTCTCGGTAGTCAGCGACTGGAGTTGGTGAAACTGTCTCCCTTCACCCCACCCATCACTCTCATTGTTCCAGCGCACAACGAAGAACGCTCGATCGTCGGCAGCGTCGGAGCTCTTCTTGGACTCGAATATCCCCACCTCGAGGTCATCGTCATCAACGATGGATCGGACGATGCCACTATGGAAAAGCTGAGGCAGGCCTATCAGCTTCAAGCCGCCCGTATCCTTTACATTGCCGACATTGCGACTGCACCGCTCCACGCCATCTATCGGAGTCCGCTCGATTCGCGCCTGTTCGTCCTGGACAAGGAAGCCGCCGGCTGCAAAGCCGACGCCATCAATGCAGGAATCAATGCCGCCACCAGTCCTTACGTTTGCGTAGTTGATGCCGACTCAATTCTCGAAAAGGAATCTCTCATCCGCATCATGGCAGGAGTCTTTGCCGATCCCGGTCGTGTCATGGCCGTAGGCGGCATAGTACGCGTCCTGAACGGCTCCCGTGTCGTGAACAATCAGATCGAGGAAGTGCGCCTTCCCAAGAGTCCGATCGAAGTCATGCAGGTCATCGAATACTTGCGAGCCTTCCTGGTCGGACGTGAAGCTTGGGCGGGCTTCAACATGCTTCCCATAATTTCCGGCGCCTTCGGAGTGTTTCGGCGCGATCTTGTCCTGCAAATCGGAGGTTTCCGAACCCACGCGGTCGGAGAAGATCTCGATCTCGTCGTTCGAATGCACCGCCGCCTGCGCGAAGATCACCGCTCTTACCAGATCGACTTCATTCCCGATCCGACTTGTTGGACTGAAGTGCCCGCCGACTTGAAGTCACTCGCCCGCCAGCGCGCACGCTGGCACAAGGGTCTCATCGATGCACTTTGGCCTAATCGCGATATGCTATTCCGCGCCCGTTACGGTCGCGTCGGCTGGCTCGTCCTTCCTTACATGTGGATCTTCGAATTCTTCGCGCCCATCATCGAGCTCGTCGGATATACTACAATCGTCCTCGCATTGATCTCAGGAGTGCTGAGCAGGTCATTCTTCCTGCAATTCCTGTTGTTCGGCTACGCCTTCGCCACGCTGATTTCCATCGGCTCGGTGCTGCTCGAAGAAATGACCTTCCGCCGTTACAGCGACTGGCGTGAGGTTGCGCGCCTGCTAATCTACTGCCTCTTCGAACACTTCCCCTACCGCCAACTCACGATGGTGTGGCGTCTCCAAGGAGTCTGGCAGTACCTCCGCGGAGACCTGCAATGGAGACCAATAAAAAGGGTAGGAATCTCGACGAACCCAGTCGCCTGACCTGCGATCCTGCCGACAAGGCTCGCGTCGTTGGGCAGGATGACAATATGTTGCAAACGCTTATGTCTGTCAACTTCCGTCGGCGTTCGGCGGAAAGCATCTGGATTTTGACTGCCCATACTGGAGTCCGTAGGGAAACCTGTGGGACACGAAGACGCGCTTCCAGTGCGTGTCATTGCAAAAATGGCCGGTGTAACTGATTCGATGACGATGTCGACTCCGACGCCGGAGTCAAGTTGGAGGCGCTAAGGGCTACCAATAGGTGGATTTTCCTTGCAGCACCTGCGAGTTCTCGAGTTGAAGCTCACGCTCCTGACCTAGACCTCGCGTGTTCTGAGTGTGCTGTAGGTGCTTGATGGTTCGGTGTCGGTGACGGTCCGATACCGCCGCTCGGGGCCCATCTGTTTCTTTCATCGCACCCCGAGTAGTGGCAAGTAGCGCCATATGCGGTGCTGTAGCTTGTTGCCGCGAGGGCGTGGCCAACTGCTGTAGCTCGGCTCGATAACTCATTCCCAAATAGGGAAACTCGCCCATTTATTTCGAATATTGTGCAATTGTGAACAAGTTCCAAATATCCCACAGCTGTAAGTTGTCCTGAGGAGCTGAATGTAAAGGAACCCACGCGGCACTCCCCCCGTCGTCCGCTGGGTTCCTCTTTTCGGTGGCGCAGTCCAGGGAGACCCTGCGCCATCTTAGTTCTCGGAGTGTGACGCATTGATGAGCGAATTGTCAGAAGACGCTTTCCGCCACCAACAGCCGGAGGAGCCGAAGTTAGAGATCCCGACTGGCCGTCCCGACCATACCTTCCACTGGCCCGCAGGGTGCAGTTGGGCGTTCATGGAGAATGGATCAGACAGCGAGAAATGGGAGAGAGCTTAAGTTAGGAGGCACTGTGCCCGCTCTCCTGCAATTATTGCGAAAACCGTTCGGGATGATTCTTCCCCTGAACGAAGTGAAACGTCGGGCAATTTGCGAGGCGTTTAGACAAGTGCGGAGGGAATTGTCTCTTAGCGGCGGGTCTATTGGGAATGCTGCTCACCGCAGTCATTCGTTACTAGACTCGAAATGCTTGCGAATGAGTGCGGAGCTTCTAAAACCTCAGTGATCACTTCAAAACCGGCCAAGTATCGTGCTCCTTCGCAAAGCTCTTTGAGCAAAACTGGCACATTGCTTTGGTTGGCTAAAGCCTGTCCGAGCTCAGTCAGAGCCGATAGACGATTGTTACAAATGTGCAGATGAACCGACCTCTTTATAGCTGTATCTTGAACCCCCTCCAGATCTTCTGGATGACTTCTTGTTTAACGCTAGTGCAGAAGGTCTGGGATTATTTGCGTCCAGACACTGCGCAACAGGCCAAAAAACTTCCTCGGGCAGTGCTGACTTGTCCGCAATGTGAAGCACACCGCATTCCTAAGCAAGTCCCAAAGCCTCACGCTTTAGGTAGGCAGGAATCCAAAAGACCACGGGGAGAGCTGATTGCCCTGGTAGGCGCGGCGCGCCGACGAACTCATAGCCATCCATTGTGGGCATAGAATGTCGATAAACACGATCGCGGGAGAGGTTAGGCGAGCAAGCTCCGGCCCCTCCATATCATCTCGGGCTTCTGTGACCTAGAGGCCCAAGCGTTCGAGGACGGATCGCCGACATTCTCTGCTTGAACTGTGGTTTTCAACAATTAGAATCTGCACCATCGGGAGCCAGGCTCTCCATTTAGCACCTTCATTTGCTGTGCCTCCTTCTTAAGTTAGTAGTGCCATGATCCCAGTGTCGCCAGCTCTTTTCCGCGCCTCGCAGCCAAAGCAATTGACATGTCGAATGCTAGAAGACTCTTTTGGGGTTGCCCTACAGCTGGACGGACAAGCAGCATGAGTTCCCGTTCCTATGCGGAGTGTTTCCGGCTGTCGTGGAAACGGGACAAAAGTGCCGCTATTTCGGCAAGTGCGATGTTTTCGGCACTTAGAACGATATAGGTTGTCTTGAAAGAACAGACCGCCTTTGTCTGATCTTGCTGGTAATCCACTACTTCGGATAATCGATGCGGTGTTTTACTCGTGAGAAACGTAACGACAGAAAACCCATCGTGCAAACCAGCCACTGGGGGGAGGGCTGGGGGGAGGGTTATCGCCAGTTTCGAGCTGAAACCTTTCTTGTTGTTACCGCTCTTCGCCAGTCTGTCTGCAAAGCGCTGTGATCACCGGAAGAAGTTGTCGGTTTGCGGCTAGTTTAGCTACAACAGCATCTACCAACACCAACGCATGGGTTGGCAGTGCAGTACCGAAAGGCAGTATGACCATCAGGTCTGGGCTTAGGCTTTTCATTTGAAAGGCAAGTCGTATGAAAGGCAAGTCGTATCCGTTCGCAACCGGCATCCCACAGTCGAGGCGCGCACGGCATCGCACTCGTACATGGTCACAAGTCTGAAAGCTTGTTGCTCCGACATTGCCCGTGAGAACCGCATATCCAGAACCCTCGCAGCAGGGCTTGTTCTTAGCGTAGCATCGTTGGATCATCGACGATGCATGAAGGGTACCTAAGTGCAGAGGCCGGTGTCTGTGCAAGAGTGATCACTTTCGATAGTAATTAGCTTCCTATGTCAAAATGGTCCGACCCCAATGGTCAAGTGGTCACCGCTCACTTGGCAGTGAATGGTGCCAAGAGCCTGTACCTCCACGCGGTTAGGCGCTCGCGGTTCACTCCTGGGAGGTGCGTGTCTGAGAACAATGCAGTCACGCGGTGTTAGGCGTCGAGCAGTCACGGGCTTCCGCCACTGGGCCCACGCCCGCGCGCGCGAACTTTAAGCGCGTAGGTCAGAATACCTACTAGTAATGTCAATAACTGTTCAATTATGTACAGCGTCCAAACGCGAACGTGAATAACACTGTCACTAATGCTCTGTCAAGGTGATCCGATATGACTCAGACCCAAACTGGCGTTTCGCATAGGGTCCTACTTGTGGATGACGACGAGGGCGTTCGCGACGTGATGAGAGAGACGCTTCAAGCTAAGGGAGTTGACGTGGTGCCTGCCGGCAACGTGAGAGAAGCCATGGCTACACTCCAGTAATGCTGGTACACGACTCACGAATACTACAGGTGACCCTCTTTGGGATGTTGCAGAGCAATCTGTGCCCTCTGGATGTTAGCTTGTTGTAACCCGATGTCATGACGATCGCAGATGAGGTAGATTCACATTTGGTGCAGGCGATGGATGGCTATATGAATGCAGTGCGGACGCCAGCGGCAGCGTAGCTAGTCTTCTCCAATCAAGCGAGGCAAAGACGACAATGAAGACGAAGACATGGAAGGTGATTACCAACACGGGCAAACAAGCAGACCTGGAGTCTGGCGTTGAGAAGAAGGAGGTTCAAAAGCCGATGCACATCAGCGCGCGAGAATTTGTTCATTGGCTCGCGCCTGAAAGCCGTATTGATGACAATTCTTTGCGATCGCTGTTTAAGCAATAAGAGCTCCTGCTTGGGGGGAGTTCCACCTTCGGCCATTTGTAGACTTCCGTTCCTGGATAAGTCGTATGGTCGGCGATGCCCGCTGGCCACCGCGTCGTTTTCTCCGGAAACTCGTTGTCAGCTAGCCTGATATTCTCCCAGACGATCAGCCATCCACGACCGCAGTCGTTCCAGCAGTGTTGCGGGAACCTTGACGAACTCTAGTCCCATACGCTCCCCGTTGTCAGTCCAACAGACGTCACTGCTTATTGTTGCTGTGCGCTCCGTGAAAATTAACGGAAAGTGGCCACGAACTCAGGGCGGGAAATACCGGAGAAGTGCGAGGTTGCGCCTGCCTTGGCTTCCTTCAGAGCCAGCCGTTACTCCTCTGCTTGGATCCACCAGTGTACCTCCACCCGCTTTCCCACTCCTACGTACAAAACATAAGTACCCCGGCGGATTTGCTCGATCACAGGATCGGTGAACGTGGGTTGCCGGAGGAATGGGCTTTATGTCTCATCGGGGGAATACGTCCGCCCAAGATTCTGCTCCCAGTCCACGCAGTTGGCGTGTTGTGACCGAAGACGGGCAAGCAGTTGATGGCGGAGTCTACACGAGAACCTAGGTCCCCCGTTGCTTGCACTGGGGATGTAGTTCCCAGCGATATTGATCGGGTTCTTCGCCAGAGAACTATGTATCGCTGTCCCATCCGCAATCTTGATCGATGAACGGCCAAAGGCAATCTGGTGGCCACTGGAACGTAGCTTTGGTTCGAACGCTTAGAAGTGGAGTTTTCTCCGTTTCGTGTGCGTGCTGGTCCGGATCCGGTAAGAGATCAGTAAATAGTGCTTTGTTTTTCATACAAGCTATCCTGCTATGCCTTCCAATTCTGTGTCACACTTCGGATCCGCGATACCAAGCCCGGTTTTTCTAGCAGAATCGGCAGCACGTTCAACGTATTGCCGATTCTGCTCTGTCCGGCCGGCTTTCGAATGGCATGCCACAACAGGAGAAAACTCAAAATGCTTCTTTTCCTGTGTTGGCTGAGGGCTAGCCGGGTACGATTGCCTCGAACGCCTCTTCGTAATGTCTGGTGATCTGCATCCCAAAGCCACGGCAGCAGACCACCAAGCATCTCGCGGTGCTCCGCGGGGAAGCGCCGGCGGGGCGGAGGTGGACCGAGGTCACGAACCGGCCCGCAAGTCAGCGCTAGAGAATCACACTAATCCTCGACCTCCCTTCCTGCCTTACGGGTTATGCTTTGCAGGTACAGGTCCATCCCCCGGAAATGCTATCTTGTAGAAAAGCAAGACCCGGCGATCTCAGTGTAGGAGTGTCAACACTGTCAGGAGACTGACGAGTCGACACCTTCAACTTCAGACTAAGTTGAATTCTTCTAGGTCTTCGGCACCCCAAGGTCAGAAACTGTTTGCCTTGCTGTCTAAGACGATTCGTCCACACATTTGTGCCGCAAGCAGCGGATGTGTTCTTTGCATTGCAAGTGGGTTGAAATGCCGACCGAAAGCCGAATCCAACTTCGCTTTTGACTGTATAGCGTGAAGAATAGGTCTCGTGCAGTGGGCAGGGGTTATTTCTGCGACAAATAGTGCTTAAGTTTTCGGTAGAGCGTCGTTTTGCCGATGCCCAATAGTCTAGCGGCCTGCCGCTTGTCGCCGTTGAGTTCGACGACGGCTCTCAAGATGGTCTGCTTCTCGAGCTCTGCTATCGGAATAATACTGCTGGCGTGGTCGGTTCCATTTGGCAAATTCGCAATCTTCAGTGGCAAATCCGTGGTGTGAATCAGGGGGCCGCTGCTAAAGGCGCATGCGCGTTCTAGGCAGTCCTCCAATTCGCGCACATTGCCGGGCCAGTCATAGGCCGTCATGGCCTTGAGCGCTTCTTCGCTGAGGCTTCTCCTATGTCCGAAATCGCGCACGATGCGCTCTAGGAAATGCGCAATAAGTGGGGGAATGTCCTGCCGCCGCTCGCGCAGGGCAGGAATTCGAAGGCTGAGCAAGTTGAGACAGAAGTAGAGATCGCGCCGGAATGTACCCCGCGTCACTGCTTGCTCCAAATCATGGCTGGTCGCGGCCAGGATACGAATGTTGATGGGAACACGGCGCCTACTGCCGTTCATGGAAATCTCCTTTTCCTGAATGGCACGCAACAGCTTGCCCTGCAGATCAGGGGGAAGCGCACCGACTTCATCGAGAAACAGGGTTCCACCTTCGGCGATGGCTGTCAGGCCGCCCTGAGAGTGGTTGGCGCTGGTAAGGTCGCCTTTTCCGCGACCGCAAAGCGCACACTCGATCTGAGCGGGCTCCAGTGATCCGCAATGGACCTTGACGAATGCCTTGTCGCGGAAAGGACCCGAATAGTGAATGGAGCGCGCGACCATCTCCTTGCCCGTGCCCCATTCGCCTAAGATCAGAACTGGGTGCATGCTGTTAGCCGCTCTGAGGACGATGCGGCGGAGTTGCTGCGTTTCAAGAGCGCGGCAGCCGCCGAGGCCGAACCCTTGCCTAGGTCCACCTTCTCCCGCACTATACGGATCCCCGACTTCACCTTCAGATGGTTGGCAATCGGCTCCAGGCGCAACTTCATCTTGTCCATGCAGCTGTTCTGTCCTTCCTTGCCGTTTCGTCAGAGACATAGTTCCCCTATGGCAAAACCAACGCTTGATACTGGTTGGTCTTCTTTATCAGTTATGGCCACAACGGCTACAAAAGGTGTCGCCTGGATCTACTGACAGGCCAGCCACGAGTTAACGTTAGGGAGTGTCATGAATCTCCTTCGCTCCAACCTCAATGTATGTTTCCCGTCACGCGATGCACGTCACGATCCATCTTGGAGCAATGGTTAACTCATAGAAAACACAGTCTCGGGATTCAGGGGCAGCGTGTCAACACTGTCAAGGACACGCGATTCGACACAGCGGATCGCAGCTGAGGTGAAATCCTAACCTTATTGCGCAGTCCTTCTTCCGCCGCTCGAGGAAGCTCGCAACACAGTCAGTGGAAAGCGAGCGCCAAGATAGGCATAGCTGACTCAGACAAGCTCAATAGGTCAGACGCTCGCACGAAAGCTGACCTCGAGAGTGTCGACATTCTCATTTCGCCGTCGGCGAACAACCTGCGGGTCACGTATATCGGGCCGAGGCGCAGGCAAGGCCAGTTGGCCTGTGATGGCATGCAAACGAAGCAGTGGTGCTTATTCCGGCACTGTAGCTCTAGTGAACGTCCAGGACGTCAAGCTCGGCATGAAGGTGGTCAAGATGAGCGGTCATATGCCCGCCGAGGCGGGATACCTATTCTGAGAATTCTGGTCCGTGCGGGCGAGACGCGCCGACTTTGGACTGCAAGCCGCAAGAGAAACATCAAGTTTGATCAGTTGCTCACAAGTCCAAACAGCAAGACCTGCGCAGCCGTAAGCTGCATGACAATTCTGAAGTAGGCTACTAATGGCGCAAAAGGAGCCCGGAGACCAGCCAACGTCGTCGCGCCTCTTGTGCTGCCGCTGTCGTTCGTCGTGGGAACTCAGATTTGTGAAGATTGCATCCTCGGGGAGAAAAGACCTCGTTTACGGAGGTGAACATTCTGTAACGGTCATGCATTTTGCGGAAGGGCTACGGTCACCACATCCCGACCGCGCGCTTTGGACTCATAGAGGCACCGGTCCGCTATTTTGAGCAACTCGTCGGATCTTGAGCCGTGCTCCGGAAATGCCGCGATGCCCATTGAGAACGTGAGTTGTCCCAAAGGCTGCTTCTTGTAGCGTAGCCGAAGACTCTTTACTTCTGATCGCAGAGCGTCTGCACGGACAGCCGCGTGCTGTGAAGTTGATTCAGGCAGGATAACCGCAAATTCCTCGCCGCCATAGCGACAGCATATGTCGGTGACGCGAAAGAAACTGCGAAACAGATCAGCCATGGACTGGAGCACCATGTCCCCAGCATCGTGGCCGAAACTGTCATTGAATCTTTTGAAGTGGTCGAGGTCTAGGAAGAGAACGGCGACGGATTGTTTCTTGCGATCAGCCAATTCCAGCTCTCTTTCGAACGACTCTTCCAGGAATCGGCGGTTGAAAAGGCGAGTTAGTGGATCACGAATCGACTGTTCACGGAGGGTTTCGCGCAGATGAAGGCTAGCCAATGAGAGCGCGATCTGCGAGGCCGCACTTACAGCCAGTTGCTGATGAGAGTCCCGGAAACTATCCGTGCCAGAATCATATCGGGTCCGGATCGGGCTCTCGAATTTGAGGTGCAGGACGCCGACCGTGTTTCCTTGTGCGACCATCGGCACGCAAAGAGACTCAGTAGTTGAACTGCTGGTTAAATGCTGGCAAGCAATGTCACCTCCATGACGCCCACTCCAGTGAGGCAGGCCGCGGCGGAGAGACCAACATGCGTCGGGAGGAAACGTCGGAATCGCTGCGTTTGCTGTCCCCCAACGGACGGCAGCCTCAAGCAGATCTCGTGATGACTTGAACAAATAGAGCGCCCCAGAAGGAGCCTCGGTAAAAAGTCTTTGGGCCGACGTGGAGACGACAGTGCAAGCTTCCTTAACACTCCCACTACAGGCTAGCAGGGACCCCATCTCATTCAATGAGGTCATCTGTTCTGTACGAAGCTCCAGTTCCTTAATCAGCCGGTCCAAAGACTCAGCGTGTTCCCGTTGCGCTTCGCTTGCCCTGATCTGCTCCGAAACGTCTTCGTAGATCAGGTAGGCACCTCGCACCTGTCCGTTTACCTGCAGCGGAACCGCATGCAGTGCAATGTCAAGAATCTGGCCGTCCTTGCGCCGCCGTCGCACTGTCCTGTGCAGAGCGTTTCCGGCGAAGATCTGCGGAATCATCTCCTTTAGCTCGGTGGGGTCGTTATCAGATATCTCCACGGTTCCAAGATCCATCGAAGCAACCCCACCCCGGTCGTACTCGAAAAGCTTTTCAAAAGCGGAGTTCGCCAGCTCGACCGAGCCTTGCCGATCGAGAACGACGATTCCCAGCGGGCTATTTTGTATTAGTGAGTCTAAATACGTGGTTTGCCTATTCAGATCAATCGCCAGGCGGTGTCGCTCGCTGACCTCGGATCCCACGATGAGTCCTACTGCGGACAACACTAGCATCAGCAAGGCAACTTTCGTAAACAGGACTGTGGTTGGGGGAAACAGATGCATCGCCCCCACAATTCCAAAATTTACCGCCAGCAGGCCGGTGACAACTCGCCGGACTCCCTGACGCATCGCAATCCAGATGATCGGAACAAAACAGAGATAAAAATTGTCGTATCGCCCATCCTTAGTTCCGAACATCGCTCCGAGAACGGCTAATATCATCAAACATTGGCCGCATATTTCTATGGCTGCACCAAGAGTGAATATTGTTTCAGGAGAATGTGTCGGGGCGGCGTAGTGGAGATCGGAGGGCTTCGGCGAAAGCCAATTCCGAACATAGGGGAATACATGGACGAGAAGAAACGGTGCAATGCCCACCAATCCGATGGCGTCACCCAGGAACCATACCAGCCCGGAAGACTTGTATTCACTCCAGGGAATGCTATGATCCGCGATCAAGCATCCTACCCCGAAGATCGTTGCTCCTGCGGCCGCGGTAGCGCTCACAAAAACGTAGCGGACCACATCCCGGCGGCGTCGCAGTCCAAGATCGATCTGCAGAGGGCCACGCAACACATACGCCGCCACTCCGTAACAAACCGCGATTCCCGCGGCATCGACCGTGTTACTGAAAGACAGGACTGACTGTGCGTAAATAAGCGTGTTGGCAAGAAAAACCGAGAAGCAGACTAGAAATGCGTACCAGGGATTGACCCCCAACAGGAACGCCATGGCCAGACCGACGGCAGGATACCAGGCAACAAATCCAGTTCGAGAAAACAAAACAATCGCAGGTTCGTTCAGTAAGAAGTACAGCAGCACGAACGAAAGGGAAACAAGACCGTGGCGAATGATCAGGCGTCGCGAATGCATGAATGGAATCTCGGTGAAATGGGTTCAATCAAGTTTAAAGCTATTGGTGATGCGCTTTGCCCAATGATCATTCGAGAAGGAGATACCGCTAACTTCAATTGTGCGGGAAACAGACAAGTAGCTGCTGGTCAATAATGCTCACCACGCTGAAAGACCGCGTGGCACTTCCAGAGCCGCTTTGCGCTGAAGCAGTTCTGCACTATCCTACGGTTAGCCTCTTTCGATGTCAGTCCTCGGGCATGGAGTAGGCCGGGAACGGCCGGTGTAAACAGGCCCCTTTTACTCGGACCAGGATTGTCATTTGACTATTCTATGGGTGTAAACGCCGATTCGACGGAACAGGTTTCCGTTGGGGAGCGAATAACGATACGTAAAGTCACTAATAGTCTCAATCTCTATTCAGTCTCTATTCAGTTTTGAACATTCGCCGTCGATGAATCTGAGTGATACCAGTCCTAGTTCGCAGCAGCAAGGAGCGATAATGGTGCCGCCCGTCCTGTCGACGCCAGGTCACCATTGCCATTTGAGACGGAGGGGCGTCGCGCGGCTTCTTCAGCCCTGCGGACGTTAGCGCGTGGTGGTCCACATCCAGTTGAGAAATCCACGAAGTCAAGTCATCAGGTGAAAATGAATGGAGAACGTCTTATCCTTCGGTACCCGTGGCTGCTTTCTCCTGATTGAGCGTGTCTTCCACTCTCCGCACGAGTTCCGAAGACAGGAACGGCTTTTCAAGAACGTTTGCACCATGCTTGATCCGCTCCCGCAATTCGGGAAGTTGGTCACCAAAACCGGTTATCAGTAAAAACTTCGTCTCGAGGCGAATCGCACGAATTCGCCTTTCGAGCTCAAGTCCATTGAGTCGGGGCATGACAACATCACTCACGACAAGGTCTATTGCGCCATCGTGCTGCTGGCACAAGCGGAGCGCATCTGCGCCATCGGCGGCGGAAAGGACGGAAAAGCCGTTGCCCTCGAGTGTCCTATGCAAAAGGTTTCGAAGATTGTCGTCGTCTTCGACTACCAAGATGGTAACATCACGCGGGGTGGGCGACGTGGGTCGCAAGCATGCTGGAGTTTCTCGGGGGCGTCGTAGTTCCAGTTCACGTGTCATCCGTCGAGCGAGTATGCGTAAAGAATCGCGCTGTTCCGCTGTCAGGAGGTGTGGCACTCGGTCCATCACCGCGAGTGCACCTAACGGGTAAGCGTCATCGGTGGTCAACGGTATCCCTGCGTAGAACTGAATCCCAAGTTGCTTCACCAAGAGACTACTCATAAATCTTTCGTCAGAGATTGGATCCGGAACGATCAAGACGTCGGGTTGCAAGATTGCGTAGGCGCAGAACGAGCCATCTCGCGGAAGTTCATCCAAATCGAGGCCGATTGTTGCCTTAAACCACACCTTTTGTTCATCTATGAAGGCGATGACGGCTATTGGAGTATCGCAGACCAGAGAGGCCAGACGAGCGATGTCGTCGAACGCTTGCTCGCGGGATGTTCCCAAGATTCGAAAGCTGCGAAGACTCTCAAGACGAGACCTTTCATTTTGTGTCAGGGGGCAATCCACTAACCGCCTCACATTCAATTTGAGACTCGGTCCGTAAGGCCAGAAGGACGACATTAGCCCCACTAACCCATGACCACGTTCGGAAGCTCCGTCTGGGAAATAATACGTAGCGCCTATCTCAAAAGCTGTTCAGTTTTGAACACTTTCAACGGTAAGGCTGCACCCAGGAGAGCCATTGGTTCGTCGAGAAAGCGCTTGCCATCGTGAGTACGATCGAAAAACCCATTCTCCTACTAAATATCCCCGCTTGTCGATGACAACGCCACCTTAGCTGCGATCCGCTGTGTCGAATCCCGTGACCTTGACGGTGTTGACACTCTGCCCTGAGATCCCGAAGCTGTGTTTTTTACGAGTTAACTATTACTCGAAGATGGACCGGGACGTGCAGCGGACGTTGCACTCAGGACAGTGGGCATACCAGGCATGCAGGTACCATTCACTGAACCTCAGTGATCGGACGAATACCAAGGAAGGGCCAGACTCAAAGGCTGCATTTTCCAACTTCGGTCCTGGAACCGTAAATAGGAGTGTTTTGCCATTCTAGTGGCTCTCCTTGTAACGTGCGGCGCAACTGATGAGCGTGCAGCGATTTTTCGGCAAAAGGAAAGCGCAGATCGGAGGTACGGGTGGAAACAGCTTATGGGTTCAGGGGTCCGTGGGTACCGGTATTAGAGCAGCTCCTTCGACAACTTAAGCAGTACAAGCTTCCACTGGAAGTGCTCGCACATCAAAACGGCCAGGAAGTCATCTTCGTTGCATTGGACGCAAACGGGGACATTACCGGAGTGCGATTACAAGACTTCGACAAGGTGACGTTCCCGCTGCCGGCGAAGATCAAAGATGAAAGCGGGTCATACCCCACAGAAATTTTCAAAACGCTCAGTCGCGTTCAAAATGTATTCAACAATTGCCGCTAGTCCTACAGGACGATAACTGAACATGGTGCGTCTCTCTCTTCGAGCCCCATGCTGGAATGGCGGTGACGCCCCGGGGCCGTGCTCGATCGGGAAATTACACACTCTGACGACGCTGGTCGCCTCGTTCGACTGCGATTGTAACCTTTGTCCATGTTTCTAGGTTCTTCGTCAGAGGTCCAACTCAAGCGTCCGAGTTCGACGTTGACCGGGATGACTGGTTAGGGCAGTTGTTTTGATACCGAGTACGAAAATGACCGATTCAGACCCACTGTCTATGTTGGTCTACCCGTTCATGCATGCCCGTACTTCCTCGGCAGTTCGCCAAGTTGCTCGAAACTGGCCTGCAAAGCGTGAAGTGAGTTTCCGAGCCCAACCGACGAGCACGTGTGTCCGAAGGGTGAACGCCGCGGTTGATTCAAGAACAACGGAAGCAGCCATCTTTCACCGGCTGGCTCTACTATCATATCCTTACGCATGGGCCAGTAGGTCTGGCTGCGTTCGATCGACCCATATCCAGTTCAATACCCGTTTTCGATGCGCGCCACTACAATTTCAATGCTGAGGGTGTCGAACAATCGGGTACTGTTAACTAGTTCTGGAACTGAACCGGACTAATGTTCAGCTTTTTCATTTTCCAATAGAAGGTTGTGCGCTTCATTCCCAGTCTAGCGGCTGCACCTGATGCGCCACCAATCACTCCATGCGCCTCTTTCAGAGCTTGAAGCATCAGCTCATATTCGGCCCCCGGGGACATCTTGCTAGAAGACGGCCTCAACTTCCTTTTCAGTTCCTCAAGCGGAACCTTTAAGAGTGGCGAGTTTGTCAAAATCACGCAGCGCTGAACCATGTTTTGCAATTCTCTGATGTTCCCAGGCCAGTTCCAGTTCAGAAGAGCATCCATGGCATCTGCAGGAATAGTCACGATCGACTTGTCCGCTTCACTTGCATACTTGGACACGAAGTACCGGAGAAGGTCAGGGATGTCACTTTTCCTCTCACGCAGGGGAGGAATGTAAATCGGAAAGACATTGAGCCTATAAAATAGATCCTCGCGGAAGCGACCCTCGGCGATGCTTCGATGCAGGTTTTGGTTTGTGGCAGCAATCAAGCGAATATCGATCCTTACAGTTTGGTTGCTGCCCAGCCTTTCGAATTCTTTGTCCTGCAGTACCCGGAGCAGCTTCGGCTGAATTGGCCCAGGAAGATCTCCTACCTCATCCAATAGCAGAGTTCCCTTGTCCGCCAGTTCCAATCGACCGATGCGCCTGCTGATCGCTCCGGTGAAGGCACCCTTTTCGTGTCCGAACAGCTCGCTTTCGAGCAATTCTGTCGGAATTGCAGTACAGTTGACGCTAACAAAGTTGCCGTCGGCCCGCGGGCTGAATCGATGAATTGCGCGCGCTACTAACTCCTTACCGGTACCTGTTTCGCCCAGCAGCAAAACCGTCGCGTTAGTTGCAGCAACCGTCCTCACCTGTCGTAGCACTTCTCGGAGGGGAGCACTACTCCCGACCATCTCTGGAAAGGCTTCGTCCCCACTCGCGCGCTCCTGCAGGTCACAATCCTGAAGTTCGGGTTCGGGCTCTGGTGCTGCGGCCGAGGAGGTTTGTGAGCAGTTTGTCAAGGCTACAGGCGGACGGGAGGAAAGGGCTGTGCTCAGCAAGTGAGCGACTATCGCGGCCGCACGGCGCAAGAACTCAAGCGTCGCATTTGTCTTAGGGATGACATGCAAACTGCCAAAGCCGATTGCTCCCAACTTACTACGACGTGTGGTTAAGGGGCAAACATAGTAGGTGCGAACCCCGAGTCGGCGAAGCGACTGTAGGAAAACCGACGACTTGGGTTCGGTTTCCAAATCTTCGACAAGTAGGGAGCGCTGATTCTTCCAAACCCATCCGGTCGCATAAGCGTGGTCGGAAAGGCTTTCGCATCTCCTCTCCGCCTCGCCGGCCTTGCACACCCGGATGCTCTCCACGCTTGAATCGTAAAGACCCAATGTGACAACATCAAAATTCGAAGCATGCTGCAGACGGAGTGCGAGTTTGGGGAGAAGGGCCTCTATCGTGCGCTCACTAAGTGCAAGCTGAGCGAGATCGAGCAACGTGAGATATTGGCCGGCTGTCAGATCTGACGAATGAACAGAATTAAACGCAAGTACCTGCTTTGGCGTACCTTCTCGCACCCTGCAGCCTAACTTTTCTCCGATTGAATCAAGTTTCACGGTGTCGCCTCTCAGGATAGCGACCAGAGCCACGACATCTTCCCGAAGAAGGGGCGTATAAATCAATCTTGGCAATGATCTAAATTGTGTTAGCCGTCGCTAGTAGCGAACTATCCAGTCATTTTAGAAGATGTCCAATACGCCCTTGGTTAAGCAGCCAACGCGACCGAGTTCTTCAATCGTAGTCTGCCATTCTAACCAGTCTTCGACCATACGGCTAGTACATTGCAATGTTTGCAGCGCCCCCTCCGCTTTGCCTCCGGGCAATAGGGTGTGCAGGTGAGCATCTTGCAACCGCCCGAAATAAAGCTTACTAGCTGAAACAGAATTTCAGCACGCCTTCTCGACGGGCCACAAAGCATGCCTTTCGTATCCTTCTGGATGACATTTCCGCCAATAGCCTGCGTCCCACGGTTCGATTACTCGCAGTTCCCCCAACAGCCGCTCGACTTCGACTCAGCGCTTCATCGTGGAGGACCGACCGCATACAACATTTCGTTGGCACGGCGGTAGCCGTCATACTTATCCGCTGTTTCCAACGACTTAGGATCGGTTGCCGCCCTCGCAATGCCGATATTGCGGCAGACTGCCGACGTTTTGGCAGTTGGGCACTCAACCTTCTGACGGCCTCACAGTTGCGAAGCGAAGGGAGTAAGATCGAGCCTAATTGTCGTCACCGAACGTCGAGTAGGTGGGAGTCTCAATGCAAAGAGCTTCCCTGCAATCAGCGCCCACGCTGGCTCCTGCTGTTCAATACCTGAGAATGTCTACTGACCGTCAAGAGTACTCGGTAGAGAACCCAAGCAATCGCAAAATACGCTGAAAACCACGGGTTCTCGGTCGTTCAAAGCTACTCGGACCCCGCCATCTCAGGAGTAGTGCTTCGGAAACGCAAGCCGTCGAACCGAATAGCCGCAGAGCAGCAACACAGCGCCAACACGGACTAGCGAGACTAGCCAGGAAGCCGTCTGATCTTCCGGGACTGTCTCAACGAGGAAACACACGCCGACAAGATTCAGCTCCGGCTTAAGGACATCGCGAACCCGGTCATGAGGGCGGAGTTCGGAGTTTCGGTCACCTATGCCGTTGCAATCCGCACTGGACGGCGGCGACCGCATCGGAGGCACTGGCAAAGCCTAGCGCACTTAGTGCGAGTCTCTGGCTCAGGGGTGATTGAGTAATTTAATTCAGCGCCACTTGGCGACGCCTCCGTGATGCGAAACAGGCGCCGCGTCGGCTCTGGCTGAAGCTGTAATTTCCATCGCCGCATTTTGCACTGGTGCCTTTAGGTGCGGACGAGCAGTTTTCGGGGCGCTTTACTGTCTCCCCTTGCTTTTCACCTAGGTGCCGTTATCCGCACATTTCGGGTTGCGAGTCTGAATCGGCAGCCTCGTGATCTTGTCAATCCTCTACTTCTACCTCGTCCATCGATAGTTTGTCTCGGCTTCGATATGGCTGATGAGCCTCACTCTGGGGAGTGTCTGTTTCGGAATCTTTGTTCCACTGGCGTCTTGCAAACTGCACACGGTCGTCAGAGGTCGCCTCTCCCTGACGTTCACGTTCAAGTTCGTGAATACGCTCTGCGTTTTCGTCGTATTCCGTCTGTTCTGCGTCGGAGAAACCTCCAAAAACTTCATCTTGCCGAGCATTGTTCTGTTTGTTGTGCAGCCGTGTCAATTCGGTTTGGAGCTTTTTCTCTGCCATGATGGACCTTATCTTGAGCGGATAATAGGTAAGCTAGACTTGTTCTCTACGCCCCGTCGATACCCTTTATGCGGTACATCGGGACAACGTTTTCCGTACACGATGTGAGCTGGAAAGTCCAAAAATGGTCGATCTTGCTCAGACTGCGCTCTCCGTTTGGGTCCACGCTATTGCAGACCCTAAAGGAGGCTTATGAAGAGTCATCCCCTGCCACCGATACACTGCAGAGTATGTGGCAATCCGGTAGATTTAAGCAAAGATCTGTCTGCCGACGAAAGCGGCAAAGCCGTCCACACGGAGTGCTACGTCAAGCTGATCATGGACGCAAAAAGGTAATTAGCCAACCGTCTGCTTCCCTGATTTAAAGTTGAAAGTTGAACTCTCACCCGCGGGCGCCCAAAACGGACGCAAAAACCTGAGCCTGCTAGCAGACGGCAAAAGGAACGAACCGCGCTGTGTCTTGCTTCAGGTCACACCTTGCACAAACGGGTAACGATATCGACCACACCTTCCTCGCTCGGCCCAGACATGAAAAAAGTGTCCAAGTGCACCATAGTTGACCCGCATTTTGTACATAGCGCCCGAGACGGCTCAGCAGACAGCGCGTCGAAGAGTTCTTTGATGGCGGCCTGAGTAGGACAAGATTTAGACACCCTCAGAAGCTACTCCTATAGCCCAAAACAGAAATGCACAATATTGCTCACTTCTGTTCGATATGTCCATATGGGTTTTGGCTCTTCTGGATGGGCCAGAGTTCCTAAGCGCACTTTATTTGGCTATTGGGTTTCTGGTTGCGTTATCCGCCCCTCTTTTAAGGTTTGGTGACAACAGTCTAGGTTTGGTGACAACCATCGGCACATACCTGCCGAGGTTGATCCGAATTGATCAGTATCGAGTTCGCACATCGTGACACTATGGCAACTATGGGTGTTAAGAAAGCCGCTAAACAATCGGCCAAGGCGACACTTGCCGAAGTCACCAAGGAGATGGAAAAGCCGAGAGTGGCCAGCTCTGCACGAAAGCACAGTCACGCTTTCGACAGCGTATCACGCTTCTCTGTCAGGCGAGTCGTGGAGAACAATGTTGAGAAGGGAACTGTGGACTTGCAGCCCCCCATTATAGTGAATAAAACCCAACTTCCTGAATCGGTTCATAAAAAAACTGACTCGCGAACGAGTAGTACCCACCATCTCCGCGAGGGTTTCCTGACTGATTTTTGGGATTACAGTCTCGGGCACGCCCTCCTTTCCGAAACGAGCAAGCAAGAGCAGAACCCGAGCTAATCTCTTTTCGCTGGAATTGAAAAGCTGGTCAACTAAATCCTCTTCGTATCGAACGTTTCTCCTCAACAAATACGCCACAAACACGTCCGACAAGGTATGTTCCTGGTGAAGCGCAAGCATCATTGCCTTTTTGTCGATTCGCATGAGTTCGCAATCCGTCATCGCGGTTGCAGACCCCATGCGGAGAGGCTGCCCGGCAAGACCACCCTCTCCGAAGAACTCGCCCGCAGTCAACATGCCTATCGTTGCTTCCTTACCACCCTCCGAGACAACGGTAAGTCTTATCTTGCCCTTCTGGATATAAAACACCGCATCACACACTGCACCTTGAGCGTAGATCGTTTGTTTCTTTCGAACCGAAACAATTGTCCGGCCTTTCCCGATAGTGGCAAGGAACCTCTTGGGGTCAAACTGACGTTTCTTTTTTGTAATTGCAGTAACGAGGCTCATGTCGGGTTCTCCCAAGCCAAGAGAGTCCGAAAACGACTGCGCACTCCCGGTGCTGGCGACAAACGGGAGCGAAGGGGGGAAGTGCCGGCGACGAAGCACTGCGCTCCGCTGAGCAGTCACCTCATGGTGTCATGTCTCGGATAGGGAGTCAACGGCCCGAGCTGAGCAATATTGCTCAGCTCCCCAAACGCTGAAGAGGGATAATCCAGGAACTCTGAACTAGAGAATGTGTACTCTCCTATCCGCTTCCCGGAGGATTTATGTGGACCCTTTCAAAGCACCACAGACAATTGGCAGTCGCGCATTCCCAACTTGAATCTGTAATCGTCGAACGTACGGCAGAATTGCAACACCTTTCTCAGCGACTTCTCCAGGTGCAGGATGAGGAAAGGCGGAAGTTGTCTCGTGACTTGCACGACAGTACTGGCCAAACGTTGGCCACATTGAGAATCAGTGTTTCGCTCCTTCAGGAAAACTGCAAGCAAGACCCGTCCACGAGAGCGCTTGTCCTCGACGTTGCAGTCTTGGCGGATCAGGCAATTGCAGATATTCGCACCATGACGTATCTTCTGCATCCACCACTGTTGGACGAGGTGGGCTTTGCTTGTGCCGCCGAGTGGTATGTTGAGGGTTTCGCCAAGCGTAGCGGAATTAACGTAAACGCGGCCATCGACGATTCGCGTAAACGACGACTACCGAAGAGAATGGAGGTCGTTCTTTTCCGTGTCCTACAGGAAAGCCTGACGAATGTGCATCGCCACTCCGGGGCGTCGCAGGTTAGCGTATCTTTCCAGCACAACCCTGAAACTGTGATCCTCGAAATACGAGATTTCGGGCGGGGCATACCCGCAGCTCAGTTGGATCGACTTCGGCAAGCGAGCGCGCAAGGCGGTGTTGGCCTGGCTGGAATGCGCGAGCGGCTCCACGAACTGAACGGCAAACTTGAAATGGAGTCGGACGATCATGGAACGAGCGTACGAGCCGTCGTTCCCCTTTATCCAGTACATGCATCCGTCCAACTTGCCGATTGCGGCCAAGTTGCTGCGTCCGAATAGGCTTGCCTATGGGGAGAAAGAGAAGCCGTTCAGGACGCGCGTCCACGCTTTAAAAGACAGAGGGCGACGCTGCGGATACTGGACGATCAGTGCGCTATTTATTTGCCACCCGCCGCGTTGTAGCTGACCAAGCCCCTCTTCCTAAAACCATTCATAAATTTACTTATTCTCGCGCGTGTGGTTCCAACCATCTCCGTCAGGGTTGATTGGCTCACTTTCAGATTGTGCTCTGGCTTTGATTCCCTGGTTATCTGCCCAAACAGCAACAGAACTCGCGCCAGTCAGCCTTTCGCTGAAATTGAAGAATTGATCTACCAGATCTTCCTCTATCCGAATAATCCGAGAAAGCAGATAATCAACAAACGGCACAGCAAACTGCGGGTCCCGCCGTGTGAATCCACAGAGATTGTCTTCCTAGGAGCCTTTTCCCAAAAAAATACCTCGCTGCAGGAAGGAGATTATTGCTTCTTTTCGACGCGTGGAGAGAGCCGTGAGCTTCACTGTACCGCTCTGAATGTAGAAAACGGCATCAGCTGGGTCTCCTTGCGAAAAACGATCTCTCTATCTCGGTAGTTGCGAACAGTCATAGCAGCACGGAATTTCTTGCGAAACACTGCGGGACTGACGCTCTCGCCAGGAGCCAAAGTAGACGTCACGGTCGAGGCAGAACCTTGAGGATACGATTGTCAAGAAAATCATCGCGTAGCAAGGAAACACCGGCGACATGCTCGAAAAGGAAAGGGATCGCTTGCGAGCGCAAGGGTCTCCGTCGTTTAAGCAGTGTAGACGCCGACGAGCAGAAAGCTAACCCCGATTGACATGCCGTGTGGGAGAAATGGTCGCCATCCTGCGCCACGAACCTCGCGCACAAAACCATCCCCGTAAAGCGTTACCGAGGGGCACAATTTGCGAATTTTTGGTCGTGGTTCATTCGAAAAAAAGTACGCGCCGAAAACCCTACGCGCAACCGTTACGACAGAAGGAGGTTCTTTAGTGACGCTCGAGCGGCTCCGCCACCGATATTCGGCTTGATCATCAATTCGAGTACCGTAACATTCGAGAGGTCCACTCGGTACTCTTCAACCTCGCGTGACGATTCAGGTGGGCTGAAATTCCACTGCTGGCGCACAATCTCTTTGAGCGAGCTCTC
>Ga0210406_10000780_pt1 | contig 41775 bp, 40 predicted proteins | sample IncBWC30MmetaG_FD_155454 | JGI IMG/M metagenome (GOLD analysis project Ga0210406, IMG submission 155454) | Forest soil microbial communities from Barre Woods Harvard Forest LTER site, Petersham, Massachusetts, United States - Inc-BW-C-30-M | ecosystem: Environmental > Terrestrial > Soil >... | reverse complement strand
CAAGTACCCGCCAATGTGCCCTTCACGATCGATATCGTCGATGTGAACACCAAGCGTATCACGGCCCAGCACACCAGCTGGCTGCAGGTCCTACCCGGAGAGACCAAAACCTGCAACGGTTGTCACACCACCGCCAATATGACCTCGCACGGCCGCGCGGGATTGACGAAACCTGTGAACCCGGGCGCGCCGACCACCGGCTCGCCGTTCCCGAACACCAATCCGGCCATTGCGCTGACGAATGCCGGCGCGACGATGGCGCAAACTCTCGCGTTGAGTACCTGTACCTCCGACGGCAAGACGCCGAACGGGGCCGCCACACCCTGCTCGCAGATCCTGAGTTCGGACGTGGTCTACGACGGCATCTGGACCCTCAATACGACGCCGTCGCAGCCGGATAAGCCGTTCTCGTACACTTACACCGGCACCGCCGGCCTCGCCGAATCGCCGCCGATCAATTCCAATTGCGTGCCGTGGAGCGCGCAATGCCGAATCACGATTCACTACGACATGGATCCGGTGAAACAGCTCTTCATGCAGTCGGTGTGGAGTCTCGCGACCCGCACCAACACCGTCAACGGCGTCGCGATGACCTCGACCACCTGCTCGGTTTGCCACGACCCGGTGAATGCGATGGCCATGGTGCAAGTGCCCCAAGGTCAGCTGGATTTGAACGGCACGGCGTCGAACGTCGATCCCACGGTCGTGACCTCCTATGAGCAACTTCTGTTTGCACATAATGAGCAGACGCTTAATATGGGGGTGCTGCAGGATGTGCTCGTGCCGGCGCCCGGACCTCCGGACCCGGTAACCGGTTTGCCGACGACCATCATGGTGCCCGTCTCATTGGCGCCGCCGATGGTTGCGGGCAGTGCTGCGGCTTCGACCACTTTCTTCAGGATGTTTGACGGTAGCAATCATGGCGCAGTACCCGACCACACAGGTTATTTGTCCCCCGCGGAGTTGCGATTGATCGCCGAATGGTTGGATATTGGTGCGCAGTTCTACAACGATCCGTTTGTCGCGCCCGTAGCGAACTGACCTGATGCGTCGTCTGCTCGCGCTGGTGCTGTTGGTGCAGGCGTTACATCTAGGACTCGCGAATGCGGCGGCAAAGAACCTGGTGCTGGTGGTCACCGACCCGTACCTGGAAATGCACTCCGGGCCCGGGCGCGGATTTCCGGTCGTGTATGTCATTGGGCGCGACGAGCTGCTCACCGTGCTCTTCAGCCGCACCGACTGGTACAAGGTGCGCGCGCCGCACGGCGAAGAAGGCTGGGTGCGCCGCACGGACCTGGCGCGCACGCTGCTCGAGTCCGGCGAACCCGCGCCCATACCGCCCTATCCGGAATTCGCCACGCATCGATGGGAGCTCGGCGCCGGTTATGGCGTCTACAACCGACAGAATCTCGTCACCGCTTACGCGGATTTCGGATTGACCAACAGCCTCGACGTCGAATTCGCCGTTCAGCAAGCCTTCGGCACGCTCGACAACCGCTATGTGGCATCGATTGGCGTGCGCCACACGTTTATCCCGGAGTGGAAATGGTTCTCGCCCACGGCCGGCATCGGCACCGCCTATCAATATATACAGGACAAAGTTCCCCCCGCGCCGCTGCAAAAGAGCAATGAGATGGCCTATGTCTCGTTGGGGGCGCGCGGATTCATCACCCGGCGATTTTTGTGGCGCGTCGACTGGCGCCACTACGTCGTCTTCAACGACCTGAATGTGTATGAGGATTTAGAAGAATGGAAATTCGGCTTAGCTGTATTCTTCTAGCCGTCGCGCTGCTGTCCGGCTGTAGCTGGTTCCACCGTGGCCACAAGGCGCCGACCGAGGTCGTTGCCGAAGAGCCGCAGGGCGAACCGTCCATTGTCGAGCCTCAGGTCCCCCGGCGCGTCGTCAAAACGCCCCATATCAAGGCCAAAGACTTCGAACTCGGGGGTTACTACGGCGCGCTGAGCATCCAGGATTTCGGCACCAATCCGCTCTACGGCGTGCGCGCCGCCTACCACGTGTCCGAGGATATTTTCCTGGAAGGCTTCCTGGCCCGATCCAAGGCGGGCACCACCAGTCTCGAGGACGTATTCCCGAATATCACGGTTCTCAGCGACTCTGGGAGACACTTCACGTACTACGACTTGGACGTAGGCTACAACGTGCTGCCCGGCGAGATTTTTCTCGGACGCGGGCGCGCGTTCAACTCGGCCCTGTATGTGACGGTCGGCATGGGCGATGTGAAATTTGCCGACAAGGACCAATTCGCGCTGAACTTTGGAGTGGGTGAGCGGCTTCTGATAACCGACTGGCTGGCCATTCATGTGGACGTAAGGGACCACATTTTCGAGACCAGCCTGACCGGACGCACCAAGAACGTCGACAACATCGAAGCCACCCTCGGTTTAACCGTTTTTTACTGATTTTAGGAGTAACGATTCATGTTTAGCACTTCAGCACTGATGAAACGCTGTGCGATGGCTGCGATCGTCGTCGCTTCCACCGCGTTCGCGGCCGGCGGCGACGCCTCCGGCCCCGCGCCGGCGTTCACGCTGACCACTCTTGCGGGACAGGCGAGCGGCCTGAGCGCTTACAAGGGCCAGGTCGTGATGGTGAATTTCTGGGCGACCTGGTGCGGTCCGTGCCAGCAGGAAATGCCGCTGCTCGATCAGATGTACAAGAAGTACAAGCCGGCCGGCTTTACCCTGATCGGCGTCAACGTCGACAAGGAGGCGCCGCCGGTCAAGCAATTGCTGGAGCGCAAGCCGGTGAGTTTTCCCGTGCTGTTGGATCCTGCCAATCAAGTGAGCAAGGCCTACCACGTCGACGAAATGCCGAGCTCGGTCATCATCGATCGTAAGGGGCAAATTCGCTACATTCATCGCGGCTACAAACCGGGCGATGAAAACGACTATCAGGATCGAATTCGTCAGCTCATTCGGGAGTAAGCCATGCGCAGCCGTCGGATAGTGCTGTCGGGGACGGTGTTGGGCGCTCTGCTGCTGTCGAGTGCCTGCAGCATCCAGCCGTGGGTGAAACCCTACGAGCGCGACCGCTTGGCGGACCCCATCATGGCTTGGGACCGCGATGCCATTTCGAACGCCTATCTGGATCACATTCGGGAATCCAGAGAAGGCTCGCGCGGCGCCACCGGCGGGGCGGGCGGCGGCTGCGGCTGCAATTGACGAAAACGCATGACGCATACCCATACCCATACGCACACCCATACGCATTCGCATGAGGCATAGGCACACCGTCGCTCGCGCCGCCGTGATCGCCGCTCTGCTGCTGGTTCGCAGCACGAGCGCCGATGTGCTGCCCGACAATCGCGCCGATGTGTTCTACAGCAAGTACAGCGGCGGCGGGATGGACATCACTGGCTATTCCGCCACCGCACGCGCCAAGGTCACCGAGAACTTTGCGCTCGAAGCCAACTATTTCGTCGACAAGGTCAGCGGCGCCTCAATCGATGTGTTGAGCCAAGCCAGCACCATCAAGGATGAACGCAAGCAAAAAAGCGGCACGATCGAATATCTGCGCGACAAGACGACGTACACCGCCTCCTATATCTCGAGCGTCGAGCGCGATTACATTTCCGACACGGCGAGCATCTCCCTGAGTCAGGACATGTTCGGCGACCTGACGACGGTGACGCTGGGTTTCGCGGACACGAAAAACAAGGTCGGAGAGAACAATGGCACGGCCAACGATCCCAAGGTCGCTTGGCTCGGCCATGCGTTGACGCGCGCCTATAGCGGCGGTGTGTCGCAGATCATCACCAAAAATTTTATCGCGGGCGTGAACCTGCAGGTCATCACCGACGCGGGATATCTTGCCAATCCGTACCGGTCCATCCGCTATCTCGATACCGTCGCCAGGGGCTACAGTTTGGCCAGCCAGACCTACCCGGAGACGCACACCAGCACCGCCGTACAGGTCCAGGGAAAGTACTATCTGCCGTACCGGGCCGCGGTGACTGCCCTGTATCGCTACTACAACGACACCTGGGGCGTGGTCGGCAATACTTACGAACTCGACTACACGCATCCGATTCGCAACAAGTGGATTTTTGAGGGACGCGTCCGCTACTACAAGCAGAACGCGGCATCATTTTACAGGGATCTGTTCGATTTCAACCCCCAGCAGAACTTCGAGGCCCGCGACCAAAACCTCGCCGCGCTGGACAATATCACCGTCGGCGCCAAGGTCACCTACGCGTTTTTACCCGAGGGCTGGAGTGTATTCAAACGCGGTACGGTGACGCTCGACTACAGTCGAATTCGCTTCAACTACCTGGACTTTCGCAACATCAAGGACTTTGGACTTCCGCAGTACCAGCCGGGCACGGAACCTTTGTACCAGTTCAACGCCAATGTGTTCCAGGTCTTCGTTTCGATGTACTTTTAATTTCGATGTACTTTCAAGACGAACCGGCTTTCTCGCGCCACCAATAGAGCAGCATCGGCGCCAGCGCGCAGGCGATGGCGATCGTATCCGCCACCCAGTCCCAAAAATCCCGGTCCCGGTGCACCGCGGGCAGCCCCTGCACTATTTCAATGAGCGCGCCAAACGCAGACAACATCGCGGCGAGCACCGCCAAGTTGCGTCTGGGAAACGCGGCGACGGCGAGTCCGGTCAGGGCATAGAACGCGATGAAATGCGTGGCCTTGTCCCAAGGCGTCAGGTGCGGGGCATGCGCGGGCGGAACCACGGCACTGTAGAAAGTGAAGATCAGCGCCGCGAAAAACGCGACTCGCGCAACTTTTATCAATAGCGGTATGCTGGGCACTTCGAATTCCGAAAAATATCAGCATAGCAGGAAGGGTAACCATGAGCCGCACCACGCTTAGGCGTTGCACAGTGAACCGCAGATCGCTGCTGAAGAATCTGGCCGCGGCCGCTGCAGCGGCCGCGGTATTTCCCTCCGGCCGTTCACGGAGCGCCGAGTTGCCGCATCTCGATGTGAAGGACTCGGCCGCCGTCGCGGTGGGCTATGTCGAGAATGCTGGTCAAGTCGACGCCAAGAAGTATCCAGCCTTTGTGAAGGGCTCGCGTTGCGACAATTGTTTGCTGCTGCAGGGCGCGAGCGGCGCCTACCGTCCCTGCAGTTTGTTTCCGGGAAAGCTGGTGTCCGCGAGCGGCTGGTGCAGCGGTTGGAGCGCTGAAATATAGGCATCTCGAACGCGCACGCCGAGCGCGGGAAAATCCACGAAAAAGCCGTCGATGCCGCGTTCCAGGTAGCGTCTTATCTCGGCTTCGAGGTTGCCATGCGCAGCGGCGCCCGCGCCGATCTTCAGGTCCGCCGGCAAAAACTCATTCTCGGCCCGAAACGTCCACACGTGCACGCGAAGATTCGCGGCGTGCGCTGCTTGGATTGCCTCCGGCGTGGCCAAGGCCTTGGCGATGCCGATCGCATCGGCGTGCTGCGCGATCTCGCCAAGATCGCCCAGTTCATGCTCCAGCAACTGAACCAGCGGCAGCCGCGTCATGCGGCGCATCTGCCGCAGATTGCCCGGGTCGAAGGACTGGATGAATACGCGCGAGTCCGGTGCGGCATATTGATGACGCCGCAACGTATCCAAAAGGGTTAGTTCCAGCGGCAATCCGATTCTTGCAAAATGCGCCGGATGTTTCGTTTCCGGATACACCCCGACGGGCCGATTGCGGCCCGCATGGCGGTTCGCGCTCGCAACGAGCTGCATGATTTCATCGAACGTGGGCACGGCAAACTGCCCGTCATAGCGGCGATTTTGCGGCCGCAATTCCGCGAGACGCTCGCGTGCGCGCAGGCTCTTGATCTCAGACAACGTGAAGTCTTCGGTAAACCAGCCGGTCATGGATTCGCCGTCGATGACCTGCGTGCGGCGCCGCGCCGCAAAGCCAGGATGCTGCGCCACATCGGTGGTTCCGCCGATCTCATTCTCGTGACGTGCGATGAGCACCCCGTCGCGCGTCATGACCAGATCCGGCTCGATGTAGTCGGCACCCTCCTCGATCGCCAGCCGGTAGGATTCCAGGGTGTGTTCCGGCCGTTCCCCGCTCGCGCCGCGATGGGCAATGACGACAATGTTGGACACGAGGGCTCCGCGGGGTTCGTGCGCGCAAGTCTATCGCACGGACACGGGGGGCGAGGCTCCAAAGAGCCTCGCCCACATGCCCCCTTCTACCTTATCGCGGCGGCGGAGCTACCGGATAAGGCTCGTGTGCCGACATCGGGCTGGCAGAGCCCGGTATCCACGGCGAGCGCTGCGACACCAGTCCTTGGCCCCAATCCGCGCGAAGCGAAGTGGGTTGCGCCGCAAATGCGGCGCCGATCGCAAAAACAGCCGCTACGGCCACGGTAATTCTTCGACGATGCATAGCTTCAGATCCTTGGGTTTAGGCAATGCTGCAAGGCGACAGTCAGGCTGGCGCGTGCGGCGGAATGATCGGCGGGAGATCGAAGCCAAAAGTGGAACTGGCGACTGCAAAAGCGGTGTTCAAAGCGGCTAAACTGACCTTCATTGTGACTGCTCCGGTATATAGTTGATAAAGGACTGCGACCAATCGGCACTCGTGGCCTACCCTGGTAAGCGACGTTCGTGCGCAATTCCCCTCAAATTGCACAACAATGTATGCTTAGGGCCAAGCCCTAAACGGCGGGGAAACCCAAAATCGTCCGTGGGTGTCGATATATGACGATGGAAGTCCCGGCCAATTTCACGCAGCTGCTGACCGAATGGCGTACCGGCCATCCTCAGGCTTTGGATCGCCTGACCCCGCTGGTGTACGACGAGTTGCGCCGCCTGGCGCGCGGCTACATGCGCACTGAGCGCGGCAGCCATACGCTGCAGGCGACCGCCGTGGTGCACGAAGCCTTTCTTCGGCTTGTCCAGGCCAATGTTGCCCTGCAAGACCGTCAGCACTTTTTCGCGCTGGCATCGCGGCTCATGCGGCGCGTGCTGGTGGACCACGCCAAGTCGCGCTCGCGGGTCAAGCGCAACGGCGGCGTCCGCGATCACACGGGCGTGGATTTGGCCGAATTCTCCTTGCCCATCGACGTCGATGTCGTCGCTCTCGATGAAGCCCTGGAGGGCTTGCAGCAACTCGAGCCGCGCCTCGCACAAGTCATCGAACTGCATTATTTCGGCGGCATGACCTATGACGAGATAGCGACCGCCGTCGGCGCCTCTGAGGCGACGGTGCACCGCGACATCCGGCTCGCGAAGGCTTGGCTGCTGGACGAAATCGGCGCCTGAACACCCATGATCCCGCGTGCACGCTGGCATCAAATCAAATCGGTGTTCGAGCAGGTGGCCGACATGGATGGCGCCGAGCGCATCGCACAACTAGACAGGTGTTGCGGCGACGACTCGGACCTGCGCTCATCGGTCCAGTCGCTGTTATCCCGTGATAGCAGCAAGGAGGATCCGCTGCTGCAAGCGGTCGGCGCGGCCGCCGAGTCTCTGCTGGAGGACCATCGGGACCGATTGCTCGGCACGCGCGTCGGTCCTTATCGCGTGGTTTCGATTCTCGGCCACGGCGGCATGAGCGTCGTGTACCGCGGCGAGCGCGACGACGCGCAATATCGCCAGCTGGTCGCGATCAAAGTTCTGCAGCACGCGACCGTGCATCCGCGGCTGCGCAGCCGGCTGCACAGCGAACGCCACATCCTGGCGACGCTCGATCACGGTTCGATCGCACGCCTCATCGACAGCGGCGACCTCGACGACGGTACGCCATACCTGGTCATGGAGTATGTCGACGGTGAATCCATCGACAGCTACTGCGACAGCCGCACCTTGTTCATTCGCGAGCGCCTCGAGCTGTTTGTCGCGGTGTGCGCCGCGGTTCATTATGCGCACCGCAACTTGGTGGTTCATCGCGACATCAAGGCATCCAACATCTTCGTCACCGATGAAGGCAACCCGAAGCTGCTTGATTTTGGCATAGCAAAATTGCTCGCGCCCGAAAACCTGTCGCATACACTGCCGGTCACGCGCCTTCAGGAACGCATCCTCACGCCTGAAAACGCCGCGCCGGAACAAGTCTTGGGCCGGCCGATCACCACTGCGACGGATATTTACGCGCTCGGCGTGCTGCTGTACCAGTTGCTCACGGGCCGATCACCTTATCGTCTATTGAGCTATAGCCAGCTGCAGCTGGAGCGCGCCATCTGCATGGATGATCCGGCCCGTCCGAGTCAGGTAGTCGTTGCCAAGCTCAAGGGCGAAAGCGACAGCGATCGCAGCCGCATTTCAGATCGGCGTGGACTGTCCCCGCAACGCCTGCGCGCGCGCTTGAGCGGCGATTTGGATGCCATCGTTGGCATGGCCATGCGCAAGGAGCCGGACCGGCGATATTCTTCGGTCGAGGCGATGGCCGACGATTTGCGCCGCCACCTGCTAGGCCAGCCGGTGCGTGCTCGCCAGGGCGATTGGCGCTACCACACGGCCAAGTTCTTGCGGCGGAATTTGTTCGCCGCGATCGCAACCGCCGCGGCATTCGTCGGCCTGGCCCTGATCGCCGGCGTCACCCTGTGGGAAAATCACCGTATTCTGATTGCGCGCGACGCGACGGAGCTCGAGCGCGATCGGGCACAGCAAGTTTCGGCATTCATGGTCGATGTCTTCTCCCAAGCCGACCCGTTCACCGCCCAAGGCAAAGTGCCCACCGCCAGGGACTTGCTGGACCAAGGCGCTGAAAAAATCAAAGGAAACCTGAATCTGCAGCCCGAGGTTCGCGCGCAGCTGCTCGAAAGCATCGGTCTTGCCTACCGCAGGCAAGGTTTGAACGATCGCGCCATACCGCTGTTCGAACAAGCGGTCACCGTCCGCCGCGACGCTCGGCCCGTCGACTATGGCAAGCTGGCCGCGGCGCTGGCCAATTTGGCGCAAGCGCTGACCGAGGCCGGCCGGCTGGCGGGCGCCGAAGCCAACATAAAAGAGGCCGTTGCGCTCTCTCGCTCGAGCGGTGCGCCGCCCTCGGTCGAAACGGCCGACATTTTGTATCAATACGGTCACTTCTCGCTGAATGCCAAGAGCGATCCCGATCTCGCGACGTCACTGTTCAACCAAGCTCTGGCCATTTATCGCCGGGTTCCCGGCGATCAGCGCCTGGGCATTGCGACCACGCTGGGCGCTCTTTCCGGCGCCGCGCAATGGTCGGGCAACTTCGCCAACGCGGAGCAGCTGGTGCGCGATTCGATGAATCTGCTGGGGGCGACCGTCGGGCGCAATTATCCTGACTATGCGGCTGCAATGGCAAACTTGGGCTACCTGCTCATGCAGCAAGGCAAATACGCCGAGTCGGAACAGATGCTCAATGAGGCCTTGCAAATTGAGCGCGGTGATTTTGGCCTGGACAATCAGCGCGTCGCTTCGATCGAAGCCAATCTCGGCACCGTGTACGAGCGCGAAGGCGATCCGGTGCGCGCGATGAAAATGACCCAGGATGCACTGAGAATAATTTCGGAGCGCTTGGGGCCCGACCATTACCAAGTCGGTTACTTCATGGATGCGGTCGCCAAGTTATATCTCGATGCCGGCAACCTGGATGCCGCCGAGAGCACGGCGCGGCAAGTTCTGCGGATATACGCGAAGTCGCTGCCGCCTCGCCATTTGTATGTCTCCGCAACGCGACATTTGCTCGGCGAAGTGCTGTTGCGCCGCGGACAATTGTCGGATGCGGAAACCGAACTGCGCGCGGCCTTGGATATCGATTTGGGCTCCGCCGGACCCGGAGATTGGCGGGCCGCCCGCACCGAAGCGAGCTTAGGCTGGTTGTTGATCGCGCAGAATAACTCGGTTGAGGGCGAACCGATGCTGTTTGAGGCGCGATCGAAGCTCCTGAAAACGGTGGGGCGGTTGCATCCCGAAGTCGAGCTCGCCACGAAACGGCTCGCCGAATATTACCGATCGCATCATCGCGACGCTGAAGCGGCGCGAGTTCTGGCGGAACTCAAGCCGACCCCTGCCTCTGTCTTGCGGTAAACTATCCGCAATATTGGAGGGTTCCTTGATGCCAAACAGAAAACACGCGGGTGTCGCGCTATTGGCCGCGATATTCGCGGCCGCGTTTGTAAATGTTGCACAGGCCGGTGCGCGCGAAGAAGGACGCTTGCTCACCGCCACCGAAGTGCTCGAAGAAGTCCGAGCCATGCCGGACGTGCGCCTGCCGGATACGTTGCTCGCACATGCCTACGGCATTGCTGTGATTCCCGATGTGACCAAGGTCGCGTTCATTTTCGGCGGCCGCCACGGCACTGGCGTGCTGTCAGTGCGCGACAAGTTGACCTCTGCATGGAGCAATCCGGTATTCATTTCGCTGACCGGCGGCAGCTGGGGCTTCCAGGCGGGCGCGCAGTCCTCCGACATCATCTTGGTCTTCACCACGAAGGCCGGCGTTGAGGGCGTCGCCGGCGGCAAACTCACGCTGGGAGCGGACGCTTCGGTTGCGACCGGTCCGGTAGGACGGCAAGGCTCGGCCGCCACCGACGTGACTTTCCATGCGGAAATTTATTCCTACGCGCGCACGCGCGGTTTATTCGGCGGCGTTGCGCTGGACGGCAGCGTGATCTCGATCGACCGCTCGGCGAACGGATCGTTCTATCACAAGAGTGGTGTGACCGCGTCGGAGATCTTTGCAGGACAGGCGCCCTCGGCGCCGGCTACCGCGCAACGATTTCTCGAACAGTTGGCGCAGTCCAGCGGCACCCAGGTGCGCACCTCGCCCGCTCCGCAGGCGGACGTGCCCGCGATCGCCGGACAGCCTCCCGGGGTTGCGCCCACCGCCGAACCCGCACGCACCTATCCTCTCGAAGAACAGAAAAAATGAGCTGAGGCGGTGTCGCCCGCGCGCGAGGTCGCCGCGGGCGCGGGCGCTCCACAAAATAAAGTCCGGCCTGGCCGATTGCAATCGGCCAAAACCGAAGCGCGGCAACCTCTCGCATTTTCCATTCGTTTTCAGCTTGGTTGTGTATGATTCCAGCCGCCCTAGAAGAACAAAGGATGCCATGCGTTGATTTTTCGGTGTAACGGAAAGAGCGGTTACAGCGTCGAGGTCTCCGGCAATCCGCGGCACGTCGAGGCGAGAAAACTGGAGCGCGAGGTAGAGGCTCGCTTCACGGATGTTGCCTGTATCGTGCGCACTCCCGAAGGAGAGGTGCACGCGCATCCGGGGGACGCCATACTGACGGGCAACGGCGGTCACCATTGGCGGGTCTCGCACGGGAAATTTCTGCACAAATACCGCCCGATCCCGCCAACCGTCGCCGGCACGTCCGGCCACTACATCAGCCTGCCCTACCATATTTTGGCGCTGCTGATGCAGGAACCCTTCGAAGTCATCCTGGCCGATGAAGTCTCGAAGCTCAGCGGTCATCCGGGCGACTGGCTGGTGGACTATGGGGACGGCAGTCTCGGCATCGTCGCCCACGACATCTTTGCCACCACCTACGAAATCGTGAGCTAGTCCGACTATGGCGCTGCATCAGGCCATTCAACGGGTATTGCTGATCGGCGCCGCCTTGAGCACCGCGCCGCCGCCCCCGCCGGCCAATCCGCCGGAACGGTTGTTGCCCCTGATCGAGGCCCTCGCGCCTGCGCACCTGATGTTCGATGCCCGCGCAGTGCACTTCGGGCACCGCTATCGCAGCGGCTTCTGGGCCATTTATCTGCTCAGCGCCCTCGCCGTGCTATTCGCGGTGCTGCCGCTCGCCTTGGGCTGGGACGATCGTCGCCACGTACAGCATCCTGTCTTGGGGCTATGGGCCCTCGCAGAGGTGGTCGTCATCGGCACGGTCAGTACGATTTATTGGCTGGGTCATCGGCAAGATTGGCAAGGACAGTGGCTGCGCGCCCGCACGGCAGCAGAATTGATCTGGTATTTGCCGCTGGTCGCTCCACTCATCGATTTCTCCCAGCTCGAGCCCTCCGCGAACTGGTATATGCGGGTGTTCGACCCCGGCAATCACCTGCGCAGCGGCGACGAATTGGAAGGGATTTGCGCAAAAAACGAGTCGCTGGCGCGCACTCTGCTCGATGCCGCCTGGTCGGATCCGGCCTTCGTCGCGAAATACGCAGTGTGGACCATCGGTATTCTCGAGGCGCAGGCACACTATCATCATCGCGTCTCCAGCCGGCAGCACGCACTGCTGCATCGGGTCCATTCCCTGAATATCGGGCTTTTCGGACTGACCGCCCTCGGCGCCCTGTCGCACCTTTTCGTGCATACGATTTGGTTGTCGGTGCTCACAACTTTTTTTCCGGCGTTGGGCGCGTCGCTGCATGGCGCTCTCGCCCAGTCCGAGGCCTATCGGCTCGGTTCGACATCCGAGCGCCTGTGGGGTGAATTGCAACGGGCCATCGAACTGATCCGAGCGGCGTCTGACTCGCAGGGGTTCCCCGTCAAGGCCGCCGCGATCAAGGAATCGATCTTCGAGGCCATTGAACTGATTTTGGAGGAGCACCAAGATTGGCACATGCTGGTGCGTCCGCACCATTTACCATTGGCTTGAGTCGAGTAATATCGCGTTTGGCTCATTTCATGGGGAGAGCGCAATGAACTTCATCCGACCGTTTCGATTTGCATCCGCCGTACTCGCCGCCGGCGTTGCTCTGGCCGGCATCGCAACGCATGCCGCCGACATAGGGGTAAAGCTGACGGGCGATCAGGAAGTGCCGGCAGTGACGTCGACCGCCAGTGGCGTCGGCACCATTGTCATCAAAAATGACAAGTCGGTAAGCGGCACCATCAAGACCGCCGGCATCACCGGCACCGTGGCGCACATTCATTTGGGCGAACCGGGGAAGAACGGCCCGCCGATCATCACCTTGACCAAGACCGCGGACGATGCCTGGTCCGTTCCGGAAGGCGCCAAGTTGACGGACGATCAGTACAAGAGCTTCAAAGAGGGAAATCTCTACGTCAATGTACATAGCGCGGAACACAAGGGCGGGGAGATCCGCGCACAGCTCAAGCCCTAGATCAGGCCGACCGACCATCGAGCATGCGGCGATAATCGATCGGGCAAGCGAGCCCTATCGCGGCGCCGGAGCATTTGCCTACAATTTTGCACGCGGTAAATTGCGCGGCGATCCGGTATTTCGCGCGCTGCTCGAACGGGGATTATTGCTGGGACGAAGCCGCATTCTCGACTTGGGCTGCGGTCAGGGATTGCTCACGGCTTGGCTCGAGGCCGCCCTGCACTGCTACGAAAGCGGCGCCTGGCCTGGAAGCTGGCCGCCCGCGCCGAGCCCGTGCTCGACCCGCGGCATTGAACTGATGATTCGCGATGTGCAGCGCGCGCGCATTGCACTCGGCGAGGAGTGCGACATATCACAAGGCGATATCCGCAGCGCCGAATTCGGGACTACCGACGCCGTGGTCATCCTCGATGTCCTGCACTACATCACCCAAGAAGAACAGCGCCAGGTCATCCAGCGCGTGCGCGCCGCTTTGCCCGCCGACGGCCTGTTCCTGCTGCGGATCGGCGACGCCGATGGGGGCTTGCGCTTTCGCTACAGTCAATGGGTCGACAAGCTGGTGATGTGGTTCCGCGGTCATGCAAGCGTCGCCACGCATTGCCGCAGCGCCGGCCAGTGGCACGCGCTGCTGCGCGAATGCGGCTTCGAAGTACAGCAGACGCCCATGAGCGAGGGCACGATATTCGCGAACGTCCTCTTGATTGCGCATGCAAAATAAACGTCTCAGCCCTTATGAGTAAACACCCGATGAAACAGCTTCGATTCCTCTCGCTCGTGATGACGGCGTGCGTCGCCGCGCCGATGGCGTCGATCGCACAGCCGCCCGCTGCCCTCAAGCCGATTACGCACGAGGCGCTTTGGATGATGAAGCGCGTCGGCGCTCCGGCCGCGAGTCCCGACGGCAAGTGGATCGTGTACCCGGTACTGGAGCCTTCTTACGAAACCGACAAGGCCGTGAGCGACCTGTGGTTGGTTCCCGTCGATGGACTGAAGCCGCCGCGGCGGATCACCAACACCAAAGCCCCGGAGGGCGACGTCGCGTGGTCCCCCGACAGCAGCAGCATCGCTTTTACGACTAAACGCGAAACCGATGAGGCCGAGGAGGTCTATGTATTGAATCTTGCCGAGGGCGGCGAAGCGCGTCGGCTCACCACCGTTTCCACCGGCGCCTCAAACCCTAAATGGCGGCCGGACGGCCGGGCAATTCTGTTCGAATCGTTCGTCTATCCCAATGCCCTGGACGACGAGGCGAACAAAAAAATTGCCGCCGAGCGCAAGGCGCGCAAATACAACGTGCGCAGCTACGAGCACTTTCCGATCCGCTTCTGGAACCAATGGCTGGATGATCGCCAGCCGACGCTCATGCTGCAGTCCATTGAGCCGGGATCGCTCCCCAAGGACATACTTTCCGGCACCGCCTTGGCCAAAATCGCCGGATTTTCCGGAGCGGAGACCGACACGGGCGTCACTCTCGCGCCCGTGTGGAGTCCTGACGGCCGCGAGGTGGTCTTCACCGCCACGACCGAGCGATGGAATGCCGCTTTCGCGCACGTCGGGTATCACCTGTATCGCATGGCGGCGGATGGCGGGGAACCTCGCGTTGTGAGTCCCGCCGCGGGCGACTACCGGGAAGCGAGCTTCAGCCCCAACGGCAAATCGCTGTTCTTCAAGTATGAAGTGCAGGATTTGGAGGTGTATCACCTGCCCCGGTTGTACAAGGTGTCCTGGCCCGCGGGCGGCGAACCCTCGCTGGTCGCACGCGATTTCGACCGGGATCCCTCGCGCTACGCGTTTACCCCCGACGGCAAGCTCCTCTATCTGCTGGTACCGGATGCCGGAAAGGAAAACCTCTACCAAGTTGCCGCGGACGGCGGCAAGCCCTCGCTGGTCATGGAGCCGGCCACGGGCGGCTATACCTCACTGGAGATCCCGGAAAAAGCCGCGAAGCCCATTCTCATCGGCGCCTACGGCAGTTCGATAAAACCGGCGGAAATTGTGCGCATCGATCCTGCGCGGCGCAGCCACGTCAATCTCACGCAGGTGAACACCGCGGCGGCGGCGGCAATCGATTGGCAGCCGCCGCAGCACTTCTATTTCACCAGCGCCAAGGGCCGCAATATTCACAACATGATTGTGCTGCCGCCGGCCTTCGACTCGACAAAGAAATATCCGCTGCTGGTGTTGATTCATGGCGGAGCGGCGAGCAACAACCCGGATCAGATCGGTCTGCGCTGGAACTATCACTTGCTGGCCGCGCCCGGCTACGTCATCTTGATGACGGACTATACCGGCTCGACCAGCTTCGGCGAGAAGTTCGCACAGGCGATCAAGCTTGACCCGCTGAAAACGCCCGGCGAAGAAATAAATCAGGCGGTTGACGAGGCCATCAAGCGATATTCCTTCATCGATGGATCCAGGGCTTGCGCAGCCGGTGCCAGTTACGGCGGACACTTGGCCAATTGGATCGAGGCGACCAGCACGCGCTACAAATGCATCGTCAGTCATGCGGGCGAAGTTGACCTCACCAGTCAATGGGGCACCAGCGACGGCATTTACGGGCGCGAGGTGACCAACGGCGGGCCCCCCTGGGAGGGAAATCCCGTGTGGCGCGATCAAAGTCCCCTGACCTATGCGGCGAACTGGAAGACGCCGATGCTGCTGAGCATCGGTGAACGCGACTTCAGAGTGCCGATCAACAATACGCTCGAGAATTGGAGCGCTCTGCAGCGAATGCGCGTGCCCAGCCGCCTGCTGGTCTGGCCGGACGCCTGGCATTGGATTCTCAAGCCCGAAGACAGCCGCCACTTCTATGAAGAGGTTCACAAGTGGCTGGCTACCTACCTCAAGGACGGCGCGCCGCCCTAGGCGCCCGGCTGCAAGGGTGTCGCGCAGCGGACCGCGCTGCGCGACACACCCCTTGGTTACCTTGCTTCAATTGCCATGGTTGCTGGGTTACCTTGCCTCAATTGCCCTGGTTGCTGGTTCTGCGAATGAACCCGACGACATTGTCGTGCAACAGCTTTAGCGAGGAATCTTTGGCATAAACCATGTGGCCGGAGTCGTAGAACTTGTACTCGATATTCGCCTGCAAATTGGCCGGAATCGGCAAGTGGTGCATTTCGTACACGCCTTGATAGAAGGGCGTTGCCAGATCGAAATATCCAGCGTTCAGCTGAATCTTGAGGTTCGGATTGATCTTCATCGCGTTCGCCAGGTCAGGCATGACGTTCGAGCCCTGCCGTGACGACCCAAACCGCTGATTCTGCCCCGGCTGCTGGTGCACGAAGCTCCAGTTCCTGCCGGCGGAGATGCTGTGCTTGAAGTCCCTGCCGTCGCCGTAGCGAAGATCCTTGCGCGCATAGTCATTGAAGGCGGAAACGTAGGCAGATCCCAGCGCGGTCGATTGCGGGTCGTAATCCGCACGCTGACTCAATGGATCGATGTCCGGACCGGAAAATCGCGTATCCAGCCGGCCCGTCGTCAATCCGGCATCATCCTGTAGATTCTGGCGAAACTCCCCGCCATCGATGCGCAGGTCCGCCTTGAGAATGTACTCCACCGGCAGGCCCGTGTACTGGTGCAGCTTCTCGGCGACGGCACGCTTATCCGCGGGACTGAGATCTGATCCGGCCGCGAGCGCGCGCCCATAGTCACCCATGGAGAATTGCTCCACTTCTGACAGCAGCGCCTCGAGATCTTTGCGATCGCCCGGTATTTTTTTGTGATACCAAGCGGTCGCGGCGTAGGTCGGAAGAACCGTCTGATAAGGCAGGTCGATGCCGGGATTACCGGTGGGACGATCGGGGCTCAGATCGAAATTCAGAATCTGCGACAAGAGAATGACGCCGTTGAAGTCGATGGCGCGGTCCGATTCGAGTTGATTGATGAGCACCGCTGAACGAGGTGTTCCATAACTCTCGCCGAACAAGTACTTGGGTGAATTCCAACGACCGTATTTGGTGAGAAACTGCGAGATGAACTGAGCGAATGCGTAGGCATCCTGGTCGACGCCGAAGAACGCCTTCTCCTTGTCCCTGCCGGCAATCCTGCTAAAGCCCGTGCCCGGGGCGTCGATGAAGACCAGATCGGTCGCATCGAGCAGGCTGGAACCGTTGTTGATCAGGGAATAGGGGGCCGCGGGCGTATGCCCATCGGTGGCGGTGACGATTCGGCGCGGTCCAAACGCGCCCATGTGCAGCCAGACGGTCGCGGAGCCGGGACCGCCGTTGTAGATGAAGGTCACGGGCCGGGAGCCGCCGCCGTTCTTGAAGTAGGCGACATAGAACATCGAGGCCTCGGCCGTCGGATTCCTGGCGTCGGCGCCGTCTTCACCCGGCGTCGGGTTTGCGTGCTCTGCCTTGGGATCGCGCGGCACGTCATCCCAATCCTTGGGGTGCACGATGAGCGTGCCGGCGACTGCCTGGTAAGCGATGGATTGTCCGCCGATGGTGACGGTGCCGTTGCTGCTCACGGACTCCGATTTGAACGGCTCGAACTTCCCGGCTTCCGATTTTTCCGAGTCGCCGTCCGTCTTCCTATCCTGCGGACCGGGTGCCGCGGGCGCGGCAGTCAGGAGCGCGGGCGATGCCAGCGCGAGGGCCACACCCAGGCAAGCACCGAATTTGAATCGATTCATGTTCGTCCTCCGAATGGATGCTTATGTATATTCTGCGCGCAGTGTAGCGGGAGGGAACGCGAAAGTAAGCCCGTGGATTCCCTCAACGTTGCGGCTCGCCTATAGTGAGGTCCATGAAAACCATCCATTGGGCCGCGTCGGCATGCGCGTTGGCGTTTTATGCGGCCGCATTCGCGCAAACTCCGCCCGCCAAGGACGGCCTGTATTTTCCCGCCGCGGTCGCCCAAACCGAAACCGACGAATACACGCGCTACGAGCTGCTCGCTCCGGAGACGTCGAGTTTCAAGATTTATTATGAAGTGACCGCGACGACCGCGGGTGCAAAATTTTTCTACAACCCCATTCGCAAAGGCAGCGCCGCGAGCGACGAGAGCGTCTATGACGCGATGCTCGGCACGCCGCTGCATTTTGAAGTGGTCGGCGGCGCACAGGCGCGAATGGATCCCTTGATGCCCGATGCGGATCTCGGCACCAACTACATCAAAGTCACGCTGGCACGGCCCGTTCCAATCAATGGTCAAGGCCGCGTGCTGATCGTCAAAACCTATAAGGACCCGAAGAGCTACTACGTGGATGGCAAAGCCATCGTCTTCAATCGCCCATTGGGCATCAAGCGCAACAAGATCGTGTTGCCCGGCGGCTATGAAGTCACCGGATTGACCGTACCCTCGCAAATTCTGACCGAGAAGGACGGGCGTATCGCCGTCAGCTTCTTGCACGCAGGCAGCGGTGAAGCGCCGTTGGTTCTGCGCGCCGCCAAAACCGCGCAGACCGGAGCGGCCGCGGTGCCGAAGGCGTTGACGGCCGCGCGCAGCTGGGAATCACCCTTTGCGGGCCTGCCTGAGCAGGAGCGCCTGGCGGAGCGCGCGCACCAGGATCGGGACATCGTATATTTCCTGCAGCAGCCGGAAACGCACGCCTTCAGCCTGTACCACGACTACACCGAATCGAGACCGGGCATCGGCGGCTACGCGAATATCGTTCGAGAGGGCAGCGTCGCCAGTCACCCCTCCGCGAGCGTCCTCGATACCGGAGAGCAGCTGAAGGCACTGGAGATGAGCGGCGCCGAACTTGCCGCCTCTAAAATCAATGTGGGCGAGACCGCCCCGCCCGCGGCCCGGGTCGTGGTGATTCCATTCTCGCCTCTCAAGGCAGGTCAAACATTGCGGCTGCGCATAGCCGAGACCTATACCGCGCCGGTGAGCTACAAACTGGACGGCGATGAGTTGATATTCGATCGAAGCTTGGGAAGGCCGCGAAATGCCGTGGTCCTGCCATCGGGCTGGTACTGCACGTTCAGCGCGGCGCCTGCCACCGTGACTCAACTGCCGGACGAAAGGGTACGCCTCGACTATTGGGATGATCGGCCGGAGGCCGTGGATGTGCTCTTGAAGGCGAAGCGGCGTGTCAGGGATTCGTCTGACTGACCGTGGGTGACTGCGGGTCTTTGGTGGCGGGCGGCGGCGGCTCCACCGGGATGACAGGCAGATGGTAGGCATCCACTTTTACCCTGGATTCCTGCTCCTGTCTCCGCTTCCTCTCTTCGTTCGACCGCAATTGCTCGCGGCTTCGCTCAAAATCCTCGACCCGCTTGGCTTCGACCGCGGGATCCACTCGAGCCGCTAGACGTTCGATCGCGATGCGCGCATTCGCGCAATCCAAATCGCTGCGCGCTTTCTGCGGATTGCCGTTGCATTTCATGAGCACGCCATCGAGGGCGACTCGATCCTCCATGAGATCCGATATCGTCATCGGCGGAATGGGCCGTGGACTGCACGCTGACGCCGACAGCACGACGGCGGCAACGCATCCGCGGGCGACAATTGATTTGATTGACATTGGCATATGGCTTCCCACCGGCAATGTTACCCAAAACGCAGCTTCAAGCGGCCCCATGGTTGTGACGCGCCTCACGACTTGACAATTTCCTACACGCGTTCCTACACGCGCCCGGCGTCCGGGTGTGTTTGACCGCGCCGAAGCGCATGTGTACCGTTCCTGGCCATGGCGACACAAAAACCCGCAAGCCCGGAGACACCTGACTTTGAGACGGCCATGCGCGACTTGGAGGAACTGGTCGAGCGCTTGGAACACGGCGATTTGCCTTTGGAGGAATCGCTGGCGGCCTTCGAGCGCGGCGTGATGTTGACGCGCGTCTGTCAGACCGCGCTGAAGGAAGCCGAACAAAAGGTCGAAATCTTGTTGAAAAAGGCCGGCGATCCGGCGGTTGAAGACTTCATGCCCGACGAACCCAATAACGGCTGAACACACGGTGAATGCGGACGCGATGGAAGCGCGAATGCGCGGCTATCAAGCACGCGTGCACGCCGTCCTTGATGCCGCGCTCCCGGCGGCTGATTTGGTGCCGCAGCGATTGCACGCTGCGCAGCGCTACGCGGTATTGGGCGGCGGTAAGCGCCTGCGCCCTTTGCTGGTCTACTGCACGGGCGAGGCGCTGAACGTCCCCATCGCCATATTGGATGCACCCGCCGCGGCTGTGGAGCTCATTCATTCCTACTCGCTGGTCCACGATGATCTACCCGCCATGGATGATGATGACCTGCGGCGCGGACAACCGACCACACATCGCGCCTTCGACGAGGCGACCGCGATTCTCGCCGGCGATGCGCTGCAGGTGTTGGCGTTCTCGCTGCTCTCGCGCGATCGCACGCCGGGCGTGACGGGCGAGGCTCGCTTGAAGATGATCAATATTCTCGCCGATGCCAGCGGCACCGGGGGCATGGCGGGAGGCCAGGCAATCGATCTGGCCGCGGTCGGACGAGCCTTGACGCTCGAGGAACTCGAGGCCATGCACGCGCTCAAGACCGGCGCGCTGATCCGCGCCAGTGTGCTGATGGCCGCGGCTTGTGCGCCGGCTTTGAGTCCGGCGAATTGGGATGCGCTGGACGGCTATGCGCGCGACATCGGACTTGCCTTCCAAATTCAAGATGACATCCTCGATGTCGAGGGCAAGACCGAAGAGATCGGCAAGACCAGCGGTGCCGACGCCGCCCGGGCCAAACCCACCTATCCGAGCGTGCTGGGTCTCGAGGCGGCCAAGACCCGCGCCCGCGAGTTGAAGCTGCGCGCCTGCGAACGCCTTACGGCGCTCGGCGAGGAATCGAACGTTTTGGCATGGCTGGCCTCCTATGTCATCGAGCGCCGTGTTTGAAGCCCCGCTTGTCGATTTACCGCTCAAAAGAGCCTAAATCGAGCCCTTGACGCGCAATTTCCGCCTGTCGGTCGCTGCAACCCAGCATGGTCGGAAGCGAAGTCGCATCGAATGGTCTAAAATTCTTGAGTTACGCGGTTTCGGCACCATCTGGGGCTTGATCGCCACATTAGGAAACGAATATGAACGTCGCCGTCTCCGCCAAAAAGCCGACCCTGCAGCCTGTGGAGGATGTCCAGGCACACGCCGATACGCGGCAAATACCCATCAATAAAGTGGGCATCAAGGACATCTATCATCCGGTGAAGGTAAAGGATCGCTCGCGCGGCGAACAGCACACCGTCGCCAATTTCAACATGTACGTGAATTTGCCGCACAATTTCAAGGGCACGCACATGTCGCGCTTCGTGGAGATTTTGCATCGTCACGAGCGGGAAATTTCGGTCGAATCATTCGGCGCGATGTTGGAGGAAATGACCGAACATCTGGACGCCAGTGCCGGCCATATCGAAATGACCTTCCCCTACTTCATCATGAAAAAGGCTCCGGTATCAGGCGTCGAGAGCCTGATGAATTACCAGGCGACGATCTTCGGCGAGCATCGCGCGGGCAAGACTGAAGTTTGGCTCAAGGTCGTCGTCCCGACCACGAGCCTCTGCCCGTGCTCGAAGGAGATTTCCGACTACGGCGCCCACAATCAGCGCTCCCACATCACCTTGACGGCCAAGCTTGCGGAGCACATGTGGCTGGAAGAACTGATCGACATTGCCGAGCGCGAGGCCTCATGCGAGGTGTACGGAATCCTCAAGCGGCCGGACGAAAAATTCGTCACCGAGCGGGCTTACGACAATCCGAAGTTCGTCGAGGACACGGTACGCGACGTCGCCGTGGCGCTCAACAAGGAAGAGCGCGTCAAGGCCTACATCGTTGAGTCGGAGAATTTCGAGTCGATCCACAATCATTCGGCCTATGCGATGATTGAGCACGACAAAGAGGCTGCCGTTTAGGAGAAGACGCCGACCGTTTTAGGAGACGCCGCGCTCCGCGCTTTGCAGACGGCCGATCATGCTGCGCAGGAAGACCTGATTGAAGCGCAGCTGGCATTCCGCGGAAACCTGTTCCAACAGCGTGGAACTGACCTTCATGACGGTCACCGAACCCGAAGCGAAAATCGTCGCCGTGCGCTTGGCCCCGCGCACGTAGCTGGTTTCCCCGAAGCAATCGCCGCTGTCGAGATAGCCCAGCGCTTTGCCATTGCGCTGCACGCCGACCCGGCCTTGCACGATGATATAGAAGCGGTCGTCCATTTCGCCTTCCTTGACGATCTCCTCGGCATCCGCGTAGTCCTGCCAGCTGCTGGCGCGCAGAACTTCCCAGATTTCGCCGTGCGAAAATTCGTGGAAGAATTTCAACTTGCGCAGCAGACTGAATTGCTCCTGCTGATCGATGCGGTTGTACTGCGCGCGCAGCTTCTGGTGCACGCGCGTCAGTTCGGCGGCAAAGTCGAGTCCGGTCTTGTAGCGCTTCTCCGGATCCTTCTGCAGCGCCATCGCCGTGACGTTTTCCAGTTCCTCCGGGATCTCCGGACGCAGGGTGTGAATCGGCGGCGGCGTGGCAAACACGATCTGGTGCAGAAGCTTCTGCAGGTTGCCCGCCCGGAACGGCCGGGTCCCGGTCAGGAGCTCGTACATGACGGCGCCGAGCGAGTACAGGTCGGAGCGATTGGTCAACTCGATCGACTGCACCTGCTCCGGGGACATATAAGAAGGACTGCCGGCGATTCCCTCGATTCGCGAGATCTCCGAGTCGGCGACCAGCGCGATGCCGAAATCGATGATGCGCACATCGCTGTCGAGCGTCAGCATGATGTTGCTCGGCTTGATGTCGCGGTGAATGACCCCGCGGCTGTGCGCATAGTGAAGCGCCCGCGCCGCCTTGTACACCAACTCCACGACGTCATCGATGCGCAGCAAATTATCGGGGCGGCAGTACGCGGCCAGCGTGCGCGCACCGTGCACATGCTCGGTCACGATGTAGCAATGGCCGTTCTCTTCGCCCGCGTCGTAAATAGGCAGAATGTTCGGGTGCTGCAGCATGCCGACCATGTGCGCTTCGGACAGGAACATCTTGCGGGCGATTTTTTTGCGATTTTCATCGCCGCTGGCATCGACGTTGTAGACCTTGATGGCCACGTCGCGGCCGTAATAGGGGTCATGCGAGAGATACACCACCCCGGTGCTGCCGCGCCCGACTTCGTTGATGATGACGTACTTGCCGATTTTTTCCGGCAACGATCCGCGGCCCGGCTGGGCTTTCGCAAGACTGGTGGAGCGAGTGTTGGTCAAGGGTAACCGTGCGCAGCGGGACGTCATTCGACTTTGATGACGCGAGGATACTGGGGCGGCCTGCGCTAAACTGTGATTTGGGTCGAGGCTTGGGCGAAGTGGTCGTAACCTGAGAGGCCGGGCGCGAATTTCTTGCCGTTTAGCGACCACGTCACGCCCTCGCCGGCGCGCAATTCACCGATCGGGGTCAACGTTAAGTTCAATTGATCCGCCGCAAGTTTCAGCTCGCTGAAGCGGGATGGCGGCACGGCGAAAAGCAGCTCGTAGTCATCGCCCCCGGCGAGGGCCCAATCGCGCGCTTGGCTCGGGCTCACGGCACTGCGCATGGCGCTCGACAGCGGCAGTGCATCCACCGCGACGCGCGCGGCGAGGCCGCTGGCCTGCGCCAGTTTCGGCAGGTCGCCGATCAGCCCGTCGGACAGGTCCATCGCGGCGTTTGCAATGCCGCGCGCCGCCAGACCGAGCTGCACGCGCGGCGTCGGGTAGTGAAAACGCTGAATCAGCGCCTCGACATCCGCCGATGCCGAGGGCGGCGGAGATTTGACAAATGCAAGACCCGCCGCGGCATCCCCGAGCGTGCCGCTGACCGCCAAAATATCCCCTGCTTCACCGCCGCCGCGCCGCAAGGCGCTGCCATGCGGAACGGAGCCCAGCATTTGCACGCTCACGGTAAGCGGACCGCGTGTCGTGTCGCCGCCGACCAGCGCTACGGCATGCGCATCGGCAAGATCCAAAAAACCCGCCGCAAATTTTTCGAGCCAAACAGGGTCCGCGCCCGGCATGGTCAGCGCCAGGGTCGCCCACGCGGGCTTTGCGCCCATGGCTGCCAGGTCGCTCAAGTTCACCGCGAGCGCCCGGTGGCCGATCGTGTGCGCATCGGCATTCTCGAGAAAGTGCCGCCCCGCGACGATCGTATCGACGCAGGCCACCAAGTCCGCGCCGCTGGGAAGTTCGAGCACCGCCGCGTCGTCGCCGATGCCGAGAAGCACGCCCGACTCGCGGCGCGATTCGCGCCTGACAAAAAAGCGGCGGATCAACTCAAACTCGCCGAGATCAGGTTCCATATTCGTGCGGACGCGACTCCTTCGCGGCTCGATCCAAGACGGCATTGACGAACTTATGCCCATCCGTCGCGCCGAACTGCTTGGTCAGCTCCACGGCCTCCGCGAGTGCCACCCGGTAAGGCAATTCCGGGTGCGACTGCAATTCATGCAACCCCAGCCACAGTACCGCATGCTCGATGGGATCGAGCTGCTGGGGCGGAATCTCGCACAATCCAAGCAACTGCAAATCCAGCGCCTCGCGATTGGGAGCAATGGCGGCGAACAACCCGCGAAAATAGTCCAGGTCGACCCGGTCCGCCTCCGGATCCCGGGCAAATTGCGCTTGAATGTCAGGCCATGGCAACGGGTTGATCTGCAGCTGATAAAGCGCCTGCAGCGCCAAGCGGCGCGCGAGACTTCGGGCTCGATGGGCTGAAGGCCCGGAACTCACTCAATTATCCAGGCGACGCAATAGATTTGCCATCTCCAGCGCCACCAGCGAGGCATCGGCACCCTTGTTGCCGGCCTTGCCGCCCGCGCGATCCACTGCTTGTTCCACCGTATCGGTCGTCAGGACTCCAAAGGCGATCGGCACGCCGGACTCGAGCGCAATTCGCGCAATCCCGCCCGCGCACTCGCCGGCGACATAGTCAAAGTGCGGTGTTTGGCCGCGGATCACGCACCCTAGCGCGATCAGCGCTTCGTACCGGTGCGAGAGAGCCAGCTTGCGGGCCACAATCGGAATGTCGAACGCCCCCGGGACGCGCACGATCTCCAGCTGTTTCTCGGCGACGCCGTGGCGTTTCAATGCGTCCAGCGCCCCGCGAATCAACGGTTCGACCACGAAGTCATTGAAGCGCGCCGCGATGATGGCGAACCGCAAATCACGCGCCAGCAATTCTCCCTCGATTATCTTCAGCTGATCAGTCGGCACAGTTGTTCCCCGCATTGGTCACGTTGGATTATAGGCTGGCGCGCAGTGTAGCTTTCGGAGCTCAATCATCGCCATCCACATAGCTGGTGATTTCCAGGTCGAAAGCAGCCAACCCCTGCAGCTGTTTCCGGGCGCTCAGGACGCGCATGCGCTTCAGACCGAGATCCTTGAGAATCTGGGCGCCGATTCCGTAGGTTCGCACAACCGTGGCGCGTTGCCGCGCAGGCTTGGCATCCAGCAACCGCACGCTGTCCATGAAGTCCCGAGGCGACACTTCCGGCCGCAATATCACGACGACGCCCGAATCTTCCTTGGCCACCCGGCGCATCGCCGCACGCAAGGGCCAGCCGAGCTTCTCGTTGTTGACGCCCACGAGGTCTCGCAGCGTATCCTTGACATGCACGCGCACCAGCGGCGGCAGCGTTGAATTCAAGTCGCCCTTGACCAGGGCGATGTGCACGGTCTTGTTGACGTGATCCTCATAGCAACACAGCTTGAACGCACCGTATTCCGTGTCCACCGGTTCTTCATAGATTCGTTCCACCGAACGCTCATTCTTCAGACGGTAGCGGATCAAATCCGCGATCGTGCCGATTTTCAGTGCGTGCGTCTTGGCAAACCGCTCGAGATCCGGGCGACGCGCCATGGTCCCGTCATCATTCAAAATTTCCACGATCATCGCGGCGGCCGAAAAGCCGGAGAGTCTCGCGAGATCGCATCCGGCCTCGGTGTGACCTGCGCGCGTCAGCACGCCGCCGGGCTGCGCCATCAGCGGAAAAATATGTCCGGGCTGCCGCAGGTCTTCGGGCCGCGCATTGGGCGCGACGGCCGTCTTGACCGTGTGCGCGCGGTCATGCGCGGAAATTCCGGTGGTAACGCCCTCGGCGGCCTCGATCGACAGGGTAAAATTCGTGCGATGCGAGCTGTCGGTGTCGCTCACCATCAACGGCAGGCGCAGCTGCCGGCAGCGATCGCGCGTCAGGGTCAGACAGATGAGGCCGCGGCCATAGCGCGCCATGAAATTCACATCCTCGGGGCGCACGCACTCGGCGGCCATGATCAGGTCGCCCTCATTCTCGCGGTCCTCATCATCCATGATGACGGCCATCTTCCCGCGGCGCAGGTCCTCGAGAATTTCATCGATCGTGTTGAACGCAGCCATTTGCCTTAGGTTCCCGTTTTGGTCATGAGCCGCTCAAGATAGCGCGCAACGACGTCGATTTCGATGTTTACCTCATCTCCCGGCCCAAGCTCGCCCAGCGTCGTGACGGCAAAGGTATGCGGAATGATGTTGACATCGAAATGCGAGCCCGCAACGTGGTTGACGGTCAAGCTGACCCCGTTGATGCAGATCGATCCCTTGGCCGCCACGAACCGCGAGAGGTCCGCCGGCAGCTCGAACTCCATGCGCCAGGATCGGGCGTCCTCCGCCATGCGCCGCAGCGTGCCCAGCGCGTCCACGTGGCCGCTGACCAGGTGTCCGCCGAGCGCATCGCCCGCGCGCAGACTGGGCTCGAGATTGACGTGCGCACCGACGCTCAACTTGCCCAGGGTGGTCTTGGCCATGGTTTCGCGCGACACGTCCGCGAAAAAGCGCACGCCCTGCTTGCGCGTCACCGTCAGACAGGCGCCTTGCACGCAGATGCTGTCGCCGATCGCAATGCGCCCGGTGTCGAGCCCGGCGGCATCGACGCCCAATTCCAAATCGCCGCCCCGCTCGACAACCGATGCGACCTGCCCTTTCGCCACGATAATTCCGGTAAACATTGTTATGGCTTCTTGGGTTTAAGAATCAGGCGCATGTCATCTCCAAACCGCAGCACATCGCAAAACTCGAACGGCGGCAAGGTTTGGCCGCCGGGCTTGATGCGCAGCAGCGGCGCGGCATCGCACCCCAACAATGCAGGCGCGACGTACAGGATGAATTCATCCACGAGCTGCTTGGATATGAAGGCCCCGGCCAGTGTCGGGCCGCATTCAACCAGCAGTTCGTTCACCTCGCGCGCCGTCAAATTTTGCATGATCGCATCCAGGTCCAAGCCGCCCGGCGCGCGCGGAACGCGCTCGACTTTAATGTCCTTGAACGACCCCAGGGGCGCCTCGGAAGCGGCAAACACCAGGGCCTCATCATGGATGAAAATCTTGGCTCCGCGCGGGGTCCGCAACATGGTATCGAGCACCACGCGAAGCGGCTGCCGCACCCAGGGCCCATAGTTGAGGCGCACATTGAGCTGCGGATCGTCGCAGCACACCGTACCGGCGCCCGTGAGCACCGCGGAACTGCGGGCGCGCCAAGTCTGCACGTCGGCGCGCGACGCCTCGCCGCTGATCCACGTCCGGCCGCCGCCTGCCGGCGCCGTGCGCCCATCCAGGCTCATGGCCAACTTCAGCCGCACGTACGGGCGGCCCCGCTCGTGGCGCGAAAAAAATCCAACATTGAGCCGGCGCGCCTCATCGGCGAATTCGCCGACCTGAACTGCAATGCCGGCTTTTTCCAAGCGCTCGATTCCCCGGCCGGCAACTTTCGGATTTGGATCAAGCGTGCAGCACACGACGCGGGCAACGCCGGCCGCAATCAAGGCGTCCGCGCAGGGCGGCGTGCGTCCCGTATGACTGCAAGGTTCCAGGCTCACATAAGCCGTGGCGCCGCGGGCAGCCGGTCCGGCGGCGCGCAATGCCAGGACTTCCGCGTGCGGCTCCCCCGCGCGCGCGTGCCAGCCCTCTCCCAGCACGCGATCCGCATCCGCGATGACGCAGCCGACGCGCGGATTCGGATCGGTGGTATAGAGACCGCGCGCAGCCAACTCCAGCGCACGCGCCAGATGCGCCCGGTCCTGCGGCGTGACCCGGTCCTGCGGCGCGGCCCGGTCCTGCGGTGCGGCCCGGTCCTGCGACGTGGTCCGATCCTGCCGGGTGATCCGCTCTTGCGGCGTTTGCTCGCTCATGGATCCTCGTCGGCAGCCGCATCGCCCGGTAGCAGCGGCAACTGATCCTTGCTGGGCGGCTCGCGGCGCCGGCGATGCCGCCGCAACTGATCGATCTCGGTACGGAAAGCGTCCAGGTCCTGGAAGCTGCGGTACACGGAAGCGAAGCGGACGTAGCCAACTTCGTCCAAGTGCCGCAACTCCTCCATCACCATTTCTCCGATGCTGCGTGAGGCTATTTCGCGCTCTCCCAGGCTGCGCAACTTATGACAAATTCTGGCCGCAGCGGCCTCGATCGCTTCGCGTGAAACCGGGCGCTTCTCCAGTGCCTTTTGCATGCCCGTGAGCATTTTCTTTTCGTCAAAGGGCTCGCGGCTGCGATCTCCCTTGACCACCGTCGGCAGCAGCAACTCGGCCGCTTCAAACGTGGTAAACCGCTCGGTGCATGCCAGACATTCGCGGCGCCTGCGAATTTGCCGCCCCTCGCCGGCCAGGCGAGAGTCGATCACTTTAGTCTCGGTGTGACCGCAAAACGGACAATGCATCGCGGCCGCTCATTGATCGCCATAGACCGGAAATCGCCGGCACATCGCCACCGCCTCGGCCCGTACCCGCTGCAGCGCGGTCTCATCACCCAGATGATCCAGTACATCGGCGATCCAGTGAGAGAGTTGCGCCACCTCGGGCTCCTTGAAACCGCGTGTCGTCACGGCGGGAGTGCCGATGCGCAGCCCGCTGCTGATGGAGGGGGGGCGCGGGTCATTGGGCACGGCGTTCTTGTTGACCGTGATGTGCGCGCGGCCCAACGCGGCATCGGCATCCTTGCCGGTGATGTTCTTGTCGATCAAGTCGAGCAAAAATAAGTGATTGTCCGTGCCGCCGGAAACGATCTTATAGCCGCGCTGCTGGAGCACCGTGGTCATGGCGCGGGCATTGTCAATCACCTGCGCAGAATACGCCTTGAATTCCGGCTGCAATGCTTCCAGAAACGCCACGGCCTTGGCCGCGATCACGTGCATGAGCGGACCGCCTTGAATTCCCGGGAACACCATCGAGTTCAGTTTCTTGTGCAGGTCGGCGTGCGGCCGCGCGAGAATCAAACCGCCCCTCGGACCGCGCAAGGTTTTGTGGGTCGTGGTGGTAACCACATCGGCGAACGGCACGGGATTGGGATACAGGCCGGAAGCGATCAATCCCGCCACGTGCGCCATGTCGACGAACAGGTAGGCGCCGATCGAATCGGCAATCGCCCGGAAGCGGGCCCAATCGAGGACGCGGGAATAGGCGGAAAACCCCGCGACGATCATCTTGGGACGATGTTCCCGGGCGAGACGCTCAACCTGATCGTAGTCGATGATGCCGGTATCGGCGACAATCCCGTATTGAACCGCCTTGAAGAATTTGCCCGAGAAATTGACTTTGGCGCCATGCGTCAAATGACCGCCATGGTCGAGACTCATCCCCAAAATCGTGTCGCCGGGATTCAGCAGCGCGAAATACACCGCGGCGTTGGCCTGGGACCCCGAATGCGGCTGTACGTTCGCGTAGGCCGCGCCAAACAGCTGCTTGGCGCGCTCGATGGCCAAGCTCTCCGCGATGTCGACGAACTCGCAGCCGCCGTAGTAACGCTTGCCCGGATAGCCTTCCGCGTACTTGTTCGTCAGCACGGAGCCTTGAGCCTCGAGAACCCGCGGACTCGCATAGTTCTCCGAGGCAATAAGTTCGATATGATCCTCTTGCCGGCCGCGCTCGTCCGCGATCGCCTGAGCAAGCTCAGGATCGAAGCCGGCAATGGCCATTTTGGCGCTGAACATGACTGGATCTCCAAAGATAGCCGATAATTGTAGCTTATTAGCCTAGGGTTCCCTAGCGAGGCGCCCGCACCGTGACAAGCCGGCTCGAGTCGCGGATAATTCCGTCGTTTCCCCGCGAATTCACGCGATTATTTCAAATACAGGCGATCGATGGCTCAGTTCATTTACACCATGAACCGGGTTGGCAAGGTTGTGCCGCCCAAGCGCATTATTCTGCGCGATATCAGCTTGAGTTTTTTCCCCGGCGCCAAGATCGGCGTGCTGGGCTTGAACGGCTCCGGAAAGTCCACGCTGTTGAAAATCATGTCCGGCGTCGACAAGGACATCGAGGGCGAGGCGCGGGCGCAAGCCGGCATCAAGGTCGGCTATCTGCCGCAAGAACCCGTGCTCGACGATGCCAAGACGGTGCGCGAGGTGGTCGGGGAGGGAGTCGGCGACGTGCAGAGTTTGATCGACCGCTTCAACGCGATCAGCGACAAATTCGCCGAGCCGCTTTCCGACGATGAAATGAACAAGCTGATGGAAGAGCAGGCGAAGATGCAGGACAAGATCGATGCGGTCGGCGGCTGGGAACTCGAGCGCAAGCTCGAGATCGCCGCGGATTCGCTGCGCCTGCCGCCTTGGGACGCCATGGTCGGCAAGCTGTCGGGCGGCGAGAAACGCCGCGTCGCCTTGTGCCGCCTGCTGCTGTCGAAGCCCGACATGTTGCTGCTCGATGAGCCGACCAATCACTTGGATGCCGAATCCGTGGCATGGCTGGAGCACTTCCTGGAAGAGTATCCGAGCACGGTGATCGCGGTCACGCACGATCGCTATTTTCTCGACAACGTCGCCGAGTGGATCTTGGAACTCGATCGCGGCCACGGGATTCCGTGGCAGGGCAATTATTCCTCGTGGCTGGAACAAAAGGGCCTGCGCCTGGCTCAGGAAGAGCGGCAGCAGGACGCACTCGCCAAAACCTTGAAACGCGAGTTGGAATGGGTGCGAACCAATCCAAAAGCGCGTCAGGCCAAATCCAAGGCGCGCCTGCAGCGCTATGAAGAATTGGCATCGCAGGAATTTCAGAAGCGCAACGAGACCAACGAAATCTATATCCCCCCGGGTGACCGCCTGGGGGATCTGGTGATCGAGTGCAAGAACTTGAGGAAGGGCTACGACGACCGCCTGCTGATCGACTCGCTGAACTTCAACCTACCGCCGGGAGGCATCGTCGGCATCATCGGTCCCAATGGCGCCGGCAAGACCACGCTGTTCCGCATGCTGTCGGGCGTCGAGAAACCCGATGGCGGCGAGATTCGATTGGGGCCGAGCGTCAAGCTCGCTTACGTGGACCAGTCCCGGCAGGCGCTCAACGACAAAAATACCGTGTGGCAGGAGATTTCGGGCGGCCTGGACCTCATCAAGGTGGGAAACTACGAGACCTCTTCGCGCGGCTACGTAGGCCGCTTCAATTTCAAGGGCGTGCAGCAAGGACAGATGATCGGCGAGCTCTCCGGCGGCGAGCGCAATCGCGTGCATCTTGCGAAAGTCTTGAAAGCCGGCGGCAATGTCTTGCTGCTCGACGAGCCGACGAACGATTTGGATATCGAAACGCTGCGCGCCCTGGAAGATGCCCTGGTGGCATTCCCGGGATGCGCCGTCGTCATTTCGCATGATCGCTGGTTCCTGGATCGCATCGCAACGCATATCCTCGCGTTCGAAGGCGATTCGCAGGTAGTCTGGTTCGAAGGCAACTATCAGGAATACGTCGAGGATTACAAAAAGCGCAAAGGCGAGGATGCCAGTCAGCCTCACCGAATCCGCTACAAACCGCTGACGGGGTGATCCATGAGCATTTACATCACGCCTCAAGATGAACTGCATGTCGAATACCAAGGCATTGCGCTGACTTGTCCTCATTGCCAGACCTTGACCCACTTGACCCCGATTGCGGTGCCCAAATTCGAGGAACTCAGCCGGCGCAAGCCCAAGCACATCGGCATTGTGTTCCGCTGCGATACCTGCATCGAACCGATATTCCTGAAGTTCGCCGTCAAGGCGTACACGGCATTGCGGGTGGAGCTTGCCTCGAACTTCATGGAGATCGAGCGCGCACGCGAGCATTTCCCATTGACCTACCTGCCGGAGGAGGCCGAAGGGTTGTTCAAGGAAGCGCTCAATTGCTATACGGCCGCATGCTTCAATGCGTTCGGGTCAATGAGCCGCCGCACGGCGCAGTCTTTGTTTCGCGAACTGGGCGAGCGGGGCAAGCTGGATCTTTTCGACACCTTGCAGGAAATCCGTTCCCTCGCCGACCTGGACGACGAGACCTTTTCGATTTTGCGCGCGGTGCTGTTCGGCAGCGACAGCGATCCGTGGCCCAATCACCCCAACCTGACGTCGGAGCATGCCGGAATTTTGTTGGAAGTCATGCGCGATTTGCTGTACCAGACCTTTGTGCGCAAGGCGCGCTTGATACAGGCGGTGACTTTCCGCAGGTTCGTGGCGCCCAATCAGGCGGAGGCTGGCTGACTCGAGCCTATCGATGTTCGATGCCGACGGAGCCACTCGACCCCATGGTAGCCGTTCGAGACTAGTGCTTCAGCATTGAACGATCCGGCTTGAATGGCCCAGGGACATCCGAGCCCGTAAAGTTCAAATGTCGAGGTGCTAGCCGACAAACACCCGCGCATTACGAAACAACCGCGTCCAGCCCCCATCCTCCGCCCACTGCTTCGGCACCCACGAATTCTGCACGCTGCGGAACACGCGTTCCGGGTGCGGCATCAGCGAAGTCACGCGCCCATCGGTGCTGCACAGCCCGGCCAGTCCCAATTCGGAGCCGTTGGGGTTGAAAGGGTATTTCTGCGTGGGCCGATCGCGATGATCCACGTATTGCAGCGTCACGAGTTGCCGCTGCAGCAGCACACCGGCGTCGAGGCCAGGATCGAATTCCGCCCTGCCCTCGCCATGCGCGACCGCGATCGGCAACACCGATCCCTGCATGCCCGCGAATAGCACCGAGTTGGATTCCGGAACGCGCACCAACGACAGGCGCGCCTCGTACTGTTCCGATCGATTGCGCACGAACCGCGGCCACGTTTGCGCGCCTGGGATCAATTCCTTGAGCGCGGACAACATTTGACAGCCGTTGCAGACGCCCAGCGTGAAAGTCGCGTTGCGCGCGAAGAAGGCCGCAAACTCTTCCCGGGCCCGCGCGTTGAACAGGATGGACTTCGCCCATCCTTCGCCCGCGCCCAATACATCGCCGTACGAAAAGCCGCCGCACGCGACCAGTCCATGAAATCTTCTCAAGGGGATGCGGCCGGCAAGAATGTCGGTCATGTGAACGTCGTAGGCATCGAATCCCGCACGCGTGAAGACGGCGGCCATCTCGACGTGGCTATTGACGCCCTGTTCGCGCAGTATCGCGATCGCCGGCCGCGCACCGCTTTGAATGAAAGGCGCGGCAACATCGGCGCCGGGATCATAGCTTAGAGCGGCGTGCAGGCCGGGATCCGCCGCATCCTCGAGCCGCGAATATTCTTCGCGCGCGCACTCCGGGTTGTCGCGCAGCGCCTGCATGCGAAACGAGACTTCGCTCCAGCGGGCGTGCAAGGCCATCCGCGAGCCGCTGTAAACCAGTCCGCCATTGGCGTGCACCCGCACATCGTCGCCCATCGTGGGCTCACCGATGTCGCGCGTCAGCTCGAGCAATCCGTGGCGTGCCAGGGTCGCGTGCGCATCGGCTGCGCGTGCGGCGGGGACTTGCATCACCACGCCCAGCTCCTCGGCAAAGGATCCGGCCATGACGTCATGCACCGGTCCCAAATCGATACGTAGACCGCAATGTGCCGCGAACGCCATCTCCAGCAGCGTCACCAGGAGACCGCCATCCGAGCGGTCATGATAGGCAAGCACCAGTCCCTGGTCCTTCATCTCACGCAATGCCGAGAACAGTGCGCTCAAGAGCTGCGGGCTGTCGAGATCCGCCGGGATCCCGCCGCCCTTCATGTGGACCTGCGCCCAGCAAGAGCCGCCCAAGCGGTTCTGGCCCTTGCCTAGATCGACGAGCAGCAGCCGCGAGGGCTGCGTCAGGTCAAGTTCAGGCGTCAGGGTCGCGCGAGCGTCTTGCACGGGAGCAAATGCCGACACGATCAAGGAGACCGGGGCGAGCACCGAACGCTCGCTGCCGCCCTCGCGCCAGGTCGTCTTCATCGACAGGGAGTCCTTGCCGACCGGAATGGTGATGGCCAGCGCGGTGCACAGTTCACTGACCGCGCGCACCGTGGCGTAGAGCTCGGCATCCTCGCCGGGTTCCCCGCAGGCAGCCATCCAGTTGGCCGACAGGCGAATGTCCGTCAATTGACGAATGTCCCCCGCGAGAATATTGGTAATCGCTTCCGCCACGGCCAAGCGTCCCGACGCCGGCGCGTCAAGCAAGGCTACGGGAGCCCGCTCCCCCATGGCCATGGCTTCGCCGCTGTATTCCTGGTAGCTGCTCAATGAAACAGACGCATCGGCGACCGGCACCTGCCAGGGTCCCACCATCTGGTCGCGGCTGATCAAACCACCGACCGTGCGATCCCCGATTGTGATCAAGAAAGATTTGTCGGCAATGGTGGGCAGACTCAACAGGCGTTCGAGCGAGTCGCTCAAGTCCACACCATCGGTGGACAGCGGCGAGGCGTCTTTCGATACGGACCGAACGTCGCGCGTCATGCGGGGCGCTTTGCCGAGCAGCACGTCGATCGGGATATCGACCGGCGTTGCATGCAGCTTAGGGTCGGATACCTTGAGCAGACCATCGCCGGTAATCTCACCCACGGCGGCGAATGGACAGCGTTCACGCTCGCACAGGGCCTTGAACTGTTCGATGCTGCCCGGCATGAGCGCGAGCACGTAGCGCTCCTGTGCCTCGTTGCACCAGATTTCCATCGGCGACAGCTCCGATTCGGCGCTCGGAATCTTGCGCAGATCGATTCGGCCGCCGCGATGACTGTGCGCAATGGCCTCGGGCAAGGCGTTCGACAAGCCGCCCGCGCCGACATCATGGATCAGCAAAATGGGATTCGCCTCGCCCAGGGCCACGCACCCGTCGATCACCTGTTGCGCGCGCCGCTGCATTTCGGCATTGCCGCGCTGCACGGATGCGAAATCCAATTCGGATGAGCTTTGGCCGCTGCCGACGGACGACGCGGCACCGCCTCCCAAGCCGATCAGCATCGACGGACCGCCGAGAACAACGAGCAGCGCTCCGACGACGACGTCTTTCTTCTCGACGTCCTGACGGCGCACGCTGCCCAGGCCGCCGGCGACCATGATGGGCTTGTGATAGCCGCGAATCGCCGCGTGCCCGGCGGGGGCCGCGGTCTGCTGTTCGAACACTCGGAAATAACCGCAGGTGTTCGGGCGTCCAAATTCATTGTTGAAGGCGGCCGCACCGATGGGCGCGGCAATCATGATGTCGAGCGCCGAGGCGATGCGATCCGGTTTGCCGACATCCACCTCCCAGGGCTTGAGCATCCCGGGGATTTTGAGATTGGATACGGAAAAGCCGGTGAGTCCCGCCTTAGGCTTTGCGCCGATCCCGGTCGCCCCCTCATCGCGAATCTCGCCTCCGGCTCCGGTGGCTGCGCCCGGAAAGGGCGAGATCGCGGTGGGGTGATTGTGAGTTTCCACCTTCATTAAAATATCGATCGGCTCGAGCGACCCGGAGTAGCGCCGCGTGAGCGGATCTGCGGAAAATCGCGTGGTGTTTGCGCCGCCGATGACCGCGGCATTGTCGCGGTAGGCGGACAGCACGCCCGCGGAATTGCGCGCATAAGTGGCGCGGATCATGGCCATCAGCGATAGCGGCTGAGGCGTTCCATCGATGACGAATTGCGCGTTGAAAATCTTGTGGCGGCAATGTTCGGAATTGGCTTGCGCGAACATCATCAATTCGACATCGGTGGGATCTCTCCCCAGCTTGCCGAACACCTGCACCAAATAATCGATCTCCTGGCTGGACAGCGCCAACCCCCACTGCTGGTTCGCCCGCGCCAGGGCCTCGCGGCCATGATCGCCTAAAACCACATGGCGTAAGCCTCGCGGCGCGGCCGCATGAAACAGCCCCTTAGGTTCCAGGGAATCCGCCCAGACCGACTCCGTCATGCGATCGTGCAAGTGCGCGCCCAGCCGGGTCAGTTCGGCGCTGGTCAGCGGCGCGGCTGACTCGATGAAAAAGACGGTGCCGCGCTCGACGCGCCTCACGGCACTCAAGCCGCAGACATGCACGATGTCGGTGGCCTTGCTCGACCAAGGCGACTCGGTGCCGACCCGCGGCGTCACCAGAACCCGCTGGCCGCCCGGCATCGCCTGCAGGGCATCGGGAACACGCGCCCCGTAGGTGAGGAGCTTTCCCAGCACCTCGAGCTCTGGTTCGGTCAAGGGACGCAAGGAGTCGACGAAGTGCATCCAGCGGCTGCTAAGCGCTTGAATACGCGGCTCGTCGGCCTTGAGTACCTGCAGCAGTTGGTCGAGGCGGAATTGCGACAGCGCCGGCGCGCCGAAAAGGCTAAACATGCACCATTCTACAGGAATCGCGCTATTTACGAGCGCTGGAGTCTCCCCCGGGGGTATAGATCGGGACCGGGAATTGGGCGACATTGGAGCCTTCCAGCGCCACGATCTTGCTGACCCCTTGCTTCCTGACTTCATCGATGCGCAGCACCGAATGCATGGGGAGATAAGTGCGCTTTACCTCGTTGAATTCAGCCTTTATCTTTTCCTCGGCCGGATCCACGACCACCGTCGAGCGCTCGCCGAACACCAGTTCTTCGACCTCGATGAAGCCGAACAGAGTGCCGTGGCTCACTTTGCGGGCGTAGATCTCATAGACCTTGCCTTGATTTACGAACATAACTTTGAAAATGTGACTCGCTGCCATTTAGAAGGCTCCTGGCATTGCTAGTATTTCACCATATTATACCGACACTTAGCGCGAACCTTGAGACCCGCGGGAGGGAATGACTTATGGCCCTGCGCTTACGCGTCGTCAGTGAACACTCAACCCGCTTAGGGACGCTTGCCACCAAGGTCTTCGGCGTGCACGGCGGCACCATTGGGCGCGCGACTGACAACGAATGGATTCTACCCGACCCGGAGCGCTACCTCTCGGGCAAACATGCCCGCGTGGATTTTCGGGCCGGCGCTTACATTCTGGTCGATACCAGTTCCAACGGTACCTACGTCAACGGTGCGCAGGTGCCCCTCGGCAAGTATCACGACTATTCGCTGAAGGACGGCGATTACATCCGCTTGGGCGAATACGAGCTCTTGGTGAGCATCGACCAGACCAATGACTTCCCGCCTGAAGAGAGCGCCATTGTCGCCTACGACGGGCAATCAGCCTCGTCGGCGATCAAAAAATCCACCGCCAACGATTTGGGCGCGGATCTCGACTTGAGCCAGTTGTTGGAACCGAGTGGCGTGTCGATCGCGGAATCCGGTTCCCACCCGCGCGACCTGTACGGCCAATCGCTTCCCCCGCTCGAATCCGGTTCAGCGGAGGCCGCGGGAACTCCGTGGCACATGATGACGCGGCCCCTGAAGGTCGAGACTCCAAAAGCCGACGCGCCGCAAGCATCTCGCGTGATCGAAAACTCCCCGAGCCCCAATATGTCGCGCTCGCAGAGCCTCGCTCTCTATGAAGGCGACTTCGACGTCGGCCTGGCGGCCTTTTGCCGCGGCGCGGGGGTCGATCCGCGCTCGGTCAGCACGGATGTCCGCGGCGGCGCGCTGCAGCTTGCCGGTCAACTGCTGCGCGAGGCGGTAGTGGGCTTGATGGACCTGAACCAAGGCCGCAATGAGTTCCGCAACAAGTTCAGGATTCCGGCGCCGTCCGCGGACGCGCCCGAGTCGCCCCTGAACCTCTCCAAGGGAGTCGATGAAGCTCTGGTGCGATTGCTGACGACGGTTTCGACGCGTGCCGGATCGGTGGAAGCCGTTCGCGAGAATTTCCGCGAGCTCAAGGCGCAAAATACCGCGGCGCTCGCGGCCATGCGCGCGGCCTTCGAAGAATTCCTGAGCCGCGTCGATCCGAAGGAATTGGAGGAGCGCTTCGAGCGCGCCGGCAAGCGAGGCGTGTTCGGGGGCCAGAACAAGGCCAAGTACTGGGAATTGTACGCCGAGCTGTTCTCAGGGTTGGCGCAGCGCCCGGCCGACGGATTTCCGCACGTCTTCACCGAGACCTTTGTGAAGGCTTATGAAGCCCGGCTGCGTGCCTTGATCCCGCCGAAGCGCAGCGCCTTTGGGGGAGATCGCGATGAGCCGAACAAGCCCAATAATCACGCGGTCGGCGATTTCTAGCGTTTAAGTAGTGGCCCTGCTCGTAGTAAAGTGACGCGTGCGGCTTTTATTAGTAGAAGACGATGACCTGGTTGCCGACGCCATCCTGCGGGGCTTGACGGCCGCGAGCTACTCCGTGCATCGAGTCAGCAGCGCCGAGGCCGCGCAGGCGGCGATCGCCAACGAAGAATTCGCGCTGGCCGTCATCGATGTGGGTTTGCCCGGCGCCGACGGCCTGACCCTGGTCCGCCGGTTGCGCAGTGCCGGAAAATCCCTGCCGACGCTCATTCTGACCGCCCGTTGCACCCTGACCGACAAGGTCAAGGCGCTCGATTTAGGCGCCGATGATTTTCTGAGCAAGCCGTTCGAAGCGGCGGAACTGGCTGCGCGCTGCCGGGCCCTGATGCGCCGTTCGCACGGCGCCGTCAACGGCGTCGTCAAGCTCAACCGGATGAGCGTTGATTTGGCGGGCAAGCGCCTGTGCATTGACGAGGAGGAAATCGACCTGACCGCGCGCGAATGGCTGGTGCTCGAGTGTTTGGCGCGACGCCTCGGGCAGATCGTCTCCAAAGAGCGCGTGCAGCAAGCCGTCGCCGGTCCGGATCAGGACATCACGCCGAACGCGGTCGAAGTTCACGTCTCACGCCTTCGCGCCAAGCTCGGCACTGCCGCCATCATCCGCAGCTTGCGCGGCCTGGGTTACCGCCTCGAAGAGGCAAAATCCGTGTGACTTCATCCATCAGCCGTCAATTGATTTTTTGGCTGGCGGTGCCTCTCATGCTGTTGGCGCTGTGCGGCGCGTTGGTGCACTACTTCAACAGCGTAGCGCCCGGAGTGATCAGCAGCGACCGGCGTCTGAAGGAAACCACAAACGCGTTGATGCGGCGTGTGCAAGTCGTTGACGGTCGGGTCGCGCTCGACGCGAATGCGAACGGCGGACCCGCTCCGTCGGACTTCGTCACCTACGCGGTGCGCGATTCCCAAGGGCATTTGCTCATCGGCGACCCACAAATACCGGCCATCCCCATGAACAGCGCCAATGCGCAACTCCTCGCCATGGCGCAAATCGATCATCGCAGCGCGCGCACCCTCACCACGCGATTCGATACGCGAGCGGGCGTCGTGATGATCACCGTGGCCGATGCGAGGCCGACGACCGAGCCCGCCGCGCGTTTTGGCTTCATGAGCACCCTGCTGTGGGACTTCGTTCAGCTGGATATCACGCTGGTGCTCGTCTGGGTCGGCATCCAGATCGGCCTGCGCCCGGTCAGAAAATTACGCGACGAAATCGCCGCGCGCTCGCCGCTCGATCTGCGCCCGATCGTGGAATTCTCGGTGCCTCGCGAAATCGCGCCCGTCGTGGTGACGCTGAATCGGCTGTTCACCATGCTGCGCAGCTCCGTTCAATCGCAACAGCAATTCATCGCGAACACGGCGCACCAATTGCGCACGCCCATTACCGGCATGCAAGCGCAATTGGACATCCTCGTCGGCGAACCGGCTGCCCAGCCGATCAGCGGCCGGTTGCGGACGCTGCAGGAAAGCGTGCGGCAATTGGCGCACTCCTCCAACCAGCTGCTGAGCCTGGGGCGGGCGGATCCCACGGCGAATATGGCGACGAAAAACCAGTCCGTGATCCTGAGCGCGATCGTCGGTGAAGTGGTCGCAAAATTCTTTGACCGGGCCCTGCAATCCAACATTGACTTGGGTGTGGAGGTGCAGCCGGTCTCCATCGTTGCCGACCCTTCCCTGCTCGATGACCTGCTGAGCAATCTCGTGGACAACGCACTGAAGTACACGCCCGCGGGGGGTAGCATTACGGTGAGCACGGGGTTGAGGAACGGGTCGCCGTACCTGGCCGTGGAAGACAACGGGCCTGGCATCCCGGAGACGGAGCGTCAGCGGGTACGGCAAAGATTCTACCGATTGCCCAATTCCCCAGGACACGGCAGCGGGCTGGGGCTCGCGATCGTCGATGAGATCGCGCAGCTCTATGGAGCGTCGATGACCATCGGGCCGGGCGCGGGCGGCCGGGGCACCAAGGTGCTGCTGCAATTTCCGTGAATTCAATGTATTGCGAGGCCACAGCGGCCATGCGCCTGCCGTTTTGCGAACCACGTCTCATTCCCATCAATCGCTCAACCCGCGTCAGCTTCGCGTAAGGCTGGGCAACTAGGATGACACCATGAAAAGAATGCCCGGATTCACTTTGGTTGAAATGCTCATTGCCGTGGCGCTCGTCGCGATTCTGCTGACGATCGGGATTCCGTCATTCCGCTTCGTCACCAATTCCAACCGCATCGCCGCCGAAATCAACGGTCTTCTCGGCGACATGCAGTTCGCGCGCTCTGAAGCGGTCAAAGAAGGGCAACCGGTCACCGTATGCGTCTCTACGGACGGAGCGACCTGCGCCACCGGCGCCAACGCGAACGCTTGGCAAAGCGGTTGGATCGTGTTTTCGGACCTAAACGCCAATGCCGCAGTGGACGTCGCAACGGACGTCGTGTTGCGGGTTCAACCGCCGTTTTCGGGTACCGACACCTTTATCGCAAACAACACCGTGAAAGCGGTCACCTTCAATCGCGAGGGTTACGCCAACGGTATTGCCACTGGCACCGTGATCACGCTGCACGATAGTTCGAGTAACCGCAATTGGACCCGCTGCCTATCCATCACCCTGGTCGGACTGATGACATCGCAACGGTACGATGGTGCTGTATGCAACTGAATCAACGGAATCGGCCTCGATCCCCGCAAAGCGCTGCGCGGGGTTTTTCGCTGATAGAAGTTCTCGTGGCGCTGGTCATTACCGCCATTGGCCTCTTGGGCATTGCCAAAATACAGGCGCTGGCTTACGCCAACACCGGTACCGCCAGTGTGCGGTCACTCGTGGCGATTCAAGCCGCGGGCCTGGCCTCGGCGATGCACGCCAATCGCAGCTACTGGGCGACGGGATCGGCACCCAATACGCCGATTGTCATTACCGGCGCGGTCATATCCGATGCAACCCTGGCTGGGACTGCAACCGGCACGTGTGTCTTGGGCGGAGTTACGACGTTCTGCGACTGCATGTTGGGCGGTGCTCTCGCGCCCTGCACGCCTGCCTCCATGGCCGCCTTTGATTTGCATACCTGGGCCACCGCGTTGAACGCTCAGTTGGGGAACTCAAATCCCATCACCACTATTGCCTGCCCTACCGGCGGCACGCCGATCAATTGCACCATCGTGGTTACCTGGACTGAAAAGAGCATTGCGTTGAACACCCAGGCTGCCGCAGCCACCACGACCGCGACGTTCGCGCCGACATACACCTTGTACGTGCAGCCCTAAGCCATGCCAGCCATTCATACAGAAATTCGGCGCTCGAACCGTCAGCAGGGTTTTACTTTGCTGGAAATCATGATTGCGATGGCCATCGGTCTGTTCCTGGTGGGGGCCCTGCTGACCATCGTTCAGAGCAACAAAGCGGTCTTCCTCAATCAGAACCAGCTCGTGCAGTTGCAGGACAGCGAGCGCATGGCGATGACTCTGATGGCTGAAGTCATTCAGGAAGCGGGCTATTTCCCCGACCCGACCACCAATACCGTCGGCGGTACGTTGATCGCCAATGGTGCCTTCGCTAACTCACAAGCGA
>Ga0210406_10000778_pt1 | contig 41860 bp, 35 predicted proteins | sample IncBWC30MmetaG_FD_155454 | JGI IMG/M metagenome (GOLD analysis project Ga0210406, IMG submission 155454) | Forest soil microbial communities from Barre Woods Harvard Forest LTER site, Petersham, Massachusetts, United States - Inc-BW-C-30-M | ecosystem: Environmental > Terrestrial > Soil >... | reverse complement strand
AGACGCAGCGATCAGATTGGGTATATGATCCGTGACGGCATTCGGTAAGCTGGTCCGAACCACGGCGTTCCGGCTGACGCTGGTCTATCTGTTGCTGTTTGCACTGTTTGCCGCCTCGCTGCTGGGCTATTTCGCCTGGAATACGCGGCGCATGATCACCGAACAGATCTCAACCACCGTGAACGCGGAAATCAGCGAGTTGTCGGAAATCTTTGGGCGGCGGGGCTTGCGCGGCCTGGTTTTCAACATCGAGAATCGGGCGTTGCGGCCGAGCGCCAACCTATATCTCTTGACCACGCCGAATGGGCAGGCGATTGCCGGCAATGTCGGCTCGCTGGCACCCGGCGTGATGGGCACCACCGGCTGGTCCGAGACCGCCTACCGGCGGCTTGACGATCAGGACAACACCGACCACCGCGCGCTGGTGCGCGTCGACCAGCTGAGCAGCGGCTTCCGGCTCTTGATCGGGCGAGATCTGGAGGAACGGCGGCGGCTGTTCGGTATCGTCGCCAAGGCGGCGCAATGGTCGATCCTGGTGGTCGTTGTCCTCGGCATCGGCGGCGGCATTTTTGTCGCGCGGCGCGTGCTGCGGCGGATCGATGCCATGACCGGCACTACCCAGCGCATCATGGCCGGAGATCTGAGCGGACGGCTGCCGGTCGGGCGCAGCGGCGACGAGCTTGACCGCCTGGCCGGAAACCTCAACGCCATGCTGGAGCGGATCGAAGCCCTGATGACGGGCTTGAAGGAAGTTTCCGACAATATCGCCCACGATCTGAAGACGCCGCTGACGCGATTGCGCAATCGCGCCGAAGAGGCGTTGGCGAAATCGGCCACCGAGGCCGAATACCGCGCGGCACTGGAACGCACCATCGAGGAATCCGATGGCTTGATTCGTACCTTCAATGCGCTGTTGATGATCGCGCGCGCGGAATCCGGGCAAGCGCGCGGCAACATGGATGACTTTAATGCCGCCGAGGTGGCCTATGGCATCCATGAACTCTATGAGCCGCTCGCGGAAGACGGCGGCATGAGCCTGCGCGTCAAAACCGCGCCGGTGCTGATCCGCGGCAATCGCGAATTGATCAGTCAGGCGCTCGCGAACCTTGTCGAGAATGCGATCAAATATGGAAAGCCCGTTCCGCCGGCGCAGCCGGCGGGGGCGGTCGTCAGCATGGACGCGAAGCAGGTCCTGATCGAGGCCCGGCGCGACGGCGATTGGGTGCTGCTCAGCGTCACCGATCACGGACCTGGAATTCCGGAAGCGGATCGCAAACATGCGGTGGAGCGATTCGTGCGGTTGGAGGCAAGCCGCACGCTGCCGGGCTCCGGCCTCGGATTGAGTTTGGCCGCGGCGGTCGCCACGCTGCATGGCGGCGAGCTCAGGCTCGGTGACGCCAGCCCGGGCTTGACCGCGACCCTGGCAATCCCGGCGCTCAAGGGTGCCAGCGACAGGCTTGCGGTTCAAACGCAGGATGTGCCACAGAAGGTGGCATGAATTCCTCCGCGCCGGGATACGCGGAAGCGAAGGTCAAATCCACCGCACTGGCCGCGCGGTTCGCGGACGGACCGCGTGTCGCCGCTTCCGACAAAGCCGAACAAGGTCTGACGGTTTGGCTCGCCGAGCTCGAGCCGCAACAGACGGCTGTGATCAAAGATCTCTTGGATCATCGCTTCGTCAAGCCCATCCTGCTCGGGATCATCGAATTCTCGCCCTATCTCTTCGACCTGATACGATCGGACGCAGCACGCCTGATCCGGCTGCTCACATGCGATCCTGAAGCGCATCTGGCTTGGCTGATCGAAACAGCCTCACGCGAGGTGTTCGCGGCATCCGGCGAAAGCGAAATGATGCGCCTGCTTCGCCGTACGAAATCGGAAGCGGCGCTGCTGATCGCGCTGTGCGACATCGGCGGGGTCTGGCCGGTGATGCGCGTGACGGCGGCGCTGACCGACCTCGCGATCGCTTCCGTGCAGGCGGCGCTGCGCTATCTTTTGCGGCAAGAGGCCGTGCGCGGCAGGCTGTCGCCGCCGCACCCGGATCGGCCTGAGGAGGGTAGCGGCCTGTTCGTGCTGGCCATGGGCAAGATGGGCGCGGGCGAGCTCAATTATTCCAGCGACATCGATCTGATCGTGTTCTTCGATGCCGCGGCGCCGACGCTCGCGAGCGATATCGAGCCGCAGCCGTTCTTCGTGCGCGTCACGCAAGGCCTGTCGCGGCTGTTGCAACAGCGCACCGGCGATGGCTATGTATTCCGCGTCGACCTGCGGCTGCGACCGGATCCGGCCTCGACGCAAGTGGCAATCTCGACCGCCTCGGCGCTGAATTACTACGAGCGGGAAGGACGGACCTGGGAACGCGCCGCCATGATCAAGGCGCGGGCATGCGCCGGCGACCTCAGGGCGGGCGAGGCAATGGTCGCGGAGATCGCGCCGTTCGTCTGGCGCAAGCACCTGGACTTCGCGGCGCTTGCCGATGTGCACGACATGAAACGGCAGATGCAGCTCTTTCGTGGCCAGAGCGAGGTCGCGGTCGAAGGCCACAACGTCAAGGTCGGGCGCGGCGGCATCCGCGAAATCGAGTTCTTTGCGCAAACGCAACAGCTCATCGCCGGCGGCAGGCATCCGGAATTGCGGGTGCGGCCGACCTTGGAAGCACTGAGCGTGCTGGCTTCGAGCAACTGGATCACGTTCCAGGCCCGCGACGAACTCACCACGGCGTATGAATTCCTGCGCCGGGTCGAACACCGGCTGCAGATGGTCGCCGACGAACAGACGCATTCGCTGCCCGGTAATAGCAAGGCGGTAGGGCGCTTCGCGAACTTTTTCGGTTACAAGGACCGCGAGGCTTTCGCGAAAGATTTGCTCGGTCATCTCAACGTCGTGCAGGGCCATTACGCAAAGCTGTTCGAGGGCGACGATCCCACGGGTAGCGCCAAGCTGCCGGATATCGACTACGACGCCGGCCCTGAGGATCCGCGGCTGCTCGAGCATCTCATCACACGCGGCTTCAAGAAGCCGATAGCGGTGGCGCAGACGCTGCAGCAATGGATGGCGGGCGACTATCGCGTATTCCGGACCGAATCGACGCGCAACGCCTTTGTCGAGTTCGTGCCTGCGCTGATCGAAGGCCTCGCCGACGCCGAAGAACCGGATCGCGCGGTGACGGCGTTTGACCGCTTCCTGCAGGCGCTGCAGCGCGGCGGGCGGCTGATCACGCTGCTCAGCCAGAACCGTGACCTCGTCGCGCTGGTGGCGCTGGTGCTTGGCGCGGCCCCTCGGCTCGGCGATATGCTGGCGCGGCAGCCGCAGATCATGGACGGCTTGATCGATCCGCGCTTCTTCGGCGCGATGCCGGATCAGGGCGAACTATCGGCGCGGCTTGCGGTGACGCTGAAGGACGCGGACTCTTACGAAGAATTCCTCGATCGCCTCCGCCTGTTCGGCCAGGAAAGTCTGTTCCTGATCGGCACGCGAATCCTGTCCGGCACGGTCTCCGCGCAGCAGGCGAGCACGGCCTTTGCCGACGTCGCCGAGGGTATCGTCCACACCGTGCATGGCCTCGTCACCGGACGTTTCGCGGCCCAGTACGGCCACATCAAGGGGCAGCAGACCGCGATCGTGGCGATGGGGCGGCTCGGCAGCCGCGAGATGACCGCTGCTTCCGACCTCGATCTGATCCTGCTCTATGATTTCGATGCGGAACATCCCGATTCCGACGGCACGCCCTCGCTGCACGGCGCGCAATATTTCGCGCGCTTCACCCAGCGGCTGATCTCGGCCTTCACGACGCGGACGAACTACGGCGTGCTCTATGAGATCGACATGCGGCTGCGACCGTCGGGACGGGCCGGACCGGTCGCCTCGCACATCCAGTCGTTTGCCGAATACCAGGAACACGAGGCCTGGACCTGGGAGCATATGGCGCTGACGCGGGCGCGGGTGATTTCGGCGTCGCCCGAATTTCGCGTCCGGATCGAAAAGGTCATTCACGGCGTGCTGACCCGAGCGCGGGACCGCGCGGGCACCGCCAACGATGTCGCGGATATGCGTCGCGCCATCGCGCTGGAGAAGGGCGAAGACGATCTATGGGACCTGAAATACGCGGCCGGCGGTCTGGTCGATGTCGATTTTATCGCGCAATACCTGCAATTGGTTCACGCCGCCGAAAAGCCGGACATCCTGAGTGTCAATACGCCAGCGGTACTCGAGAATGCGGCCAAACTTGGCTTGCTCGCGCCATCGGAGGCCGAAATACTGCGCTCCGCAACGCGGCTCTATCACGACCTGACGCAAATCCTGCGGCTTTGCGTCAGCGACAAGTTCAGGCCGGAGGCGGCGGGCGAAGATTTGCTGCAGGTGATGGCGCGGGCAGGGGACGCGCCGGACTTTTCGGCACTGGAGGCGCGGGTCAAGGAGACCCAAGCCGAGGTGCGACGGGTGTTTAGGGCAATTGTAGGAGGATGATCTAGGCCGCCGCCGATATTGCGGTCTTGGCGTTGCGCGGATCGCGCGGCAGCGAGACGCAGACCACGGTGCCGGTGCCAAGCTTCGAGCGCAGTCGCATCGAACCGCCGTGCAGATGGGTCAGCGATCGCGCAATCGCGAGCCCCAGCCCCGAACCGTGATAGGTCTTGGTGAGCTGGCTTTCGACCTGCTCGAACGGCCGGCCGAGCCGCGCCAGCGAATGCGGCGCGATACCGATGCCGGTATCGGCAATCATCAGCACGATATTGTCGCCGAGCAATCGCGTGCGGACGACCACCTTGCCGCCGTCGGGCGTGAATTTCACCGCGTTGGACAAAAGATTGACCAGAATCTGCTTGGTCGCGCGGCGGTCCGCCACCACGGAGATCGCTTGCTCGATGTTCGCATCGATCACCAGGTGCTTGTCGTGGGCGCGACCCGCCACCACCCGCAGCGATTCGGCGAGCGTCTTGGAGATATCGAGCGGCTCCATGTCGAGCTTCATCCGTCCGGCCTCGATCTTGGACATGTCGAGGATGTCGTTGATGACTTCCAGGAGATAGTGACCGCTGGTCAGGATGTCGTGGCAGTATTCCTGATACTTCTCCGAGCCGAGCTTGCCGAACATGCCGCTTTCCATGATCTCGGAGAAGCCGATGATGGCGTTGAGCGGCGTGCGCAGCTCGTGGCTCATATTGGCGAGGAATTTCGATTTGGTCTGGTTGGCTTCCTCGGCGCGGGTCTTTTCCCTGGAGTATTTCTCGGCGAGGTCAGCGAGTTCGATGGCCTGGCGTTCCAGCGCAGCCTGCGAGCGTTTCAGATCGATGACGGTGGCGCGCAGGCGCAAATCGTTGTCGACCAGTTTCTGCTCGTGCTCCTTGATGCGCGTGATGTCGGTGCCGACCGAGACGTAGCCGCCGTCCTTGGTGCGGCGTTCGCTGATATGCAGCCAGCTGCCATCCTCGAGCTGCGCCTCGAAGGTCCGCGCACCCGGCGCCTGATTGGCGTTCTCGTGCAGCCGGGTCCTGACCTCGGGCATGCTGCCGACCTCAATGATGGTCTCGTAGGAGGTTCCGGGAATCACCGCCGAGTCCGGCAGCCGGTGCAGCTTCTGGAAGTGCGAATTGCAGAGCACCAGCCGGTCACCCGCGTCCCACAGCACGAACGCCTCGGGGATGGTCTCGATCGCGTCGCGCAGCCGGACGTCGGCCTCGACGGTTTTCTCCGCGAGGCTCTTCTGCTCGGTGATGTCGACGGCAATGCCGATGAGGTGCATGCTTGAATCGGCGGCGACCAGGTTGAGTTCGCAGCGAACGCGCAGCCAGATCCAGTGGCCGTTGACATGCTTCATGCGAAAGGTCTGATCGATGTGATCGATCTTGGAGGAAATGAGCTGGTCGGCGATTTCGAACAGATCGATATCGTCGGATTTCACCAGCGCGTTGACTTCGCCGAAGGTAAGCAGATCGCTGCGGTTCTCAAGACCAAGCATCGTGAACATCGACTGCGACCAGAAGATGCGGCCGCGCGACAGGTCCCAATCCCATAATCCGCAGCGGCCGCGATTGAGCGCGGTATCGATCCGCCCGCGTACCGCGTCATTGATGAGGTCGCCTTCGCGGGCGCGGGTCGATTGCCAGTGGAATGCAAAGCCGAGGATCAGCACGACGAAACCGGTCGTGGCCGACAGCGTCACCGACAGCGCGGCATCCGATCCCCAGAGCGGATCGTTCTTTTCCTGGATGACGATGATCTGACCGGGCAACGACTTGATGAGACGCGCGATCGCCAGCGCGCCGTTGCCATTCGGCAGCGTCATGTCGCTGGTTTCGATTTGGAGATTTGGCGCAGCGAGCAACTGGGCGGTAGAGATCTCGTCGAGAACGCGATCGGCTTCGCCGAGATTCGATTCGGCGGGGATGCGGGCCAAGATGCGACGGTCGACGCCGCCCGTGACGATGACATGGCGGCCGCCGGCAAAGCCCCATGGCGGAATGAGATCGGGCAGCAGGGTTTGCAGATGCTCGATATTGGCGAGGCGCGTTTGCCGCGCGGACGCAAGACGGTCGACGCGCTCGGAAAGCATGTCCGCCAACGCCACCAGGTCGCGCTTGTTCGCCGCACGCTTTTGCCGGTTCTGGTCGACCACTTGAACGAAGGCGCCGAGGCAGATGGTGATCAGGAAGGCGATGATGAGGGTAGGCACGGCGCGCCGAAGCGCCGGCTCCGCGATCAAAAGCCTATGGTAGGCCGGCTTCGCGATCGATTGCGCCAATCCCTTGATCGAATCGGATTGGACGCACGCGTTCGTCGCATGCGCACGCGCCATGCCTTAGACCCCCACCGGATTCTTTTCCGCACCGTTCGAACGAGCCCCACGCCGCTCCCGAATCACAGTGATTTGAATCCAGTTTTTGCGGACTGTCGAGAGTCAACGATTCGTTAAAGCGAAATAAATGCTATCCAATGCGAAATCGTGAATCCGAAAGTGAGTCCGAAACGGGAACGCGGCGGTTCTACGCGTGCGGCGGCTCGGCGTGACTGATCACGCGCTTCACGGTCGGGAACGCGCGGCGCAAGGCGCGTTCGATCTCGTCGACGTTCTCGTGAACCTTGATCACGCTCATCGACGGGGCGGCCCGGCAATGGAAGTTCACGATTTCGCCGGCGTCGGTATCGCGAACGCGCACGTTATGGATGTCTTGTATCGCGCAGTCGGCGGCAAACCGCGACAACGCCGTCTTGATCGTCTCGACGCGATCGGGCGCAGCGTCGGTGCCGAGCGGCAATTCCGGCTGCAGCGGCTCGATATGGGTGTCGACCTCGACGTCTTCGCCGAAGTCGTCACGGATGCTGCGTTCCAGGTCGTGGGCGATATTGTGCGCGGCGGTGAGCGTCATATTGCCGTCGACTTCGAGATCGATGCCGACGATGAGCTTGCCGCCGAGATCGTGGACGGTGACATGGTGCACGGCGAGGCCGGAATTGCGCGCGATCACCATGATGCGTTCGCGCACGCTCTCATTGCTGCGTGCGACCGGCACGGTGGTGAATGTCAGGTCGGCATCGCCGAGCGCGGCGCCGACCGCCTGCTGCGCCTTGCGCTTGATGTCGTCGACGCGGTCGATCGGATAGGTGCGCGGCACCTGCACGACGGCGTCGACGAAGTGCGTCGGGCCGACCATTCGGACCCGCAACCGTTCGACGCCGACCACGCCGGGCACCGCCCTGATCGCGGCACTGGCTTTCTCCGACGCGCCTTCAGGGGCACGGTCAAGCAACGTTTCGACGGTGGAGCGCGCGAGCCGCAGGCCGAGCAGCGCGATCACGACGGCAACGGCGATGGCAGCGGCGGCATCGCCCCACTCATAGCCCAGTCCGGCCAGCGCAAGCCCGACGATGACGGCGACCGAGCCAAGCACGTCGGATCCGAAATGCAACGCATCGGCAGCCAGCGCCTGGCTCTTGGTGTCGCGCGCCGTGCGATGCAGCGCAAACGAGCGCCAGAGATTCACGGCGATATCGATCAACAGCACGATGAAGGGAATGGCCGAGACCGTCGGCGGCGGCGCGCCCTCGTGCAGGCGGTTCCAGGATGCGACCAGAATGCCGCCCGAGAGCACATAGAGCATCGCGATGACGCCGAGGGCGGAGATACTCTCGAGCTTGCCATGGCCGTACTGATGCTCCTCGTCCGCCGGGCGGTCGGAAACTTGCACCACGAGCCAGGTGAGGACGGTCGCAATCAAGTCGACCGAACTATGCAGGGCCTCGGAGATCAGCGCGAGGCTGCCGATCAGGATGCCGACCACCAATTTCGCCGTAGCCATGGTGGCACTCGCGATGATCGAAATCGCCGCGACGGAGGATTTGACGTTGTGGACGGGAGCGCTCATGCGCTTTCGGGTGTAGCAGCCGGTCATCCAACATAAAAGCGCTGATCGGACGCGCCGGTCGCTACTCTTCCGGCATCAATTGTTGCGAGTCATTCCGACTAAAAAACTCCCCGCAAGCTCACAAGTCCGGCCGGCTTCCCGTACGCCGGAATCGGCCGATAGTGTGCCTAGCCGATCCACTGCCACTGTGCGAACAATGCCGAATATATCAATAGCAGGCCGCCGAAGATCCCCACGATCCCCGGGACCGCCGATGGCCGCTGCTCGCTCGAGAGCGCCATGACGATGAATAGCGGAAACGATACGAGATTGAAACGGACCATCGAAGTAAACCCCGCTGGACCGCCGCACAGGGTCAGATACGGCAGCGCGAGCAACAGAGCAGCGAACAACGTCATGCCTCGGCTGATACCGGCGAACCATGAGCGCACAATCAGCGCGATGAAGATCAGCGTGAACCACTGGTCGAGGCCGGCCGGGCTGATGTCGGCCAGGTTCATGTTGCGGAATGGCTCCAACGTCAACGCGGAGAGGAGCCGCGCCGACATCGTCGTGTTCTCATGGAAGGCTGCCTGTGCGTCGGCGAACGCCATCGGATGGCCGAACGCGAAGCCGAGATAGAGGATGTAGAGCCATAGTCCGGAGGTGGCAATGACCGACAACGGAACGGCCTCGATCAGGAACCGTCTCGGCGGCCGGCAGCGCCACAATTCCCATAGCAGCACCGGAAACAGCACGATGCCGGAGGAACGGGTTGCGACCGCAAGTCCTGCGAAGATGGCAGCCGCGAGAAACCGCTCACGGGCGACCGCGAGAAAGAACAAGACCATCAGCAGCAGCGCTAACGACTCGGTGTAGCCCGCGGACAGGAAGATCGACGACGGAAAGAACGAGATCATTGCCACTGTCGCAAGGGCGGTGCGGTCTCCGAAGCGTTCCCGGACCAGCTTGAAGAGCAGAAGAACGGCCAGCGCCGCCGCGAGATTGGCAACCAGCAGCATCGAATCGACGACGTCGATCCTGAGGATTTCGCTGACGAGGCGGCTGAGGCTTGGGTAGAGCGGATAGAATACCACCGTTTGGGTCAGGCCGGGGTCGCCGTCATACTTGTAACCTTCGGAGGCGATGATCTTGTACCACTCTGAATCCCATCTCAGAAGTCGGTGATACCATTGGGCGCCGCCAGGCCAGGTATCGTTGCCGAGCGCGATGTAGGTCTTTCCGAATGCAATTCCCAGGAGCACGACCAAGCGGGAGCTGAGATAGATCGTCAGCGCCTTGAGATACGGCGCGGCAAATCGCAGCCGGTCGCCGCTTCGTCCGGTCGGGGCGATCCACAGCGCTCCGGAGGCAACCTTGTCGAGCATCGTGTCAGTTTAGCGAAACTATGTGACAAGCCGTAGTTGCGCCGATTTCAGGTTAAACCTGGTCGACGGAGGCTGCGTTGGACGGCAATAAAAGAAGAGCGCCGATCGAGTGCGCAATCGCTGCTCGATCGACGCGATCATTGTCGCGTTTGAAAGAACGGGAACATCATGTAGCTACAGCGTCACCACGATCTTGCCGAGATGCCTGTTGGCTTCCATGTGCTCGAATGCCTTGCCGATCTCGTCGAATTTGTAGATCTTGTCGATCGGCAGTTGCAGTTTGCGCTGCTCCACCGCGCCCCAGATGTCCTTGCGGACTTCGTCGAAGATCTCACGGATTTCCTCGATGGTGCGAGTGCGGAAGGTGACGCCGATATAATTGATGCGGCGCGCGGCATGCAGGTCGAAGTTGAAATCGGCATGGGTGCCGCCGAGCCGGCCGACATTGACGATGCGGCCCTTGATCTTGGTGGCGGCGAGATTTTGGTTCGCGACTTTCCCGGAGACCTGATCGACGATCAGGTCGACGCCTTCGCCGCCTGTTGCCTTCAGCACAGAATCGACCCAGCCGGGATCTGAGGAATCCACTGCGAGGTCGGCGCCAAATTCCTTCAGGCGCCTGCGCCGCGTCGCATCGGTCGAAGAGCCGATCACGGTTTTCGCACCCTTGAGTTTTGCGATCTGCATTGCCATCAGGCCGACGCCGGAGCTCGCGCCTTGAACGAGGACGGTTTGACCCTGCTGCAACGCGCCGTTGGTCACGACAGCGTTGTGCATGGTGGCAAGCGCGACGGGCAGGGTCGCGGCTTCCTCGAAATTCATATTGGAGGGGCTGCGGAACAGCCGGCCATGGTCGGCCAGCGTGTATTCCGCAAACGCGGCGCCGCCCGAGCCCATGATCCTGTCGCCGACCTTGACGCCCCTGGCTTCCGGTCCAAGCTCGGCGACCTCGCCGGCCCATTCCATGCCGAGCACCGTGCCGACGCCGCCGGCGCTGCCATGGACGTGGCCCTTGGTCATCCCGAGATCGGCGCGATTGAGCCCGCAGGCATGCACGCGAACCAGCACTTGCGTGTCCTTCGGCGCGGGTTTGGCGACCTCGGCGATGGAAGCGCCATTGGCGCCGTAAACATAAGCCTTCATGGGATCATCTCTTCCAGGTGGCGTGAGCCGTTCATTCCGCGGCCTGTCGTTGCCCGCCGGACATCATGCCTTCGAGCCGGCTGCGGATGATGGTTTCGGCCTCGCGCATGATGCGTGACACCAGCTCAGCACAGGAGGGGATGTCGTGGATCAATCCCTGCACCTGGCCCGCCGACCAGATGCCTTCATCGGCATCGCCTGACGCGTAGACCATCTTGCCGCGCGCGCCGGCCACGAGATCGCGGACCTGCTCGAAGGTAGCACCCTCCTTTTCCATGGCGACAACCCTGGTGGAGATCGCGTTCTTGGCGACGCGCGAGGTGTTGCGCATGGTGCGGAAGATCAGCTCGGTCTCGCGCTCGTCATTGGCGACGATCTTTTCCTTGATCAACTGATGGATCGGGCTCTCCTTGGTGCACATGAAACGGGTGCCCATGTTGATGCCCTCAGCTCCCAGAGCCAATGCGGCGACCAGTCCGCGGCCGTCACCAAAACCGCCGGAGGCGATCATCGGAATCTTCACCTTGCCGGCGGCGACCGGAACCAGGATCAGGCCGGGCGTGTCGTCCTCGCCGGGATGCCCCGCGCACTCAAAACCGTCGATCGAGATCGCATCGACCCCCATGCGCTCCGCCGACAGCGCGTGGCGAACGCTGGTGCATTTGTGCACGACCTTGATGCCGTGTTTCTTGAATTCGGTGACATGCTCCTGCGGCTTGTTGCCGGCAGTCTCGACGACCTTGATGCCGCTCTCGATGATGGCCTGGCGGTATTCTGCGTAGGGTGGCGGCTTGATCGAGGGGAGGATGGTGAGGTTGACGCCGAACGGCTTGTCGGTCATGTCGCGGCAGCGCGCGATTTCCTTGGTGAGATCTTCCGGCGTCGGCTGCGTCAGCGCGGTGATGAAGCCGAGCGCGCCGGCATTGGCAACGGCGGCGACCAGCCCGGCGCGGCCGACCCATTGCATTCCACCCTGCACGATCGGGTGTTCGACGCCGACGAGTTCGGTGAATCGCGTCTTGATCATATCTGCCCTCTGTTTCCCCGGACGCGGTTGATCGCGCGCCTGTTTTGCGAGATTTCGGAGGGCAGGATGGCGTCATGCCCGGCAAAAGTCTACCGGGCGCGAAAGCGGCTCAGGCAGTCCGATCATGCAAAGGCGAGGGCCGTTGTTTCCGCGGGGCGGACAATTCCGTCATATCGTGCGGCGATTTTCGCGCCGGGCGACCAGCGCCGGCACGTCTCGAGCGCCGGCGTTGGTTCGCCGTCAACCGTCCCAATTTCCTGGCCGACGCGGAGCCTTGTCAGGCAGCGGACGCGGGTCGTGCCGCGGCCGCGGCCTCTTCGTCGAACGCAGCGCTGATATCGCGCATGCTGACGACGCCGGCGAGGTTGTAATCGTCGATCACCGGCAGATGGCGGATGTGGTGCCGCTTCATGAGATGACGCACGTGCTCGAGCGTATCGGTCGAACTGCAGGCGACCAGTTGCTGCACTGAAATCAACTGCGAGACCTTGAAGTTGATGCCGGCGACGCCATGTTCGGCAATCGCGCGGACGACGTCGCGCTCGGTGAACATGCCGGCCGCGGTATTACCTTCGGTTCGGACGACGTCCTTGACCACGAGCGCGCTGATATTGCTGGCGCGCATCAATTGCGCGGCAACGGCGACAGTTTCGTTCATGCGAACCGTCACGACGCGCGAAGCTTTCTTGCGCAGGATGTCTCCGACTTGCATCGCAACCTCCTTGGTCAACGGTTGAACGTTTTGCTGGAGAGAAGATTGGTATACAATATGCCAATTGTCAATGTCGTCTTTAAGGCATTTGGGCATGCTTTGGCTGCCAGGAAGCGGCAGTATTGTTGACGTTCTCGAACCCTCGGGCGGCAAGTTTCGTCCAGGAAATTGTAGCGAGGGGCACGCTCCGCAGGGTCGTTGTATCTTGTATGCAGTCGCCAAGAGGGAAAAGAGAAGCGGACCCGAGCGCCATCGCGGAGGCAACGCTACCACCCACACGCTGCCGACCCCGATGGCGTCCGGCGAGGCATTGCTGTTCGGCCCTTCGCCGCCGGCGAGAGCATCAACCGTGGGTCCGGCTGAAACCTGGTATAGCGGAAGTTCGAACGAAACAGATGAGGAGGCGCGGCTAAGCCCATGCAGCCCAAAGGAGAGAGAAGCTGCGGAAGCTGCACGGCGTGTTGCGACGGCTGGCTGCAGATCGAGGTGCGTGGACATCGGATCCGGCCGGGACAACCATGTCCGTTCAGCGTCGCGCACCAGTGCTCGATCTACAGTGAACGTCCGCAGCATCCATGCCGCGAATTCATCTGCGGATGGCTGATTGCCTCAAGTCCGCTGCCGGAATGGATGCGTCCCGACAAATCCGACATGATCCTGTTGGCGGCCAATTTCATGTGGCACGGCCTGCCGGTCGACGTGGCCGTCCCTGCCGGAACCCGGCCCAAGCAAAAGGCGCTGGACTGGCTGATGAAGTTCAGCGCGGAAACAAAGCGGCTTCTGATCTATCAGATCGGAGAGGACTGGTTTGCTTTCGGTCCGCCGGCATTCCAGGCCGAGATTTCAGAACGCATCGGCCGCGGCGAGGCGCCGTGGGCCGATTGATCGGTTCCACTTCTTCGCAGTAGCGACGGGCGGCTGCCCACAGATCGGCAATCATAGATTGTATGACTCAGGTGGAAGCGTTACAACTCTCGTGATCATTTACCCGTTGTATGCCACGGGATAACGATAATTTGAACATACAATCATAAGCTGCACTCAATCTGTTCCAAATCGCTAAACAAATTGCTGCACTGCAAGTGGGATAGTGCCATTTTTGTGACATGTCACGAAAATTTCATTATTTGCCCTTCCGGGCCTTCCGTTTGGCATTTGGTATACAATACGGTTCCTACGCTCGTAAGTTGAAATGATTTCGAACGTGGGGAAACATCATGCGAAACAAGCTTCTGTCGGGAACGGCCTGCGCCGCTCTCTGCCTGTTCTCGTTCAGCGGCGCGGCGCGATCGGCAACACTCGACGACGTGATGGCGCGTCTCGATAAAATCGAAAAAGAAAACGCCGAACTGCGAGCGAAAGTCCGAAGCCTGTCAGCGGCAAGGCCGGTCGCCGCTGCGCCGGCCGCAGTGCCGGTCGATCCAGCGAAATTCAAGGGCAATCCGGTTCTGCACGCTGCCGTCGCGCCTTCACCGGCACCGCCGCCCGGCCCAACCATCGGCGGGATTCCGGTAAAGGCGGGTCCTCTGGGACCGCTCATCGATAACACCACGGTTACGCTGTACGGATCGATCGATGTGTCCGGCGATATCTTCAATCCGTCCGTGTTCGATCAGGGCACGAAATTGGGAGTGGCGAGCAACATTTCGAGCTTCGGCGTTCGCGTCAGGCATAACCTGGCGCCGTATGGCTGGGACGGCATGGCGGTCGTGGCGCAGTTGGAATCTCAAGTCGATATAGCGTCATTCCCAACCGAGCGTGCGGCGTTTGGCACGCGCGACAGCTTCTTGGGGATGGAGAGCCCATGGGGCTCGATCAAGGCCGGCAAGAGCGATACGCCTTACAAGAAAAGCACCGCCGCCATGGATCCGTTCACCCGGACCCTCGGCGATTACAATTCGATCATGGGCAACACCGGCGGCGACAACCGCGCCGAGTTCGATCTGCGGCTGCCCCACGCGATCTGGTATGAATCGCCGATCTTCAGTGGCTTCCAGTTCAGCGCGTTGTTCTCGCCAGGCCAGAATTACGCCAAGGATAACGCCGACTACGCTTACGGCGATTATTTTCAATGTACCGGCTCTTCGGCGCGCGGCAGCGGGAGCAATTTCCCCAATTCGAGTGGTTCGATTCCCGGAAACATCGGCGGCAACGGTTGCACCGATGGCTCTTTTGGCAATGCCTATAGCGCCGCTGTGACTTACAAGAACGGTCCGTTTAATGCGATCGCCGCCTATGAGCTGCACGAGGGGGTCAATCGTCACGGCGATGATAATCTTCAATTGAACGTGAATGCGCCTGGCGCTCCTGGACCCATCTTCTTACCGGATGGCACTCAGATCCTGACAGGCGTTCACAATGAATGGGCCGCCAAGATCGGCGGTGGCTATCGCTTCAATGATGGCTTGGGTGACGTTCAACTAAGCGCCTTCTACGAGTGGATACGACGTGAGGTCACCGCGATCGAGCAACCCTTCAACGAGCGTTCACGCGATGGCGTGTTCGCGAGCGCGACCCAGTACATCGGGAAGTGGGCTATCAGTGGGTCCTATGCTCACGCCTTCAAGACTCCGGGCAATCCGGCGTGTCTGAGCTTCAACAATGTCAATGCCGGCGTGGCGTGCGTCGCCGACGGTACGCCTCAACCTATAGTGCAGATCGGCCAATTCCAGGCGAATAGGTTCGACGATTCCGCCAACCAATATGCGGTCGGCGCCCGGTATTACTTCAACGATTGGGCGAGCTGGTACGTTGTCGGCTCCGTGATCACGCAAGGTCCGGGCGCGCATTACTGTCTTGGTGCGAGCGGCCATGGCTACCAGGTCTGCTCACGCGATGCTGGCAACGATACGATCGGCGGGGCTACCATCAAGGCTGCCACCACAGGCATGACGTTCAACTTCTGAGCGCCAACCGATACGCGACGAAGGGGGGACTTGATCAGTCCCCCCTTTCTCGTTTCAAAAGAATTTGCTTCGATTGCCGTTGAGTACGGAGCCTGACCATGGACATGCAACCGCCGCCGGCCCTTGTGCAAGTTCAGCAGGACGAAGTCCCGCCCGAGCTACCAGTCGATCCGGCGCCGATCGAGGTCAACGTGTCGAAATACATTCCGGAATCGGCGACCGCGGTGACGGTGGTCGTAACGCTGACGCCGCCGACCGGTCAGGCCGTCATCTATGCCGCCGGCCATGAGAGGGAAGGGACGTTGTTCAAAGGGCCGCGCTCGATAGACGAAGTGAAGCTCTTCGGTCCAATCATCTATGTGAAGCTTTATGGCGCGGCGAGTTTCGATATCCAATACACCAACTATCGGCAGCGCGAGTGAGTGCTGCGGGTTTCCGCTGGAGAACGAACGTCACTGTGGGACATTCGACACCCGAGCAGTTGTTGGAAAATGCCCTGGCAGCGCACCGCAAGGGCAGCATCGCGGATGCGAAGCGGCTTTATGCTTCGCTCCTTAACATTGATCCGGCCAACGCCGCAGCATACGGCAATCTCGCGATCATCGCGGCGCAGCAGGGCGATCTTGCAACGGCGGAACGGTTGTTTCGCGAGGGGATCAGGCTGAAGCCCACCGATCCGCCAGGCTACAACAATCTCGGATCGGTCCTGCAGCAACAGGGACGGCTGACCGAAGCGATTGCCGCTCACCGGCATGCCCTACAACTCAATTCGAATTATGCCGGAGCTTATCTTGCGCTTGGCAACGCACTGCGCCAGCAAGGCAACCTCGAAGAGGCGATGGAGGCCTACCGGTCGGCCATCAAGGCGAAACGCGATTATCCCGAAGCCCACAACAATATCGGCGTGCTTCTTCAGATGCAGGCCAGGCTGGAGGAGGCGGCAGCGGCGTATCGCGAGGCGGTCGCGCTGCGGCCGGCCTATGCGGAGGCCCACTTCAATCTCGGGGCCTTACTGCATCAGAATCATAAGCTCGACGCCGCAGAGGCCGCCTACCGCCGGGTTATTGCGCTCAACCCGGCTGTTGCCGTCGTTCACAACAATCTGGCAACGGTCCTGAAGGACCGCGGTCTGCTCGATCAGGCGCTGGCGGCTCTTGAAAAAGCCACCGAACTGAAACCGGACTACGCCGAGGCGTTTTACAATCGCGCCACAGTGCTGCAGCAGCAGGCCCGGCTGGAAGACGCGCTGGCGGCTTACGGAGAGGCGATCAGGCTTCGGAGCGATTACACCGAGGCGATCAACAATGCCGGCATCGTGCTCCAGGAACTCGGACGCGCCGGCGACGCGGTCGCGCTCTACCGCGGGCTGCTTCAGCGAATGCCGGCCGACGCCGATGCCTGCAACAACATGGGAGCGGCGTTGCTGGCGGAAGGTCGCGCCGCCGAAGCGCGGGAGGCGTTTGAGCAGGCCCTGGCTTTTAAGGCGGATTTCCCTGAGGCAGTTTACAATCTGGGAAACGCCCGGCGGGAACTCGGTGATCTCTCGGGCGCGATCGCGGCCTATCAGAACGCCTTGCAGCTTCGGTCCGATTATGCCGAAGCGTTCAACCAGCTCGTGCACCATCGGGCGCTGGCTTGCCAATGGAGCGATTTCGAAACGGGCCAGGCAACGCTGGTCGAGATGGTACGGCGAGGAGGTCGCGTTCCGCCGTTCTATCTGCTTTCGACGCCAGCGTCGGCATCGGACCAACTGATCTGCGCGCGACATTGGATCGAGCCGATCAAACCGCCGCCTGACACCGTCTTCGCGCACGATGTTTCCGCCGAGCGAGCGCGCATTCGTCTCGGTTATCTATCCGGCGATTTTCACCAGCACGCGACCGCGCAACTGATGGCCGAATTGTTCGAACTCCACAATCGAGATCGCTTCGAGGTCTTCGCATATTCTTATGGTCCCGACGATCATAGCCCGATGCGCGCGCGGCTTGATCGTGCGTTCGACCGGTTCATCGACATTGGGGCCCTGTCTCATCGCGACGCCGCGCAGCGTATCAATGCCGACAAGATCGACATCCTGATCGATCTGAAGGGCTACACCCATCATGCGCGGCCAGCGATTTCGGCCTACCGCCCGGCGCCGGTGCAGGTGAGCTATCTCGGATATCCCGCCACCATGGGGGCCGATTTCATCGACTACGTCATCGTCGACCCGATCGTGGTTCCCAACAGCCAACAACCTTTCTTTTCGGAAAGACTGGTCCATCTTCCTGGCAGCTATCAGGTCAACGACAGACGGCGCGAGGTGGCAAGCGCTCGCACGTCGCGACAGGATTGGGGACTGCCGAAAGGGGGGCTGGTCTTTTGTAGCTTCAACAACAGTTACAAGATCTCACCGGCATTTTTCGACATCTGGATGCGCTTGCTTGGTTCGGTGCCCGGCAGCGTATTGTGGCTGCTCGAGGTGAACGAGTTGGTGAAAGGCAATCTGCGACTCGAGGCAGAAAAACGCGGTGCGGAGGCCGGACGGCTGATTTTTGCGCCGCGCATTGCATCCGCCGAACACCTCGAACGTCACCGGCATGCCGACCTGTTTCTCGACACCTTGCCCTGCAACGCGCACACAACGGCGAGCGACGCGCTGTGGGCCGGCCTGCCGGTTCTGACCTGCTGCGGAGATACGTTCGCCGGCCGCGTCGCCGACAGCCTGCTGGCGGCGATCGGCCTGCCTGAATTGATCACCGAATCTCTTGAGGATTATGAGCGGACGGCTCTCAATCTGGCGCGCGATCCGCAGCGCCTGATCGCGCTGCGGCAAAAACTGGCTGACAACCGCGGCACCGGTGCCTTGTTTGATCCAGTAAAATTGACTGGAAATATCGAGGCGGCCTACGCGCGGATGTGGCAAACTTGGCTTTCCGGACAGAAGCCAGCCGCATTTTCAATCGAGAATGGTTGAGGCAAATAGAGGACAGAAAACCATGCTGATGCGAACCATCGTCACGCTCGCGGCCGTTCTCGCACTCGGCACCAGCACCGGATTTGCCAACGGGTACAAGGCGCGAAGGCACCACCACCACGCCTACGTTGTCGGGGGTGAGCCGTCGATCGTTCCGCCGGCGCCATATAGAGGCCCAACGCTGGTGCTGCATCCCCGCAACAACATTGCCTGCGACACGATTTATCGCTCGACGCGAGCTATACCCTGCGATCAGCCGGTCTGGGTCTATGGCGAACCTTGCGAAATAGACCTGGGCCTCGGGCGCTATCGGTCCTGCGAGTGAGGAAGCGCTGCGGTTTTTGAGATTCTGCGATGAGCGCCGGGGGCGGTTCGGAACGGAGGCTGGCAGCCGCGATGGCTCACCATCGCGCCGGTCGCCTGAACGACGCCGAGCGCCTTTACCGGCTCGTCTGCGATAGCGATCCGCAAAACGCGCGGGCGTTTCACTTGTTGGGCGTTGTCGCCCACCAGCTAAGACGCGCTGATGCGGCGATGCTGGTCGGCCGTGCCGTGATGCTCGATCCGGATTTCGTGGAGGCCCATAACGATAGGGGCGTGATCCTCGCCGCGAACGGATTGTTTGCGGACGCATTACCCTGTTTCGAAAAGGCGGTTGCGCTTAACCCGGGATATCATGAGGCGCGCAACAATCTCGCGCGGGGATTGCGGTCGCTCGGGCGCCTCGATGAAGCGCTGACGCAGTTTGAACTGCTATCGAGAAGGATGCCGGATTCTCCGGTCGCGCATTTCAATCTGGCTTCGGCGTTGGAGCTGGCCGGCCGCAAGGACGACGCTGAGAAGCATTACCAGACCGCGGTTTCGCTGCGACCAGATTTTGTCGATGCTCATCTCCATCTTGCCGCCTTGCTTCAAGATACCGATCGTCTGCCCGAAGCGCTGGCCCATGCCGAACGCGCGGTCGCGCTGCGTCCGGACAGCGCCGGCGCGCACAACAATCTCGGCAATATTTTGCGCAGTGTTGGCCGTCGCGATGAGGCCATCGCACACTACGAGGCGGCGCTCAGGATCGACCCGGACTTTTTCATGGCGCATTACAATTGCGGCGTGGCACTGCGCGGCGAGGCCATGATTGCGGAAGCAAGGGCTCATTTCGCGCGGGCGTTCGCGCAAAGACCTGATTTTTTGCAAGCCGAGCTCGCGCTGTGCATGGCGGAGCTGCCGGCGCTGTACCAGGACGCATCCGAGATCGCGAGGCAACGCGATGCCTATGCGAAGCGGCTGGCCCAACTAGGCGTGGATGTAGCGGGAGCCCGGCAACCTGCGGCGCTTGCCGAGGCAATCGGCTCGCATCAGCCGTTCTATCTGCCCTATCAGGGTTTTGACGATCGAAAGCTTCAAACCATTTATGGCTCGTTGGTTTGCAAGATCATGGCCGCCAGATACGAGCCGCCCGTGTTGCCAAATCCTCCGGCTCTGCACGAGCCGATCAGGCTCGGTATCGTCAGCGGATTTTTCCGGCAGCACTCGAACTGGAAGATTCCGATCAAGGGATGGCTCAAGATGCTCAACCGCGATCGGTTTCGCATCTCGGGCTATTACACGGGCGTTGAGCGGGACAGCGAGACCGCCGTTGCGGCCGCGCTATGCGATCGATTCGTGCAGGGGCCGCTCCCGCTCGATGCCTGGCGGCGCACGATACTGGAAGATGCGCCGCACGTTCTGATGTTTCCCGAGATCGGGATGGACAAAGTCTCGGCGCAGCTTGCCGGCGAGCGATTGGCCGCGGTTCAATGCGTTTCCTGGGGGCATCCGGTCACGAGCGGATTTCCAACGATCGATTACTTCATCAGCAGCGATCTGATGGAACCGCCGAATGCCGCCGCGCACTATTCGGAAAACCTGGTCCGGCTGCCCAATCTGTCCATCTATTACGAGCCGGTCGACGTTGCGCCGGTCGAAATCGACCGGGCAGAACTTAAGCTGCGCCAAGATGCAGTAGTCTATTGGTGCGCCCAGTCATTGCCAAAATATCTGCCGCAATTCGACGAGGTTTTCGCGCGGATCGCGCTTGAGATACCCGACTGCCAGTTCGCCTTTATCGAGTTCGGAGGGGGCAAGGGCGTCACGGAGATGTTCAAGTTCCGGCTTGAGCGCGCATTTGGCGCCGCCGGCCTCAATGCGGCAGATCACTGCGTTTTCCTGCCTCGGCTTGCGCCGGATCATTTCACGGCCGCCATCGGCCAGTGCGATATCGTGTTGGACAGTATCGGCTGGTCAGGCTGCAACTCGATCCTGGAAGGCCTTGTTCACGATATTCCGATCGTTGCTTTCGCCGGGCAGATGATGCGCGGCCGTCACGCAGCCGCGATCCTGAACATGATGAATGTTCGCGACACCACGGCTCGCACCGTCGACGAATATATTTCGATTGCGAGCGCTCTCGGTCGCAACGAGCAGAGACGGAAAGATGTATCTTCAGAAATTGCCGCCAACAAACACCGGGTCTACCGCGATCTTCAATGTATTGCCGGACTTCAGTCCTTCCTCGAAGAGGCGGTTCGCAAACCCCGGGCTTAGGCCCCGATATCCGCGCCTGCCATGTCGGGCAAAAAGAGAGGCGCACCACGGTGCGCCTCCTTTCTTCGAACTCTGGCAATCAGGCGGAAGACGCTTGGGATCTGGCAACCACGACCTTGCGCCAGGGCTTAAGCGCAACGATTGCAAGCAGCGAAGCCAGAATATTCGCGCCCGCAGCGATCAGGAACACCCGATCCCAGGATCCCGAGGACTGCTGCATGTAATTCGCAACCGGCACCAGCAGCGCGGCGGTACCCTTGGCCGTATAGAGCAGGCCAGCGTTCGTGGTTGCGAATTTCGCGCCGAAGGTGTCGGTGCAAGTCGATGGGAAGAGGGAATAGATCTCGCCCCAGGCGAAGAACACGATGCCCGACAGCAACACGAACCACACGGGGTCGTGACCCAGCATATACAGCGCCCAGATGCCGATGCCCTCGAGGCCGAAGGCGATGAACATCGTGTTCTCGCGGCCGATCATGTCGGAGACCCAGCCGAAGAACGGGCGCGTCAGGCCGTTGAGGATACGGTCGAGGGTTGCTGCGAACGTCACCGTCGTCATCGTCATCGCCATCAGCGTGACCGGGACGTTGTCGAGCTTCCAGTCGACCGCGATCGGCTTGAGATTGGCGGTGACCATCAATCCACCGGCGCCGACCAACACAAACATCAAATACATCAACCAGAAGACCGGTTGCCGGATGACTTCAGCCGGTCCGTAGTTGCGCCGGCTCTGGAAAATGGTGGCGCTCTGGATGGCGGCCGGCACTTGCCCCGCTTTCGGCGCGAACAGGAAGAATGCCAGGATAATGATGATGATCCCCTGACCCAACCCGAAATACAGGAACGTACTCTGAAAGCCGGAATCCTTGATCATCGCCTGGATGGGCGCAACCGTCAGCGCTGAACCCGCGCCAAATCCCGCCGCCGTGATGCCTGCGGCAAGGCCGCGCTTGTCCGGAAACCATTTCAGCGCGTTGCCGACGCAGGTCCCGTAGACGGCGCCGGCGCCGATGCCCGCCACGATCATGCCGAGGTAATAGCCGTTGAGCGTGGTTGCTTCGGCGTTGATCGCCCATCCGATGGCGCAGAGGATGCCGCCGACCAGGACCACGAGGCGCGGACCGTATTTGTCGACGAACCAGCCTTCGACCGGCACCAGCCAGGTTTCAAACAGGACGAACAGCGTGAACGCCAACTGGATCGAGGCGCGATCCCATCCAAACTTTTTCTGGATATCGGGGACGAAGAACGTCCAGCCATATTGATAATTGGCGATCATCACCATCGCGCAGACGCCGATGGCCAGCTGCGTCCAGCGATACGCATCGCTGACGCGTTCAGTCGCGGGGACCGTTCCGTGAACCGTATCCGTCATAGCTCCTCCCGAGGCACGCTCTGTTAGGTTTAGCGAGCGTTGCCGGTCGGGCATATTGGTATGTGTTATGCCAGAGCACAAGCCATTCTTTCCATGGCCGGCGGAGCAGCGCGTTCGCCGGCGGTCCGGCGAGGCCATAAAAAAAGACCCCGGAAAGCCGGGGTCTTCGATCGGCAAGAGCTCGATACGGAGCCGACAGAGTGGTCCCCGATCAACCGTGTTTCAGGGTTTCAGAGCCCGAAATAGGGGAGGTCGCCGTTCCTAATGGCGGCGCGGGCGCTGGCCATCAGAATGCGATCGAGCGCGGCCAGGACGCGGCCGAACAAGTTGGTGGATGGCACGAGGCCGATGGATGCAGCCTTGGACATAGGGTTCCCCTTTGTTGGCTAACGCGAGCGCCGCGCCGCTGTCTGGGAACTACTTATGTATACCAGATACCAGAAACAACGAATTTGTTTGCATAGCAGCATAACGTGGTTTGCAATGCAACATAAATGCATGATGGCCCTTTTCAAGAAATGAAAAAGCCGCCGGAAACCAGCGGCTTTCGGGTAGTTCCAACCGCAGCTGGTGACCGGTTACTCGGCTGCCTGCTTGCGCGGCGGATCGAGCGCGCCAGAATCGTGGATTTCCGCGACCTGATGATCGCTGTACCCCAAGACCTGGCGCAATATCTCGTCGGTGTGCTCGCCAAGCAGCGGCGAGCGGATCACCTCGCTCGGGCTGTCGGAGAGCTTGATAGGGTTGCCGACCGAGAAATACTTGCCGCGGGTCGGGTGATCGACCTCGACCACCGTGCCGGTCGCGCGCAACGACTGATCTTCGATCAACTCCTTCATCGACAGGATCGGGCCGCAGGGGATGTCGTCCTTGTTGAGGATTTCCATCGCCTCGAATTTTGTCTTGGTCATCGTCCATTGCTCGATGCGCGAGAAGATTTCGTTCAACCGCGACAGCCGGGCGGGGGGTTTTGCGTAATCGGGATGCGTCTTCCAGCCGGGTTCGCCGATGACGTCGCAGATCTTCTCCCACACCGCCGCCTGGGTGATGAAGTAGATGTAGGCGTTGGGATCGGTCTCCCAGCCCTTGCATTTCAGGATGCGGCCGGGCTGACCGCCACCAGAATCATTGCCGGCGCGCGGCACGGCATCGCCGAACGGAATGCCTTCGCCGTACTGGCTGTACTCCGTGAGCGGACCGTGGGCGAGGCGCTGCTGGTCGCGCAGCTTGACGCGCGCCAGATTGAGCACGCCGTCCTGCATCGCGGCGGTAACCCGCTGTCCCCGGCCGGTCGTCGTGCGCTGATAGAGCGCGGCGACGATGCCGAGCGCGAGATGCACGCCGGTGCCGCTGTCGCCGATCTGCGCGCCGGTGACGAGCGGCAGTCCATCGCGAAAACCGGTGGTCGACGCCGCGCCGCCGGTGCATTGCGCGACGTTCTCATACACCTTGCAGTCCTCGTAAGGCCCGGGGCCAAAACCCTTGATCGAGGCCACGATCATCTTCGGATTGATGCTGTGGATTTTCTCCCAGGGAAATCCCATGCGATCGAGCACGCCGGGTCCGAAATTCTCCACCAGCACGTCGCAGGTCTTGATCAGCGCGGTCAGGACTTCCTTGCCTTTCGGGTTCTTGGTGTCGAGGGTGATCGAGCGCTTGTTGTGATTGAGCATGGTGAAATAAAGGCTGTCGACATTGGGCTTGTCCTGCAACTGGCCGCGGGTGATGTCGCCGACGCCCGGACGCTCGATCTTGATCACATCGGCGCCGAACCAGGCCAACAATTGCGTGCAGGTTGGTCCGGACTGGACGTGGGTGAAATCGAGAATGCGAACGCCCGTCAGCGCCTTGGTCATCGTCTTATGCTCCGTATCGTGTCTGCCCTGCGCGTGCAGGAAGGAATGAAACGGGGCCGAGTTGCGACCCCGCACGAAGTGGCCATTACTTCCTTTTCAGAATGCTTTGCGGATTAAGATTGCCGATGCGCCCGCTCTCGGAACCGGACGCCGGATCGATCACGGCGTTGATCAGGGTCGGCCTGCCCGAATCCATCGCCGCGTTCACGGCGCGCTTCAGCTCGTCCGGCGTGGTCACGTTGACGCCGACACCGCCGAACGCCTCCATCATCTTGTCGTAGCGCGAGCCCTTGACGAAGACGGTCGGCGCAACGTCGGGACCTCCGGTCGGATTGACGTCGGTTCCGCGATAGATGCCGTCATTGTTGAAGATGACGACGCAGACCGGCAGGTTGTAGCGGCAGATGGTCTCGACCTCCATGCCGGAGAATCCGAAGGCTGAGTCGCCTTCGACCGCGAGCACGGGTTTGCCGGTTTCGATGGCGGCAGCAATGGCAAAGCCCATGCCGATGCCCATCACGCCCCAGGTGCCGACGTCGAGCCGCTTGCGCGGCTTGTACATGTCGATCACGCCGCGCGCGAGGTCGAGCGTGTTGGCACCTTCATTGACCAGGATCGCATCCGGCCGTTCCTTGACGATGGTCCTGAGTGCACCGAGCGCGCCGTGATAATCCATCGGCGATTTGTTGTTCATCAGCCGCGGCGCCATCTTGGCGATGTTTTCTTCACGCTTCGACTTGACCGAGCTGATCCAGTCGGCCGGCGGCGCCGGCCAGTTGGCGCCCATGGCTTCGAGCAGCGCGGTCACGCAAGAGCCGATATCGCCGACCACGGGAGCGGCGATCTCGACGTTGGAATCCATTTCCTTCGGCTCGATGTCGATCTGGATGAACTTCTTGGGCTGATCGCCCCAGGTCTTGCCCTTGCCGTGCGACAATAGCCAGTTGAGGCGGGCGCCGATCAGCATCACGACGTCGGCATCCTTCAGCACGGTCGAACGCGCCGCGCCGGCGCATTGCGGATGCAGGTCGGGCAACAGGCCCTTGGCCATGCTCATGGGAAGGAAAGGGACGCCGCTCTTTTCGACTAAGCTGCGGATATCGTCGTCGGCCTGCGCGTAGGCTGCACCCTTGCCGAGGATGATGAGGGGGCGTTTTGCGTTTTTCAGTACATCGAGGGCGCGCCTGACGGCGCTCGGGCCGGGGATCTGCGCCGGTGCGGGGTCGATCACCTTGACCAGCGACTTCGCGCCGGTGTCCGCGCTCATCACCTGGGCGAAAAGTTTGCCGGGCAAATCGAGATAGACGCCGCCAGGACGGCCCGACACCGCGGCGCGGATCGCGCGCGCCAAGCCAATGCCGATATCGCCGGCGTGCAGCACGCGGAACGCCGCCTTGCAGAGCGGCTTTGCGATCGCGAGCTGGTCCATCTCTTCATAGTCGCCCTGCTGCAGGTCGACGATCTCGCGCTCCGATGAGCCCGAGATCAGGATCATCGGGAAGCAGTTGGTGGTGGCGTTGGCGAGCGCGGTCAGGCCGTTGAGAAAGCCGGGCGCCGATACTGTCAGGCAGACGCCGGGCTTCTTGGTCAGAAAGCCTGCGATCGCGGCCGCATTGCCGGCGTTCTGCTCGTGACGAAACGAGATGACGCGGATGCCCGCGGCCTGCGCCATGCGGCCGAGGTCGGTGACCGGAATGCCCGGCACGCCGTAGATGGTGTTGATGCCGTTGAGCTTCAGCGCATCGATCACGAGATGAAAGCCGTCCGTCAGCTCCTGCTGGTCAGCCGGTGATTCGGCCTTGGTCGCGGTGTTCAGCATGGCCCCGTTCTCCCTGATCGTCGTCTCTTCGAGGACGAATTGATCGCCGTCTGACGTGAAAATCGCGATGGTCAAACAAGTTCCTGGCCGTGCGCCTCGACATAGGCGGCAAGGCCGAGGGTGTGGTCGCGCGCGCGCTTCTCGGCAAGCTCGGTATCGCGCTCTTCGAGTGCTTCGATGATCGCCAGATGCTCGGGCAGGGAGGCTGCGATGCGATCGACGCGACCGATCGTGAGCTGCCGATAGCCTCGCACATGCAAGAGGATATCGGTGGTCATATCGACCAGCACCGGCGACTCCGATAGTGAGATCAGCGCCTGATGGAAGGCGATGTTGGCCTTGGAATATTCCTCGACATGATCCTGCGGCAGGCGGTCCTTGCCGAAATCCTTGAAGAATTCGCGCAGCGCCGAAATGTCCTTTTTGCGCGCGGTGGTCGTGATCAGCCGCGCCGCCATGCTCTCGAGCGCCGCCCAGGCCCTGATCATGTCGACGATCTCGCTCTTGGTCCGCCGTACCACGACGATGCCGCGGCGTGGCACCGTCTTCACGAAACCGTCCTGCTCCAGCATCGCGATGGCTTCGCGGATCGGCGTGCGACTGACGCCGAGGCGCTCGGATAGCGCGCGCTCGTCGAGCATCACCGGCTCGGGCGTCGCATAGATGTCCATCTTCAGGATGGCTTCCTTCAGGGCCTCATAGGCCTTGTTCTTGAAGCTCGTCTCCGGGGCAATGCGGACAATCGTAATATCTGCGTCGGCCATGGTGAGTGGCGCCTTGGTTTGTTTCCGTATGGGCACGACGTGGCTCCTCTTCGGGGGAGGCGTCTTGTAACAGAAGAATAACAAGCGAGATTTTTGGCATACCAGATGCCAGACTGTCAAGTTGCCCGTGTTTTCGGCGTTTCCATTTATTCTGCTTGTCTTGACAACGTTATATCTGGCATACCAAATGCCATAAAACGACGCCCGGGAGGAAGCCTCAATGTCGAATTCCAAGGACGCGGTCCGCAAGGTGCTCGATCAAGTCAAGGCGGACAAGCGCAGCAGCCTGACGGCGCCGGAAGGCAAACTGGTGTGCGACGCCTACGGAATTCCGGTTCCGCGGGAAGGCGTGGCCAGATCGGCAGCCGAAGCCGCGAAGATCGCAGCAGGTATGGGTTTTCCGGTCGTGATGAAAATCGTCTCGCCGGACATTCTCCACAAGACCGAGGCCGGCGGCGTCGTGGTCGGCGTCAAGACCGCCACTGAGGCTGAAACTAGCTACGAGACCATTCTCGCCAACGCCAAGAAGTATAAGGCCGACGCCAAGATCGAAGGCATTCAGGTTCAGCAGATGCTGGTCGGCGGCACCGAGGTTATCGTCGGCGCCATCACCGATGGCTCATTCGGCAAGCTGGTGGCCTTTGGCCTCGGAGGCGTGCTGGTCGAAGTTCTGAAGGACATCACCTTCCGCCTGGCGCCCGCGACTAGGCAGGACGCGCTCTCGATGCTCGACGGCATCCAGGCCCATGACATGCTGAAGGGCGTGCGCGGCGGCGATCCCGTCAACCGCGAAGCACTCGCCGAAATCATCGTCAAGGTGTCGCAGCTCGTCGGCGATTTCCCCGAAATCGTCGAACTCGATCTCAACCCGGTATTCGCCAGCAAGAAGGACGCGATCGCCGCCGATGTGCGCATCGTCGTCGACTTCGACCACAAGCCGCGCCCGGCACCGCGCTCGAACGAGGAAATCGTCACCGCAATGAACCGCATCATGCAGCCAAAGGCGGTTGCCGTGATCGGCGCCTCCGCCGAAGACGGCAAGATCGGCAACTCGGTGATGAAGAACCTGATCAACGGCGGCTACAAGGGCGAGATCTATCCGATCCATCCGAAGGCAGCCGAAATTCTCGGCTACAAGGCCTATAAGAGCGTCAAGGATGTGCCGGGTGTAATCGACACCGCGGTGTTCGCCATCCCCGCAAAATTCGTTGCCGGCGCGCTCGTCGAATGCGGCGAGAAGAAAATTCCCGGAGCCGTTCTTATTCCCTCAGGGTTCGCCGAAGCGGGCGCGCCCGAATTGCAGGCCGAAATCGTCGAGATCGGCAACAAGTACAATGTCCGCCTGATGGGGCCGAATATCTATGGCTTCTACTATACCCCCGCCCATCTCTGCGCCACGTTCTGCACCGCCTATGACGTCAAGGGCCATGCGGCGCTATCGTCGCAATCCGGCGGCATCGGCATGGCCATTATCGGCTTCTCGCGCTCCGCCAAGATGGGCGTCTCCGCGATCGTTGGGCTCGGCAACAAATCCGATATCGATGAGGACGATCTGCTCGCCTTCTTCGAGCAGGATCCGAACACCAACCTCATCGCGCAGCACTGCGAAGACCTCAAGGACGGCCGCGCCTTTGCGGAAGCCGCCAAGCGCGTTTCCAGGAAGAAGCCGGTGGTGGTGCTGAAAGCGGGCCGCACCTCGGCCGGCGCCAAGGCGGCTTCGTCGCACACCGGCGCGCTCGCCGGCAACGACAGGATCTACGAGGACGTATTCAAGCAGTCCGGCGTGATCCGCGCCCGTAGCTTAAGGCAATTGCTCGAGTTCGCGCGCGGCATCCCGGTGCTGCCGACCCCGAAGGGCGAGAACGTGCTGATCATCACCGGCGCCGGCGGCTCGGGCGTGCTGTTGTCGGACTCGGTGGTCGACAACGGCCTGTCGCTGATGACGATGCCTCCGGATCTGGACGCGGCGTTCCGAAAATTCATCCCGCCGTTTGGCGCGGCCGGCAATCCCGTCGACATCACCGGCGGCGAGCCGCCGATCACCTATGTCAACACCGTCAAGCTCGGGCTATCCGATGAGCGCATCCACTCCCTGATCCTGGGTTACTGGCACACCATCGTGACGCCGCCGATGGTGTTCGCCCGTAACATGGTCGAGGTGAAGAAGGACATGGAGGCCAAAGGTTTCGTGAAGCCGATGGTCGCCTCGCTCGCCGGCGACGTCGAGGTTGAGGAGGCCGCCGAATATCTCTACCAGAACGGCATCCCCGCCTATGCCTATTCGACCGAACTGCCGGTCGAGGTGTTGGGGGCCAAATACAAATGGGCGCGCGGCGCGGGCCTGCTCTAACGGGAACTCCATTGAAGCCTTGTTCCGCGGTGAATTTTGTCGCAGCGGAACCGGAACGTACAAGCGTCCTCCGTGGTTGAACGGCTGCACAAACCCTTGGAGGACAGAATGAGGAATAGTCTTGCTGTTGTGCTGATCGGGGCATCGCTGTTGGCGTCGAGCGCAGCCTTTGCGCAATCGACCACTGCAACCGGCGCCGCCAATGGCGCGCGGGCAGGGGGCGAAGTTGCCGGTCCCCTAGGCGAGATCGTGGGCGGCACCGTCGGCGCGGCCGTCGGTGCGGGCCTCGAAATCCCGAACGCTGTGGTCACCTCGGTCCAGCGCGAGAATGCGCCGTCCGTCGTAGTCCGCGAGCGCGTCGTGGTCGGCGAGCCGCTATCGCCGGAGGTCCGGTTGCGGCCGGTCCCGCGCTATAGCGAATACCGTTATGCGGTGGTCAACGATCGCCGGGTGATCGTCGAGCCGCGCACTCGCAGGGTCGTCAAGATCATCGATTGATCGGGTGAGGGCGTGTCCATTGATCCTCGCGGGATGTTTATTCCGCGAGGATTTTCTTGTCAGGCCGCGTTGGCGTTGGACCGGCGCGAGCGCTGCAGTGCCCAATCAAGGCCAGCGGTGGCGGCGAAACCAACGCAGGCGGCCAACGCATCGACCGCAAAATCTTCGAGCCTCGCATGTCTTCCCGGCGCCCAAATCTGCAGGATTTCAAGCACGCCGATCATGAAGACTGCAATCACCGATGTGAGCAGTCGGTTTCGCGTATAGGCCAAACCGAACAACAGCCCGACCACGGCGAACGCGAGCGCATGCTCTCCGTTCTGACCGAAGTCGGAATGCGGACGGAAGCGCGGCGGCCCCAGCGTTGCGAAGGTGATGGTGGCGGCTACCAGCCAGGCGAATAGTCTGAGGATGGTTGTCATCAGAGCGGGATACCACGATTCGAACGCTGGAAATCCCCTCACGATAACTTGCGACGGCCGTGTGGTTAATTTGATCGGCTCGAGGTCACAGCAGTTGCCGCACGCCTAGGCCCAGCATGAAACGCTCGCGGATTTGCACGGGATCACGCCGGGTGGTTCCGACGCCGGGCTTGTCGTCGATGCGCACCCCGATCAGCGTCGGGCCGGACGCCGACATCGACTGATCGATCAGTCGCTCAAAGTCTTCTTCATCGGTCGCCCAGGCACTATTGGAGAGGCCGCAGCCGAGGGCGATCGCGACCAGATCGGAAACGGTGGCAGCAGGCGTCGGCTGCGCGCCGGTGATCTGGTAGACGCCATTGTCCATCACCACCATGGTGAGATTTTTCGGCTTTAGCGCCGCAATGGTCGAGAGCGAACCCAGCTGCATCAACAGCGAGCCGTCGCCCTCGAGCGCGAAGACGCGCCGCTGCGGCTGCGCCAGCGCGACGCCGAGCGCGATCGGGAACGCCAGCCCCATGCTGCCCAGCATATAGAAGTTCTGCGGGCGATGACCGGCGGCCCAGAGATCGAAATTGGTGTTGCCGATGCCGCCGATCACGGCTTCCTCGTTCTTGAGCCTTCCGATCAGCCGCGAGGTGAGATCGAACCGGTTCATCACTTTGGTGTTGCGGACGGGTGTACTGGTTGCGGTCGTCATCTGTGGCTCACTTGTCAAAAACTTTGCCGCCGGTCAGAAGCGGCGACAGGATCAGCGCCACCGGCGCTTGCGTGGTGATGGCCTGCTTGATCGATCGGTCGACGATGAATTCGAATTCATCGAGCCGGGTTGCGGTGTGATGCTCCATGGCGAGCGAATCCAGCACCGGTCGCATGGTGCGGCAGACCAGCGATTGTCCGTAGTTGAATTCGCCGAGCGTGCCGCGCTCCGACACGAACAGGATCAGCGGGATCTGATAGGGCATGGCGAGCGAGGCCAACACGTTGGCGAGCGTCGCGAAACCCGACGTCTGCATCAGCACCGCGCCGCGCATGCCGCCCATCCAGGCGCCGGAGACGATGCCGACCGCCTCTTCCTCGCGCGCCGCTGGAAAGGTCGTGAAGTAGGGATCGGCGTGCAAATTCTTGATCAGCGTGGTCAACACGCGATCGGGCACGTAAGGCACTAGCCGGATCTCGTTGCGCTTGAGCGTTTGCAGCACGATTCCGTGCCAACTCTGCTCATGCGAAGCCTCGGGCGAAGTCTGCTTCGCAGTCGCCATCTCCTTCTCCCTTCCGTCGCGGACGATCTTGGTTTTGGTTGGCGCCGAACTTGACGCGACTAGCGGGATTGTCAACATGCCCCGGCCTCTACCGTGATCTGCGCGGCGCGACGGTGCTCGCGGTGGTCTTCGTGTGCGATACAACAGGTAACCGATATTGGGAGGATCCATGGGCAGGTGGTTTTGGGCCGTTGCCATCGTCGCGACGATGCTCGCCGCCGACGGTGCCGCGTCCGCCCAATCATTTCCCTCAAGGCCCGTGCACATTTTTGTGCCATACGTGGCCGGCGGTGGGGTGGATATCCTCGCCCGCACGCTCGGCGATGTGGTGTCGCGGCAATGGGGCCAGACTGTCGTGGTCGAGAATCGCCCCGGCGCCGGCGGGGTGGTTGCTTCGCAAGCGCTGGTGTCGTCGCCGCCGGATGGCTACACGCTGATTGTCGTCGCCAGCGGGCACGCCACCAATGCGTTCCTGTATCCCAAGATTCCCTACGACACGTTCAAGGATTTCACGCCGATCTCGCTGCTCGCTTCGTCGCCGAACATCTTGCTTGTTCGAGCGGATTCTCCGTTCAAGTCGCTGTCCGATGTCATCACGCAGGCAAGAGCGAAGCCGGGCAGCCTGTCGTTCGCGCATGCGGGGACGGGGACATCGACCCATCTTGCGGGCGAACTCTTAAAGAGCCTCGCCAAGCTCGACCTCGAGGCCATTCCCTACAAAGGCGGCGCGCCCGCAATCAACGACCTCCTCGGCGGGCAAATTCCGATGTCGTTCAACAATGGGCCGGAATCGGTGGGTCAGCTGCAGGCCGGCACCGTCCGCGCGCTCGCGGTGACGACCGCCTCGCGCGCGCCGTTCCTGCCCGATGTGCCGAGCATGGGCGAAAGCGTCCCGGGTTATGACACCGAAGTGTGGTGGGGGCTGCTTGGCCCCGCCAACATGCCGCCGGATCTGGTCGCAAAGCTCTCCCATGATTTCGTCGCGGCGCTGAACACCGAGTCCGTCAAGGAGCGGCTCAACAAGCTCGGCGCGCTGCCGATCGGCAGCTCGCCGCAAGCATTCGACGTCAAGATCCATGCGGACTATCAGAGATGGGGGCCGATCATTCAGGCCGCCGGCATCAAGGCCGAATGATGCCGGCGCCGCCCTGCTGCGATACGGTTTTCCGTAACGAAAGGTCTTGAATGTCCGTCAACAACAAGCGCGTGTTCTATGTCAAATATCTCGCGCACCCGATCTATGAAACGATCCTCAAATCGCGGCCCGATGTACGGCTCGACCGGCTCGACAACGAAAGCCCCGATGCGGTTTCAGCACCGATCCTCGCCGCCGCCCACGCCTATCAGATTGGCGCGGCGCGCGACGAGCTGGCGCGGCACTTTCATGTCGATGCGGACCTCTTGCGCCGGGCGCCCAACCTCCTGATCGTATCGAGCAACGGCGCGGGCTATGACCCCGTCGACGTCGAGGCCTGTACGGAGGCGGGCGTGCTGGTCGTCAATCAATCCGGCGGCAACGCCAACTCCGTCGCCGAGCATGCGCTCGGGATGTTGTTGACGCTGTCGAAACGCATCATCGAGGCCGACCGCGCGCTGCGGCGCGATCGCAACGTCAATCGCAACGCGCTGGTCGGCAGCGAGGCGCAGGGCAAGACCATCGGCATTGTCGGGCTCGGCAATGTCGGCCGCCGCATCGCCGAGCTCTGTCGGGGCCTGCTGCGCATGAATGTGCTGGCCTACGATCCCTATCTGTCGGCCTCGGAGATGGCCTCGCGTGGCGGCGAAAAGGTCGAGCTCGACGATCTCTTGCGCCGCTCCGACTTTGTCTCGATCTCTTGTCCCCTGACCAAGGATAGTCGCGGCATGATCGGGATGCGGGAATTCAAGCTGATGCAACCGCATGCGTTTTTCATCACCACGGCACGGGGCTTTATCCACGATGAGGCCGCGCTGCTCGAGGCGCTGCGCGAAAAGCGCATCGCCGGCGCAGGCCTCGATGTCTGGTCCAAGGAACCGCCGCCGCCGGAGCATCCGCTGCTGCAATTCGATAACGTGCTGGCAAGCCCTCACACCGCGGGTGTCACCAAAGAGGCGCGGGTAAACATGGGCCGGATCGCCGCCGAACAAATCCTCGATGCCTTCGACGGCAAGCGGCCGCCGCGTATCATCAACCCCGAGGTCTGGCCGGACTACGCCAAACGGTTCGAGCGGGCGTTCGGAATAAGGCCAACATAGTGGCGCAAATTCCGCCATTGGCGATCGGCTCTTGCCGCTCGCTCTTTGCCGTAGTTTTCCGGTGCGCGAAGTTAACATTCGGGTAGGAATGCACAGCGTATCGCTGGGTTAAGGAGGAGTCCCATGCCCGTGGCTTCTGAATACAATATGACATTCGGCGATCGTCAGCAGGACAGCTATTGGGCGGTCGTATCGGATCTGGTTTCGCTGATCGAACGTACCCGTACGCATGGACAATGCGCCGATCAGCAGATGGAAAAGACCGAAGGAGGCGCCCCCGGCGACAGGACGTCTCGCAAACGCGCCACGGACGTCGCCTGGAGCGATTGCCATCAGAGCCTTCGAGAGGCGTTACTCATTCTACTCGAGGCGCGGCCTGCAGTGTATGGCGGACGCGATCGGGTGGCTACGGATGAAGAAGTATCGTCTGCGGTAACCGCCGCGGCGTGAACGGCGACGATCGTCCTCGCGGGCGGACTGGGCCGATCACCCCTGTCTGCGATTGCCGTCGCAATGGTCAGCGTGATGCCGATAGCGTCGATTTCCACGGAGAAGATTTCGACCGCGGCCAGCCCATTCACGGCAACAAAACCACTGTCTTTGACCGGTCCGGCGAAGCGCGCATTGCTATTTTTTAAGGCGCCTCGACACGGCCACCGGCTGGCACCATTTTCCCTGGTGCGCCATAGGGTTGCAGAGGGTTGTTCGCACCGGCGCAGAAGGAAACTGGACCATGCGACGGATCAATTCATTGCTGCGGACCGCACCGTCCCTGATCCGGCGCCGCCTCGCGGAGATCGTGGCCATCGCTGCCGCCAGCCTGCCTGCGGCCGGCGCGTGATCGGATAAGCCCTCAAAACTAGTCGAGAACGGTCATCGGTCTTCCAGGGTTCACCCTGGAGCGCCAGCGGTCGGCCGTCGCCAGCGTGCGCGCCACAACGGCAACGCCGATAGCTTAATCTTTGCAGCGAATTAGCGAGGGTGTGAGTTTCGTAAAGCACCCATCCTCACGGCCACCGCAGCATTCATTTCGGCTTCGGGGTCAAAAGCCGACCTTGAGGCAACGTCCGGTTCTGGCGCAAAGTGGAAATTGAGCTTCTGTTCAAAAGGCAGTTCGGCTTTCGTTTGCTGGAGCGAGCTCAAGCTTGCGCATGATGGTTTGGGACGAGAGTTTGATTTCTTCAGCGATGGCGGATTGGGTCGATAGCATCTGTGCGGCGCCTTCCGACGCGCACGCAAAGCGCGCCCTGCAAAGGCAGGCTGACCTGACAAAGCCGGCGGGCGCGCTTGGCGATCTGGAGCGGTTGGCGATCGATCTCGCAGGCTTGCAACGAACCGACCGTCCGATGGCCTTGCGGGCGCCGATCATCATCTTTGCGGGCGACCATGGTGTCGTGGCCAAGGGCGTATCGGCCTACCCCTCCGATGTCACCGTTCAGATGCTGCACAATTTTGCACGCGGCGGGGCGGCGATATCGGTGCTCGCGCGCGAGCTCGGTGTGCCGCTATCGGTGGTGGACGCGGGTACGTTGTCGCAACATCAGATCCGGGGTGTGGTGACCGACAAGCCGCGATGCGGCACGCGCGATTTCAGCGAGGAAGCCGCACTGACGTCGTTCGAAGTCATGCAGGCCGTCGAATGCGGGCGACGAGCGCTGCGGCGGGCGACCGCTGAAGGAGCCGATCTGGTCATTTTGGGAGAAATGGGGATCGGAAATACAACCTCTGCTGCGGCGATGGCCTGCGCTCTGACTGGTCAACGGCCCGAGCTCGTCGTTGGCGACGGAACCGGCGTTGATGAAGCGGGGCGCGAGCGCAAGGTGAACGTGATCAAGCATGCCCTGGGGCTTCACGACCTTGCAAGACCCGGTGCTAAAGTCGATGACGTGCTTGCGGCCGTCGGTGGCTTGGAGATCGCCGCATTGACCGGCGCCATCATCGCATCAGCGCAGAACGGCGTTCCGGTGCTGATCGACGGCTTTATCGTATCGGTTGCGGCGCTGGCAGCCGCCCGCATCAATCCGTCGTGTCGACCGTGGATGATATTCTCGCACCGATCCGCCGAGCGCGGCCATGCGTTGGTGCTTGAGGAACTCAAGGCACGGCCGATTCTCGATCTCGGGCTTCGGCTCGGGGAGGGGTCGGGCGCGGCGCTGGCGCTTCCCATCCTGCGTCTGTCCTGCGCGCTTCATAACGGCATGGCGACTTTTGCCGAAGCGTCCGTCTCCGGGCGCATCTTGTGATGTTGATCGATCTTCTTCGCCACGGCACGACCGGTCGCGACGGATATCTTGACGGCAGAACCGATCACACCCTTTCGGCGGAAGGCCGCGCCCAGTTCGAGTTGCAGACGGCACATCGCAACTGGCCAACCATCGTGACCTCTCCGCGCCGGCGCGCGCAGGAGGCAGCGCTGCGGCTTGCGGGATCGCGAAATCTGGGCTTGCGGATCGACGAGGATTGGGCCGAGCTTGATTTCGGCCTATGGGATGGTCGGCGGAAGTCCGAACTCGAGGAGGAGCCGGTGAACCGTGCGGCGCTCGTCGCGTTCTATCGCGATCCCTCGACAAATCCGCCTCCGGGCGGCGAATCATGGGCGAGTCTTGAGATGCGAATTGGTCGCGCTTTAACCCGTCTTGCGCATCCGGCGAACCCAGGGCCAGTGCTCGTCGTGACCCACGCCGGACCCATGCGCGTGGCGCTGCATCAGGTTTGCGGCCTGCCGCTCGATAGGCTGTGGGCGCTGCGCATTGGATTTGGGACGCGCATCCGCCTGAATTTCGAAGTCGCGGCCGATGCGCGGGTCTGGGGCGAGATCGTTGAGATCAGCCAGCCATGATTCCGCGCGGACTAATTGTCGCCGTCCAGTTTCTGACGCGGCTGCCGACACCGCGCGTCGGCGATCTTGAGCCGCGCGACCTGAGCCTCTCCGCGGTTTTTTTTCCGCTTGTCGGCGCAATGATCGGCGTGGCCGTGGCGCTCGCGGTTTGGAGCCTGAGGCCGGTCGATCCCTGGGTCGGCGCACTTGCCGGGGTCGTGATGTGGGTATGGATCACCGGAGGATTGCATCTGGACGGCCTCGGCGACGTCGCCGATGCCTTCGGCGCTTCGCATCGGGCTCCCGAACGATTTGCGGCGGTGCTGGGCGATCCTCACGTCGGCAGCTTCGCCGTCATGGCCATCACGCTGCAGATCGCAAGCAAGCTGGTGTTGCTGGCTTTGGTCCCCGCGACCGCGGTGCCCTGGGCGCTGATCCTCATTCCGGCCTGGGCTCGCTTCGGGGCGCTGGTGTGGAGCTGCACCGTTCCGCCGCTGAAGTCGGGCGTTGCGGAACGGTTTTCTGCGGATATCCGCTGGTCGATGATCGGGGCTTGGAGCGTTGTGCTGATAGGCGCGAGCGCCTGGGTCGCCCTTCCGCTGGTCGCCGCGCTCGCGATAATACCCCTCGGCAGCCTGTTCTGGCGCTGGCGGCTTAATGGAATCAATGGTGACTGTCTCGGAGCGAGCGTTGAAGTGACGGAGAGTCTGCTGCTCCTGGCGATCGTGCTCGGCAAGGCCTAGCGGCTGCAGATGCTACCTTGAAAGCGCCGCAGCGAGACGGTCCCATGCCTGCTCATCTCCCGGCAATCCAAATCGTAGCCACTGCGAATCGCGGGAAAAGCTACGAACGTGAATGGCGTGGCGCCCCAAGTTTTCGACGATCTTGGTCGCCTCGCAATGCCGGGCAAGACGGAACAGCGGTGTCCCGCCGAGCACAGTAAAGCCCGCGGCTTGCAGCATGGCGTCTAACCGCTGCCGATCGGACTCGAGACGGACGATCGCCCCGGCAAGCCAACGCGCGTCGCAAAGCGCCGCCTTGCCGATCGAGAGCGCAGGAACTGAAACAGCCCAAGGGCCGAGCTCGGCGCGGATGCGCGTTGCCAGCGAGACCTCGGCAATCGCGAAGCCGAGCCGCAATCCCGCCAATCCGTACGTTTTCCCGAACGACCTAAGCACGATCGTGGCAGGCGGCAGTTCGGACACGATGCTCGCGGTTTCCGGGAGCACATCAATGAAAGCTTCGTCGACGACGAGCAGTCCGTTCTTTTTCGCAAGCGCCCTCGCAACAGTGCGCAGTACGCTCACCGGGATGATACGCCCGGTCGGGTTGTTGGGATTGACGACGATGACGACATCGGCGCGATCGCTCCGCTCGAGATCCTCCACCACGGAAATGCGATGTCCCGGTCGCATCCAGCAGGCCTCGTGCTCCTCGTAGGTCGGCCCGAGAATCTCGACGGAAGATTTTGGGAAGAGACGGGGAAGCAGCTGGATCAAAGCCTGCGTGCCCGGCGCGGCGGCGATCATCTCCGAATTGCGGACTCGGTATCTTGCCGCCGCCGCAGCCAGCAACGCCTCCTCCTCGGAGCGCGTCGGCAGACGCGACCAGATTTCCGCCGGCAACGCGGGAATCGGGAAGGGGACAGGGTTGATGCCGGTGGATAGATCGATCCACGGCTCCGGCGCGCCCGGGAATCTCTCTCGCGCGGCGTCCAGATTGCCGCCATGCGCGATGGGTTCCGCGGCGGCGGGCTGCGTGATAGGCAGAGCCCTTACATTGCCCGGGTGTTTCGGATCACGCATGTTTGCCGAACTCGCTTTCGCCGCGCTCGCCATCGAAGCGGTTTTTGGATTTCCGGACACGCTCAATCGCCGGATCGGCCATCCCGTGGGCTGGATCGCGGCGCTGATAACACGGTGCGAGCGCGCTTGGAACAGGCAAGAGTTCGCGTTCCGTCGCCGCCGCATGCTTGGCCTTGCGACACTTTTGGTGCTGCTCGCCGCCAGCGGTATTTCGGGGACCTGCGTCTATCTGCTGGCGCAACACTTCTTCCCAGGTTTTGCGAGTACGCTCATCTCGGGGGCGGTGGCTAGCTCGCTGCTCGCCCAGCGCAGCCTCGATGCGCATGTCCGGGCCGTTGCCGATGCGCTGGAGCAAAAAGGGATCGAGGCAGGCCGTCAAGCCGTGTCGATGATTGTCGGACGCGACACGGAGAGCTTGGACGAAGCGGGTGTCGGCCGCGCCGCCATCGAAAGCCTCGCCGAAAATTTTTCCGACGGCGTCGTGGCTCCGCTGTTTTGGTTGTTCGTTGCCGGATTGCCCGGGGTGTTCTGCTACAAGGCGATCAATACCGCGGACAGCATGATCGGTCACAAGTCAGATCGGTATCTTGCCTTTGGCTGGGCCTCAGCGCGAGCGGACGACCTTGTCAATCTGCCGGCTTCGCGGCTCGCTGCGTTTTGGCTGGTAGCGGCCTCCATGACACTATCCCGGCTTTCAACCCGCGGCGCGATCAAGGCCGTGTGGCGTGATGCGACAAAACACCATTCGCCGAATGCGGGATGGCCTGAGGCTGCGATGGCCGGGGCGCTGGGTCTGAGGCTCGCGGGCCCGCGTGCGTATGACGGCACGATGCTCGACGATCCTTGGATCGGCGATGGCCGCGAGACCGCGAGCGCCCAGGACATTCGCACGGCGCTCAGGCAATACCGGATCGCATGCGCGATTCAATTCGTGTCGGTTGCGGGACTGGCCGCTGCTATGGCGTTTCTCTGAGGTCGGGCGTACGCGAGAGCTCAAGCAGGCGGGTGCAGTCGACGTGTCGCTCGATGTGGTCCGCCAGCCGGTCCAGCGTCGCCTCGACGTCGCTCTCATAGGCGAGCGCCGAAGGTCGGCCTGCCACGCGGCGCAGCCAGTGGTCGCGCTGCCGGTCGTCGGAAAACAGCCCGTGCACATAGCAACCGGCGATCCGGCCGGAGCCGCTGACCGCTCCCTCCTTGCGTCCGTCGGCGAAATGCAACAGCGGTCTCATGCACGCCGCGCCGGTCGTGTGTCCGATGTGCATCTCGTATCCCTTGAACGGCGTGACCCCGTCAGCGCTCTTGCCGAAGATATCGACGAGCATCTTGTCGCCCTCGAGCACGGTCTCGACATCGAGTAGACCGAGACCCGCGACAGAGCCGGCCGGTCCCTCCAGCCCGCCCGGGTCGGAGATTTTTGTGCCAAGCATCTGATATCCGCCGCATATTCCGAGCACATGACCGCCGCGACGCGCATGCGCCGTGAGATCGGTGTCCCATCCTGTTTCGCGCAGCGCGGCGAGATCGGCGATGGTGGCCTTGGAGCCCGGCAGCACGACCAGCGCGGCGTTGCCGGGAATGGGCTCGCCGGGCTTGAGGAAAACAAGATCGACGCCGGGCTCAAGGCGCAGCGGATCGAAGTCGTCGAAGTTCGAGATGCGGGGATAGGCGAGCACGACGATCAAGGTACGGTCGCTATCGCCGCGAGGTCGGTCGATGGGGAGTCCGAGCGCGTCTTCCGCCGGCAGCCGGTGTGCGAGATCGAAGAACGGCACGAGACCGAGTGGCTGCCAGCCGGTGTGCCGCGCGATGGTTGCCATCCCATCGCTGAACAGCGACGGATCGCCGCGAAATTTGTTGACGATAAAGCCCGCGATCGTCGCGCCATCCTCGGCAGCGATGACGGTCTTGGTGCCGACGAGACTGGCGATCACGCCACCGCGGTCGATATCGCCGACCAGCACGACGGGCACGCCTGCCGCGCGTGCAAAACCCATATTGGCGATGTCGCCGGCTCTCAAGTTCACTTCCGAGGCCGAGCCTGCGCCTTCGACCAGCACGAGGTCGGCCTGCCGCGCCAGATGGCCAAAACTTTCAAGCACGGTGCCGAGCAGTCCAGGCTTCATGGCCTGATACTCGCGCCCCTTGGCGTTGCCGATGACGCGGCCCTGCACGACTACCTGCGAGCCGGTTTCGCTCTGGGGTTTTAGCAGCACCGGGTTCATGTGAACGCTCGGCGCGACACGCGCGGCACGCGCTTGCAGCGCCTGGGCGCGACCGATTTCACCACCGTCGGCGGTAACGGCGGCATTATTCGACATGTTTTGTGGTTTGAAAGGCTTCACCCGCAGGCCGCGATGGGCGAAGGCCCGCGCCAATCCGGTAACAAGCAGCGACTTGCCGACATCCGAGCCGGTGCCCTGCAGCATGATGGCACGCGCCAGCATCAAAACTCGATGCCCGGCTGGGCTTTGACGCCGGCTGCGAAATGATGCTTCACCGCCACCATCTCGGTCACGAGGTCGGCGGCTTCAAGCAATTCGGGCTTGGCATTGCGGCCGGTGACGACGACGTGCAGGCCGGGCCGCCGGCTCGCGAACGCCGCAAGTACCTTGGCAAGCTCGATATGATCGTAGCGCAAGGAGATGTTGAGCTCATCGAGCACCAGCAACTGGATCGAGGGATCTTCCATCAGCTCGGTCGCCCTCTCCCATGCGCGCTCCGCGGCGGCGACGTCACGCGCGCGATCCTGCGTTTCCCAGGTAAAACCTTCGCCCAGCGTGTGCCATTTGACCTGATCGCCAAAACGCTCGATCGCGCTACGCTCGCCGGTTTGCCAGGCTCCCTTGCCGAACTGCACCACGCCGCACTGAAAACCGCGCCCGATCGCGCGCAGCAGAAGACCAAAGGCCGCCGTCGATTTGCCCTTGCCTTTACCGGTGTGAACAATGAGCAGACCCTTCTCGATCGTCTTGCCGGCGACCTCGGCGTCCTGGATCGCCTTGCGGTTGGCCATTTTCGCCTTGTGGCGCGCGTCCTCGTCGGTTTCGGCTGTCATGAGGCAAATTCCTTCAGCTTATTTCAGAATGAGCGGCAATCCCGCCGCGATCAGGACGGCGCGGTCGGCAATAGCCGCGACCTGCATGTTGAGGCGGCCTTGCGCATCCCGAAATTCCCGCGCCAGCGCGTTATCGGGAACGATGCCAAAGCCGACTTCATTGGAGACGACGACAACTGGCCCGTCGGTGTTGCTCAAAGCCGTGATCAGTCGCTGCTGCTCGGCCATCAAATTTTGTCCGGCCAGCATGACATTGCTCAGCCACAGCGTCAGGCAGTCGATCAGCACGGCCTGTCCGTCATTTCCATGGGCTGCGATCGCCCCGGGCAGATCGAGCGGCGCTTCGAGCGTGCGCCATTTGCCATCGCGTCGTTGCCGGTGTTCCGCAATCCGGGCCGACATCTCCTCATCATGGGCTTGTGCCGTCGCGATGTAGACCCAGGGCGCCGTGCAGTTCATCACCAATCGCTCGGCATATCGGCTCTTTCCCGACCGCGCACCGCCGAGAACCAAGGTCAGACGAGGCAGGGAAGAGACGTTCATATCA
>Ga0210406_10000777_pt1 | contig 41882 bp, 38 predicted proteins | sample IncBWC30MmetaG_FD_155454 | JGI IMG/M metagenome (GOLD analysis project Ga0210406, IMG submission 155454) | Forest soil microbial communities from Barre Woods Harvard Forest LTER site, Petersham, Massachusetts, United States - Inc-BW-C-30-M | ecosystem: Environmental > Terrestrial > Soil >... | reverse complement strand
CGACGTTCATCTGCTCGCGAATGATTTCGATGCCGACTTGATTGTCGGTCGCGGGCCCGGTGACCACACAGGGCTCGATGCCGAAGCGCTCGCGCAACAGTTTGACGCCGCCCCAGGCAGCTACCGGATCATTTGCCGACAGCACCACCGCGGTCAGCGCCGCCTTGATGTCCGGCTGCTGCAGTATGGATTCCACGCCGTAAGTACCCAACAAGCCGTCGCCCAATTCAAACACGATGGCATCCGGCCGGCCGGCAGCCATCTCCGTGAGCATGGTTCGTGTCAGAGCGGGTCCGCATTTCGCGGTGGTGGTGACGATCCCGAGGTCGGTGAACAGCATGGTGCGGCGGGCGCCCGAGTCCTCGAACGCCATGATGTCGCGGCGCAGGGACACGCCCGTGGCCTTGAACGCATCCACCACCAATCCGCGATGGCGCATGCGCGCAATGATGGCCGAAGCAGCCGCGGTTTTACCGGCCTCCATGCACGTACCGGCGAGCGCCACCACCGGTATGCCGCGCGCGTCCAGAGCGGCCTCATAGTTCAAGGGCGCGTAGCCGACTTTGGCGGGGATGCCGATGCGCTCGCCCAAGTAGGGAAACGTCAGCACCGTGCCCAATACTTTGCAGTCGAATGGCTTGCCCTTGTCCTGCGTCGCGGAATCGCAGATGCCGAGCACGCCGCCGATATTCAGCATTTGAATGACATCGCCGGGCTTCAGCGTTGCAGGAATGTGGCCCGAGTAGCCGAACAGTGCCTTGCGATGCCCCAGCGCCCCGACCACGATGTCGCCGCGCACGACTTTGGCCATGCGCCCGCTGATGAGCTCCAAGGTGTTGTAGTTCGCCTTGTTGTTGAGGATCTCGACCACCAGCACCAAGCCTTCTTCGCAGGGGATTTCGGGGGCGATGCGCAGCTCATGCGACAGTGCGCAGGCCTGCGTCACCGAGGCGATTTTGTCGACCACCATCGAGCGCATGCTGTTCATGATTTGCCCGCCCCCGCGCGCTTGTAGAACACGCCGGTCAACGCCAGCATTTTCGAGAACCCCAGGGCATCGGTGGGCGTCCATTCGCCCGCCGACTCGCCGTACACGCCCTTGGAGGCAGCCATCAACGAATGAGGAGAACTGACCCCCTCGACGAATGCAGAGCCGGGCCGGAACAGCACCGTCACTTCGCCGCTGACCCTCGCCTGCGAGGACATCAGCAGCGCTTCGATATCGCGGCACACCGGATCCAAGTGCTGACCCTCGTGCACCAAGTCGCCGTACGGCTGTGCAACCGTCTCCTTGATGCGCGACTGCTTGCCGGTGAGTACCAATTTTTCCAGCTCGCGGTGCGCGGTCAGCAGCACTTCGGCCGCGGGCGCTTCGAAGGCGACCCGGCCCTTGGTGCCGATCACGGTATCGCCCAGATGAATGCCGCGGCCGATCCCGAAGGGACCGGCCAGCGTTTCCAGCGCTTCGATAATGGCAACGGCCGACAGCCGCTCGCCGTCGAGACTGCTCGGCACGCCCTGCGTGAAGCCGATGGTGTGACGTTCCGGGGATCGTGGATGCGTAAACGCATCTTTGGACAGCACCCAGGCATCGTCGGGGATGCTGCCTTGCGAGGTGAGGGTTTCCTTGCCGCCGATGGTGACGCCCCACAGGCCGCGATTCACCGAATACGCCGCTCCGAAGGGCGGCACGGGGAGCTTGTGTTCCTCGAGATACTTGAGCTGCTCGGGACGCTTGAACGCGCGGTCGCGCACCGGTGCGATGATTTCCAATTCGGGCGCCAGGGTGCGCAAGGCCACTTCAAAGCGCACTTGATCGTTGCCCGCTGCCGTGCAGCCATGAGCGACCATCTGGGTTTTCAAGGATAGGGCCATTTGCGCGATCGTCTGCGCCTGCAACACACGCTCGGCCCCCACCGACAGCGGGTACACATTGCCGCGCCGCACGTTGCCCATGATCAAGAACTTGAGCACCTGATCGAAGTATGCCGTCCGTGCGTCAATGAGGTGATGTTCGACGGCGCCCAGGCGCACCGATCGCTCGGCCAAGGACTTTGCGGCCGCGGCATCGATGCCGCCGGTATCGACGGTCACCGTGATCACGGGACGTCGGTAAGTTTCTTTGAGCCAAGGCACGCAAAACGAGGTGTCGAGGCCGCCGGAAAAAGCCAACAAAATGGGCTCTGCGCCCTCTCTAGAGGTGGATGTCATGGTATTTATCGTCCGAAGAGTGCGAGCAGGCGAAGCTCAAGTTTGCGCTGTGCGTCCGCGCCGGCGGTAGCGATGAATATGGTGTCATCGCCGGAAATGGTGCCGATGACTTCCGGCCATTGGGCCGTATCGATGGCGACGGCCACGCTTTGCGCCGAACCGATCGTCGTCTTCAGCACCGTCAGATTGGTGCCCGCCGTCAGACGGGCGCTGACAAATTGCTTCAGCGCCGAAAAGTCGTTCCTGGGCTGCATGGCCGTTTCCGGCAGTACATAGCGATCGCCCATTTTGGCCACGCCCAGTTCGCGCAGATCGCGGCTGACACTCGACTGCGTCGCAACATGCCCCGATTTCCGCAGCAGCTCCACCAGTTCGGTCTGACGGCCGACCGACTGTTCGCGAATGATTTTCGCGAGCAGGGTTCGGCGCGCCGGCGCGTTGCTGGGTTCGGGTTCGGATCTAAGCATTTTCGGCTCTTGCATAAAATCGCACGCATCCTGCATAAAAATGCAGCGGCTGTCAATAGGCAAAACCCAGCTGTCGGATCTACGCCGCGGACCTCTGACAATGCGCCTCGGCCCGGGGCCCAAGGCAGGCGCCGGCAGCGGCCCGGGCGTGGCGGGCTCGCCCGCGCGGAAGACGATCGGCGTCGCCCGGGATGAACCCGTTGGGGCGAGGGACGAACTCGATGCGGTGGCGTATATCGCCGGATGCGAATGAGGTCCGATGGTATTGGTGAGAGTTCCTGAAGCACATGGCCGGCCATAATGAGCGTCGAAGGCGAGAGCAAGCTTATGCACCGGCTCCATGGGAGATGTGGTCTTGAAGCTTCTCATTGTCGATGACGAGCCCCTGGCGCGATCCGCTCTGATCGAACTTTGCGAGTGGAGCAGTGACGTGCAAGTGGTGGGCGAGGCCGCTTCCGGGGGTGCAGCCATCAAAGCTGCCGAGAAACTTCACCCAGACGTGATGCTGCTCGACGTGGAATTACCGGATATGACCGGATTCGAGGTGTTGCGCGTCGCGCGGTCGGAAAGGCGGCCGCTCGGTATCATGGTCACAGCACACACCGACTATGCCGTCAGTGCTTATGAAGCCGGGGCGCTCGACTATCTGGTCAAGCCGGTCACCGCTGACCGGTTTGCTCAGTCGATGGAGCGCGCCCGGCAGTATTGCCGTCGAAAAGCCCTCGGCGATGCCGCCACGCGACTTTCGCCGGACGCGCAACCGGCCCAGGAGACCGGTGGGCTTCCAGGGGCATTGGCGAAGCTGATCATCGGCGAGCGCGAACATCGCTTCTATCCGCTGAACCCGGAATCAATCGATTACATCGAGTCGGACGGCAACTATGTGACGATTCACGCCGGTAACTCGAAGTACATCAGCCGCGACTCCATCAAACGTCTGTCGGTCGAGTTGGCTGATCTTGGATTTATGCGAATCGAACGCTCCTTGCTCGTGAACATTCGCGCCATCGTGCACTTGGAAGCCGTGGGGCGCGGCTCATTCGCGTTCACTTTGTCGTCGGGCTCCTCCCTGCATTCCAGTCCCGCTTACCGTGACGCAATCCTGCGTGTTTTACCCATGAGGCGGTTGCCGATGCAGCGGTGCTAGTACCGGAAGTGTAAGAAGCCTCAAGGTAATGAAGAAAAATTACCTTGAGGCTTTTACACTTCCTGACGAACACTCGAACCGACATACATCATATGCCGATGCTCACGACCGAGAGCCCCTCGAAACTCGTCCTTGCACCGTGATGTGGAGCGGTCCAGCGCGAAAAGCCTGGGGGTGGGAGGGCTTCAAGGTAACTTATCTTCTCGTTACCTTGAAGCCCTCCCACCCCCAAGGCCATCACGAACCCCCCCAAATTCACGCTGCCGCCGACGTACTAGCTAGAACTTCGCCGTGAACGCAACGAACAGCTGGCGGCCGAACAGGTCGTAAGTATCGTAGGTGTTTGCCTGGCCGCCGGGGGCAATGAACGAGTTGACGAGCGGCGGATCCTTGTCGAGCACGTTATTGGCGCCGGCGCGCACCTGCAAGATGGCGTTGACGTTCCAGGTGGCCTGCAGGTCTAGATAACTGAACGAAGGAATGCCAGCATTGAAGAAATCGTAGCCACCCCACGTGGCGAAATGCAAAGTGGGATCGCCGGTATTGTTGTCTTGCGAAACCTTTCCGATGTAGCGCCACGTTGCGGAAGCCGAGACGTTCCACGGGGTATCCCACGTCGTGCGGAAGATATGATGCCAGCGTGGATTGACCGTCTGGCAGGTTTTACCGAAAAGCCCCGCGCAATCGTACGTATGGCCTCCCGGCACCGGCGTCGTGGTCGTATGCTGCAAGTACGCACCATTCAATTCCCAGTTCAACGCGCCGAAGCCCGGCGGCAGGTCAAACCGATAGGCCATCTGCAAGTCGATGCCGCTCACCAGCACCGCCCCAACATTGACGTTGGTCTGCACGATATAACCGCCGCCGGCGATGGTGGCGCCGGTCAGGCTGCCCGTGTTCGGATTGCGTACGATTTGGCTGCAATAGATCGGGTCGCCGGTGTTGGCGCAATTGGTCAGGATGACCGAAGCGGGAAGGGTGTTGACCTCGCCCGTTACCGCGATGTGGTAGTAGTCGATGCTGCCGGTGAAGTGCGGAATTTGCGCCGGCGCAAAATTCACGCCGATGGTGTAGGTCTCGGCCTGCTCCGGCTTCAACAGCGGGTTGCCGCCCGTCAATTGCGAAAGCTGCCCTGCGGCGCCCTGCGGAATTCTGTTGGTTGTGCCGCCGTTTCCGTACTGCGCGGCAGTCACTCCCTGCCGCTCGCATTGCGCCAGGGTGTCGGTTGCCGGCACCAGTGCGCCGCCGTTGCCGATGGTTGGGGCGCAGGGGTCATTGCCGAACTGAATCAATCCGACGAGTTGCGGGTTGTACAGCTCGACCACGCTCGGCGCGCGAATCGCCTTGTCATATGAAGCTCTGATTCTGTAATCCGCGATCGGCGCGTACTGCACTTCGAACTTGTAGGTATTCGTGATGGTCGAGGGAGCGCCGGCGTACGAATAATCCGAATGCCGGAAACCGGTATCGAACAACAGATCCTTGACAAACGGTTTGTCCTGCACGAGCGGTGCGCGCAGCTCCGCGAATTCCTCTCCAACCGTGACACTGTTGTCGATCGGCACCGCGGCGCTGCCGAATCCGGACAGCAATCCGCTCTGCTCGGCAGAGTCGGGCTGGAAAAATTCGTGATCGTTTCGATGCTCGTAGCCGATGTTGATACCCACCCCGTCGTGCGCAAGCGGCGAGGTGATGCCGTACGTGCCGAGGCGGCCCGTCACTTCGGCGTGCAGCGTGCGCAACGTCGAGGTTCCCTGACCGGTGCCGGTCAAGTACAGATAGTTCAGCTGCTGCTGGGTGACGCCGCCGTCAGACCAGATGTTGTAGGGCACGCAAGGGGGTCCGCTCACGCAAACCGGCGCCGCCTTGGTGCCGGAAACCTGCAGAGCGTTGTCGACGCTGGCGAAATTGAAAAATTTATCGTTCGAATTGAAAAACGTCTGTAGTAATACTGCCCGTAAAGGTCATAGCTCCAAGCCTCCGCGAAATCACCCTTGGTGCCGAAGACCGCGCGATAATTTTCGTGCTCGAAATCCGAAAAGCGCCCGCCGCCTTCGACGTTGCGGCGGCCGATTTCCACGTTCGAGCAGTTGGACGACAGCGTCCCGGCGCTGATGGTGCACCCCGCGTTGGGTGCGGCGACCGCGGCGGCGATCTGCGCCGGTGTGCAGATGATCGACTGTTGCTGCGTGCTCAACAGCGGATTGTTGCAGTTGACGTTGTAGTTGTTGGTCAGAGTATCGAGTGGGTTGGCGCTCCTGAACAAGGCCGCCGGCGCAACCTGCGTGTGGGTTCTGTCATCCATGAAGTAGAACTCGGCATAGGGTTGCAGGTAGTCGTTGACCGTCTCATGCGCCAAGAACGCGGCGTTATAGCGATCATCTTCGCGTGTCATGAAAATATAAGGCTGAGAATTGAAGGCCGCCGGCGGCGTCGTCAAAACGGTGCCGAATGGGACAAAGCCCGTTCCGTTGACGCTGTAGGTGTTGCCTGAATTGGGACCGCTCGTCGGATGAAACAAGTTTGAATTCGACGAACCCCCGCAGATGGTGCCGGTGACATTGACACCAGCCGCGTCGAATACCGGGTTCAGCTGGCAGCTGCCAAAATCGCGTTGGCTGCTGGCGACCGGGTCGGCGTGGCGGTAGCTCAAGAACGCGGTGATGTTGCCCTTGCCGTCGGCAAAATTGGTGCCCATGAGCAGGTCGAAATTGCGCTGACGTCCGTCGCGGGCCGTGCCGGTGGGCGGCACCGAGTCGTTGAATTGACGCACCAAACCCTGCACGAAGGTGTCGTTGTTGTCGTGCCAGTTCTCATCGAATTGGCCGTCGATCCGAATGCCTTCGAAATTCTTTTTCATGATGAAGTTGACCACACCGGCGATGGCGTCGGAACCGTAAGCCGCGGAAGCGCCTCCGGTGACGACTTCGACCCGTTCCACGAGGCCGGCCGGAATCTGGTCAAGATCGGGCGCAGGCGACTGGATGAATGTGTAAGGAGAGCCCTGGCCAAGGCGCCGGCCGTCAACCAGCACCAAGGTCCTGTTCGGGCCCAGGCCACGCAAGTCCGCGGTAGCGACGCCGCCGGCGGTCGACAACCCGCTGGTACCGTTGCCGAGGTCCTGTCCCAATGAATTGGTGAAGATCTGCGGCAGCTGCGTCAGCAGGTCGCTGATATCGGTCTTGCCCGACACCTCGATGTATTTGGACGACAAGACCTGGATGGGGCTGGTGCTCACTTCATTCGGAGCGGCGATGCGCGATCCGGTAACGATGATCTCCTGCAGCGGTTCCGCTCCACCCGCTGCGGGCGCCGTTTGCGCCAGTGCAGGCATGGTGGTCATGGTCATGGCAACCGCTGCGGCAAACAGCGCGCGGGCTTTGAGGACGCGGCTCGCCGCGGCGGCTCCGGCGAATCTCGCCAATCGAATGCGTATGCTGCTGCTGCCTGTGAACGCTCCTGACGTGCTCATCTCGTTCTCCCCTCAAAGTTGAATGTCGCGTCCGCGCTTCGTTTGGAAGGAAGATAACGTCAGCCAAAATGGACGATGGAGGTATGTGAAGAAGCCTGCAGCCGGGGTGATGGGAGCTGCGTGGGGTAGTACGAATCGACGACGCTGCGCGGCATGCATGGTCGCAGCGCGGATATGAATGCGGTGGCGGTGCTTACCGCTTGTTGCGAACCTGCTACGGGTGGGACCAGTTTCCCCGGCGTGCTGCGATCTCACCGGCTTGATCCAAGGGCTCGCCGTCGATCGACTCCTCGACCGCCGCACGCACCGCCGCGGAGTCGGCGGAGGCCGCCGGACGAAAACCGGAAGAATTTGCCGGTGTCTCGGGTGATTGCGCGAGCACCTTTAACTTCCAGCTACCACCTTCGCGGCATGCCAGCCCCGAGTTTGCATGGGTCGCGGTGAGCGAGAACGTGCGGCAGTAATCCCCCGTTTTGGCGCGAAAACTCAAACCGGTCGCGGCAACCGTTCCCGGCGGGTGGTCTGCTGAGAGCTGGCTGGATAACGCCTCGGCAAGACCTGCGCCGGCCACCAGTTCACCGTTCGCGCTGACTGTCACCAACGTATTGGAGCCGCGCCAGCCGAGATAACCCAATGCCAGCCCCAACAACAGACTGGCGGCCATGGCGGCCGGCTGCCAGCGCAATCCCCTCCGGGGTGCATTGACGGCCGCCGCATTTCGAGCACCGGCGAGATCCACGACATTGCCGTCCGGCGTGCCGCGCGCCGCGGCAATGAGACGCGGAGGCACCGGCTCATCGATGACCGCAGCGAATGCCCCCTTTACCGCCTCGCGCAACGCCTGATGCTGGGCCACGCGCCTGCGAACTTCCGGATCGTCGCGCATGGCCGCCTCGACGATGGCGCGAGTGGCCGCGTCGACTTCACCATCCGCGTAGGCCATCAGTGTTTCGTCGGGTACCGTCACGAAATATCTCCTTCCGGCAGCCGCAGCATCGCCTGCAACGCCTCGCGTCCGCGCGCAAGCCGGCTCGTCAAGGTTCCGATCGGCACCTCGAGAACGTCGGCGGCATCTTTGTATGCCAGCCCTTCCACCAACACCAAGCTCACGGCCAAGCGCTGGTCCTGCGGCAATCGCGCCAGTGCTGCCTCCACGGACAACCGGTCCACCTCCCGGTCGATCGAGGCCTCGCCGACATGCTCACCTGCTTCCTCCGGCATGAAGATTTTAGCGCGCCGTCCGCGCGACCTCACCTCATCGATCCAAGCGTTGCGCAAAATCTTGAACAACCAGCTATCCAAGCGCGCATCGCTATGCCATTGATCCAAGCGCAGCAACGCCCGCTCCACCGCAATTTGCACCATATCGTCGGCATCGTGCGGCGTGCGCACCAGGTTGCGCGCAAAGCGCCTCAAGCGAGGCAGCAAAGCGACGATCTGTTCCTGGATGCTTTCGACGATTTCGTTCGTACTCATGAGGTAGACGTTTGAGGGTTGAGGTTTAATCCACGCATGCTAACAGTCGGGTATCGCTGTTAAACACCTGCGTCGGGCGAGGACAAGTTCATGCGTGTACTGATATGGGTAAGTATCGCCATTGCGCTGGTCAATCCGGCTCCGGCGCAGGTGCGCCTGCCGGGCGCCCAACTGCCTGTGCTCCCCACTCAGAAATTGACTCAGGCGATCGGTCAGACGGGCACCGATACGCTCGATCAACTCAGTGATCTGCGTCATTTGCAGATCGCGCACCTGATCCGTGCCAACCCACGCACCATCGCCACAGACCCGAAAGGCAATCCCATCGTGCGCGACGAATTATTGGCTTTTTCTCCATCCGCCTCAGCGATGGAAGCGGCGAGGGCGCTAGGCTTCGGAGTGGTGCGGGAGCAAACCATCGAGGATCTCGACATCCGCTTGGTCGTCCTGCGGCCTCCGGCGAAGCTGTCGATTGCCAAGGCGCTGAGTCGGCTGCGCGAGGCTGATCCGACCGGAAGCTACGATTTCAACCACATCTATAGCGGCGGCGGCATCGTAGCCGCAGCTCCAGCCGCGCCCCCGGCCCGAGCCCGAGCCCCAGCCGAAGGCACACCAGCAGCCCCGGTCGCTGCCGCAGTCGCGGACACGCCGCCCGAAAAAGCCGGCGCAACCGGCCGCGATCGCGCGGCGCCGCGCGTCGGACTGATTGACGCCGGCGTGGACGTTGCGCATCCGGTGTTTCGTGACGCAGTCATTCATCCCTGGGGATGCGCCGATCGAATGCTGGCGAGCGCCCACGGGACGGCGGTGGCGTCATTGCTCATCGGCCAAGCCACTGGTTTTCACGGCGTGTTGCCCGGAGGGGAGTTGTATGCGGCGAATGTCTATTGCGACGCACCGACCGGCGGGGCCGTAGATGCGCTCGCGGCCGCCTTTTCCTGGCTGGCGCAGCAGCGCGTCGCTGTGATCAATGTGAGCTTGGTGGGTCCGGACAATCTAGCCCTCGCGCAGATCGTGCGTGCCCTGACGTCGCGCGGCTACGTGCTGGTCGCGGCGGTTGGAAATGATGGGCCCGCGGCACCGCCGCTATATCCGGCATCCTATCCCGGCGTTATCGGTGTCACCGGCGTGGACAGGCATCGCCGCGCACTCCTCGAGGCGGCGCGCGGCAAGCAGGTGATGTTTGCGGCACCGGGCGCCGACATGCTGGCGGCTGATAGCGGCGGCAAGTATTCGGCCGTACGCGGCACATCATTTGCGGCGCCCATCGTGGCGGCGCTCCTGGCGCAAACCGTTTCGGCACCCGATTCGAGCGCCCGCGACGCCGCCGTCGAAGCACTTGCCCGGCAGGCCATCGACTTGGGGCCGCCCGGCCGCGATTTGACATATGGCTTTGGATTGGTGGGCGCCGAATACGCGATGGAAGAAATGCCGGTGTCCGATCGTATCAACAGGTGAAGGCCGCGCGCTGTGCAGCGGTCACCAGGAGATCAACGATGAACACTAAACACATCATGGCTGCGGTCAGTGTCGCGACCGCGCTGGCAGTCATCACGCCGGCCTACGCCGGCAACTTGGGTGGCGGTCTTGGCGGTGGCTTGGGCGGCGGTCTGGCCGGTGGAATGGGTGGAATGAACCGTCTCGGCGGCGTGTCGGGTCAAGGGGCATTCCAGGGCCAGGGCGCGATCGGTGGGTCGCTCGACAAGCCGAAGCTGCACCCTGCTGCAAATGTGCCGAAGCCTGACGTCCCAAAGCCTGACGTCCCAAAGCCTGACGTCCCAAAGCCTGACGTCGCTAAGGAGCGTTCGGTGACGACCGACGCGGCGGGTTCGCTGGAATCAACGGCCTCGGCGACGAAAAGCACTGCGGCATCGAGTGCCGGGAATGCCGCGACTCAAACACATTCCCCTGGGATGCAGGCCACGCCGCCCGCGAAGAGTGCCGGGGCGACTGCCGCACCCACGGCCTCCAAAGCGGCCCCAAGGCCGGCGTCGTCAATGGGCCTCACGGGCGCGGGCGCTGCCAGTGGCACGAACGGCGGAAATTCCGCTTCGGCTAACGCCGGCGGTGCCGCGGACGTGCAACATTCGAACGGCGCAACGACGCTCAACGCCAGTGGCACTGGGTCGTCGACAGCGTCGCGCAACCCCCAATAGGTTGCAGCGCAATCCAACGCCCTCGCTCGAGCGAGGGCGTTGTCTCGCCGATTGAACTCTCTCAGTTCTCGGACTTCAAAAATGCGCGCAGCCGGCTCAGTTCTTCGTCCAAGCCCGCTCGAAAGCCAGGATTGCGCGGCGCATGGCCATCGGTGTACCCGAACATGGCATCGAATCGGCCGCCGCTCACCGATACATTTCCCCAGCCGATAACCCGTTCATGCCACAGCAGCGGCAAGGCGTAGTAGCCCAGCTTGCGTTTGGGTGCCGGTGTGTACGCTTCAAAGCGATAGGCCCAGTTCCAGAAGATCTCAAAGCGGCGCCGGTCCCAGACCACGGGGTCGAAGGGCGTGAGCAGGCGCACACCGTCATCCGGCCGCCAACGCCGCGACAAGGGGTTTTCGTCCGTCGGCCAATACCATTCGACGCCATCCACGCGTGCGCGGCCGAGGCGCTGCTTGGCGCGCGCGAGGGCCGCTGAGCGCTGCGCGGCCCACTGCGGCGTGCCGTATTGCAGACGGTTCACGAGAGAGCCGAAGCTGTTGGCGGGTAGAGGTGCGTACTTGCCGACGATCACATCCACGAGCGCGTCCATTTTCGCTGCCGTGTCCGTTTTGACTGCCGCGCGCGTTTGTGCCGCCTGCGTCAGGACTGGTATCGGCACCGTTTCGACCTCGCGCGCGACATAGATGCGCGTGCCGTTGTCGCGTCCGGCCACCCGCAGCAGCCCGCGGTAGTGCATCAGGTTCAGCAGTTGCGTGCTGGCGTTCGAGGTCCCGCCGAACCAATTGGTCACCCGGCCGTGCGAGAAATGCGCATCAACCTCGCGAGGATGCACGATGCCGCGCGCCTGGACGAAAGCGAGGACTGCTTCCATCTGGGCGCGAGCCTTGGGGGATTTGGCCGGCACGGTACGAGGATGCATGAGCGCATGATGATCGCGAGGCAAGAATCCGTAGTTGATGAAAAAGTCTTCTTCCAACCCCAGCTTCGGGTAGCGGCGTTCGAGATCGCCCGCCCGGTATCCCGTCACCCGATGGCGCAGGGTCAGGTCCTGCGCTCGAGCGGGCGCGCGGATCGGATCCGCCTGGACGAATCCTAGTTTGTTAATCGCCCGCTTGAGCGTGGTCGGCTTGAACAGCGAGCGTGCAATCGCATAACGGCGCAGATGGTTGAGCGCGATGGGCATGCAGCAATGATATCGAATCACCGCACCCCTTCGTGCGAGCCTGTCGAGTTGCCGCAGGTTTCCTAGTATCTTAGTGAGGATGCTGGAAACGATCGAAGTGGAAACCGCGCCGAAACCAAACGCGGCGGTGATTTGGCTGCACGGGTTGGGCGCCGATGGGCATGATTTCGAGCCCGTCGTGCCCGAACTGATGTCCGGAGGGGCGCGCGCCTGGCGGTTCGTTTTTCCAAACGCGCCGGTTCGCCCGGTGACACTCAACGGCGGGATGCGGATGCGCGCCTGGTACGACATCGCGGGGCTGGACCGACGGGCCGCAGAAGACGCCGCGGGTTTCAAGGATAGCGATCAAAAAATCCGCGAGTTGATCGCCCGCGAAGTCACGCGAGGTATCCCGGCCGCCCGCATCGTGCTTGCGGGGTTTTCGCAGGGGGGCGCGGTGTCGCTGTACACGGCGCCGAGACTGACCGAGAAGCTGGCCGGAGTCATGGCGCTATCCTGCTATTTACCCCGCGAGAGCACTTTCAGTGCCGAGCGAAAGCCCGCCAACGACACTACCCCGATCATCATGGCCCATGGACAAGCGGACGGCACGGTGCCCATGATGCTGGGTATGAGATCGCGTGACTTTCTGCTGGCACAGGGCTACACAGTCGAGTGGCATGAGTACCCCATGGCGCATGCCGTCTGCGCAGAAGAAGTCGCCGATATTCGTCAATTTCTATTTCGCGTTTTGCCCTGAGGTCGTATGGCAACCGATCGAGCAACGATGAACAGGTTGAAAGCAGCGGCTGCCAAGGCTGCGGCACGGGCGGCCGCCGCCAAGGAACAGGTTCGATCGGCCAAGGCACGACTGAAGCAAGCCCGGAAGTCGTTCAAGGTCGAAAAGCGGGCGGCCAAACAGGCGCGTAAGAAAGTGGACGCGGCAGCGGCCGTCGCGGCGCCGGGCCAGATGACGAAGCCGGCCGCCGTCGCCAAGCCCGCTGTTGCCAAGCCTACCGTTGCCAAGACCACCGTCGCCAAGCCCGCCGTTGCCAAGCCAAGTGTCCGCAAGCGCGCGCCTGCCGCGAAGCCTGCCCGCCCGCTCTCGCGATCCACCCCGAAACCACGCGCCCGCAAATCGCCCGAGACCATGAGGTCGGCGGCGGAGGTCGCAAAATCAGTGATAGAGCGGCTGCACAGTCCACCGCCGACGCTGCCGCCGACACCCATCGTATCGACGGACCCGGCTCCGGCGGCAGCGCCCGCTCCGGGCGATACGGAGACCGGCTCGTAAGATCTACGGCGCCGCGCTGGGTGCAATCCCTGGGAATAGCACGGCGATCAGAAGCATCAAGAACAGGGCAAAGAGCAGCGCCAAGACCTGACCCAATACCCAGACGCCGAACGCCTTGCGCGTGGCCAACCCCAGGATCTCGCTGAACCCCATCACTTGGAGCACGAAACTCCACAGCACCAGCAGCATGTAGGATGCGAACTGGACGCGAAGGACGAATGCGACGAAGCCATCGATCTCGACGCCCGGCCTTTCGACCACGGCGGCGTCACCAACCAGCAGTGCCGTGAACATCCATAAGATCAGCGACGCCGCCACGGGTATGCCGCCGTAAGCGAGTACATGGAACACCTGATGCCGCGTCGACTTGCCGCCCGCCCGCGTGCCCAGACGAGCGTAGATGGCGGCAAACAAGTACATGCTCACGACACCGGCCAAGGGACCGAAAATCAAGGCACTGCCGAGAATCTCCGCCGTGCCGACGTTGGATCCTGCCGATTGGGTTCGAGACACCATAATGGAGGTCGCGACGCCTTGGGTCGCAGCCAGCAAATAGTCGGCGGCGCCGATCGGGCGTGTCGCCAACTCGCGAAACACCCGCCGCGGTCTTAGCCAGACATCTTTCAGCGGGTGAATGGGTTCAGTTGATGACACGAAAGCAGCCTACGCAATCCATGCGAACGACTCCAGTGTTCACGCACAGATGACAGCAGACTTTTTCAGGGCTACTCTCACAGCGAGTTCGAACGATGTTCAGGAGAAGAGTGATCATGGCAAAAAAGAGCAAGTCGAAGAAGCGCAAGTCGAAGCGTCCGATGGCGAAGGCCAAGCGCAGTTCGGCCACGCGCACGTCCGCCAAGAAGAGCGCCGCAAAAAAGAAATCACGCCCGATGAAGGCAAAGAAAAAGGTAGCGGCAAAGGTAAAGAAGGCCGTCAAGAAAGCAGCGCCCAAGAAGAAGGCAATGCCGGCAGCGCCGAAGCCCGTTGCCAAGAAGGCCGCACCGAGACCGAGGCCTGCACCAATGAGGCCTGCGCCGATGGCCCCGGCGCCGATGGCCCCGCCTGCAATGCCGGCCTCGGAGCCAGAAATGCCTCCGGCGATGAATTCCGGCATGGAATCATCGGCAATGTAGATTGCCGCGGAAGCAGCTAGGCTCCCAGGCTCCTAGGCGCGTATCAGCCCTTGTAGAGGGCGCGCGCCGCTGCTGTCAGGGAATACTCGTTTGGCCAGAGTATTGGCATCGACGTGCATATGCTCGTCGAGCACGGCTTTGAATACGCTGCGCAAATCGAGCGTGGGACGCAGGTCGCGATTGTCGAGGAGTGCCGTACGGCTCAAGCCCGGCCAGTCGGCGATCACTTGCCCGCCGCGAACGGCGCCGCCCAGCAGAAAGGCGCAACCGCCCGTGCCATGATCGGTACCGCGCGTGCCGTTGACGGCGGCCGTTCGGCCAAACTCCGTCACCACCAAAACGGCAGTTTGCGGCCACAACGGCCCCAATTCATCTGCCAGTGACTTCAGCGCTCGGTCGAGGCCGCCCAACCTTGCTGAGAGAGTTCCTTTGGCGCCGCCTTGATTGGCATGGGTGTCCCAGCCGCCGGCCTCGATGACGGCGATCTGCGGGCCACCGTCGCTGCGCATCAAGTTGGCCGCCATGTGGGCCACTGCGGCAACCCGATCCGGATATCCGGTGCGAGCGGACTGTTTGGCGGCCGCATCCCCGGTGTCGTCCATCATTTTTTCGGTTTGCGCCGCCTCGCTCAGCCGCGCCGAAAACCAATCGTCCTTGGAATATAGGTCAGCCAGGCGTGCCAATAAATCCTCATCGACATCCGCTGTGAATTGCGGGGACTTGGAAATGACGGCCGCCTCGCCGCGCAAAATCAGGGGCACATTCTGACTGATGGCGACGGCGCGATCTGCGGCCCGTCCGGAACCGATCGGCAGGGCAGCCAGCGCTCGATTGAGCCATCCGTCGGCGCTGCCGATGGGCTTGGTCAGACCGTTTTCCAGCACGTTTTGACCGTCGAAATGCGACCGGTCGCGGTAGGGCGACGCGACCGCGTCGAATACGATCAACTCGCCCGCGGCGAAGCGCTCATGCAGATAGGAGAGTGACGGATGCAAACCAAACGTGCCGTTGAGCGCCAGCGCGCCATCGGCGGCGCCAGGCGGGGCGATCGCCAGTTCGCGATGCAGACGCGCATAATCAGGGTCCCCATGAGGCGGGACTGCCGCCAAGCCGTCGAGCGCGCCGCGCAAGATCACCACCACCAACCGCGCTGTGGTTGCAGTATGGGCAAACAAAACGTTCGGTATCGTGGCGCTCGCGGCAAGCGCTCCCGCGCCCATCAGAAATCGGCGCCGACCGGTATTCACACGCAACAGGCGCTGCATCCTCATCTCCGTTGAAACTCTGGGCTCATCAGCAACAGCGCCACTGCCTGCCCCGAAGTCGTGGCGCGACGCAGTGCCGTCAAGGTTTCGGGGCGCGCGTACGCGCCCAAACTGGAAGCTGCGAGGTCCGAAGGCTCGATGCCGCTCTCGTATTTCGCCCCCACCAGCGAGGCCCATAGCACGCGGTGCATGAGTGCGTCGGAACCATCCCAGCTCTTCGAGGTGTCCGGCCACCCTGCCGGAGATCCGGGTGTGTATTGGCGCTGACCCAGGAGATCAAAGGTGCGAACCACCTCTTCGGGTTGAGCGGGCGAGACATTCAGCGCTCTTAAAGTGGAGAAAACGAAATCCTCGGGCGTCTTGAATTTGCGCGCATCGGTGTCCCAGGCCTCGGGCGATTCGATCAATGCCGCATAGACCTGTGGCAGGTCCCCACCGCTCTTCAGGAAAACGTGCGCGACCCGTTCCACGGCCGCCGCCGGGGGATCGTCCGCGATAAAATGGCGCACCAGCTTGGTGGCAATGAAGCGTGCGGTTTCCGGCCTTCGCGACAAATCCCCCAGCACCGCCTCGCCCTGGCGGATACCTTGCTCGGTGTACGTTTTGCCCAGGACGGCCTTTGGACCCGGCTGGTGCAGATTGTCCCTGAAATAAAAGCGGCCGGGCTCGCCACCCGCAAGCCGGCCCTTGCCCCCGCCGATGGACCAACCCGTGATGACCTGCGCGAAACTGCTCACGTCGGCCTGGCTGTAGCCGCCGTTTACTCCCAGGGTGTGCAGCTCGAGGATTTCTCGGGCCAGATTTTCGTTGATGCCGAACTGACGATTCGCGGCGTTGGGGTCGGGGCCGAATCTGCGCGATGCCAAGCGCGCCGCCGTTGAATCCTTGCCCACAGAGTACTGATTGTCGAGAAACGCAATCATGGCAGGGTGTTGCTCCACCGCTGTCAACAGATCGACGAAGCGGCCCGCAACATGTGGCCTGATGGCCTCGTTCTCCAGCGTGCCGGCCAAGCCGAACACCACGCCTTTGTCGGCGGACACGGCGAAATGATTGGACCAGAAGTGCACCAAGCGCTCGGCAAAGGGACGGGTGGTGAGCGCGGCGCTTTGGGTGCGCGCCAGCACCTGCGCGCGGTAATGGGGTTGATAGGCCTCACGAATGGCGTTGCCCAACTGCGCATCGGTGGCTGGCTCGGCCGCGGCCTTCATTCTCTGACGCTGCTCGCGCGCCGCAAGCCATCCTTCGAATATTTGATCGGAAGGCGCCAACGGCGTATCGACCGCCAGTGGGACGGCACTCTTGATCTGGGCCTTCAGCCACGCGCGGGGATCGGCGGCCGCCGCCGCCAAATCACCGGGCTTGGCACCCAATCCAAAGCGCAATACGGCGATTTCGGCTTGCATCATGCAAAGAACGGCACAACGACCGCTTCGTTGACTGACCAGCGGCGGCTGTTGCACCGCAACATTGGGTAAAATCTATCCGCCACCCTTCGCGGCCATGAGGAAATGCAGGGCAAACATCGCTGCGATCACCGCGATGATGACATTGAGCACAACGCCGACTTGTGTCCAATATCCCGGCGGCACCACCGCCGGATCCAAATCCTTGGCGACGGCGCGAAACTGACGCGCCGAAATCAACGCGACGACCGCGCCCAGTAACAACAGCAAGACGCCGGTCCCGAGGGAGAAACTGCGCTGGGCGGCCGACTCAGATTGGTGCGCGACCATTTGCAAAAACAGCCCGAAGCGCTCGACGACGAAACCAAATCCCATGAGTGCAATGGCGGTGCGTTGCCAGGCGAGCAACGTTCGCTCCGCCGCAAACAACACCCGGGGATCTGCCGTGTAGGACATTTTTGGGCTCCTTCAACCGAGGTGCAAACTGTGACGGTCAGTCAATTCTTACAGGGTGATCAGGGACGACCCGATCGCGAATTCCCCCCAAGATCGCCGAAGATGTCATGGCTCATTGAGGAATTCGGGAAAGCTACTATGGCATATGCACAGACTGGTGTGGTTCCGGACGACGGCGCGCCGGATACCGCGCCCGACACCGCGCCGCGGCGCAATGGCGGATCGAAATCGCGCAGCCGGGGGATTACCTCTGCGGTGCTGCGCGAGATCGAGAGCTTGCGCGCCATCAATGCGCATCTATTGCGCGAGCTGGCAGCGCTGAAAGAACGCGAAGCCGAAACCAAGAGACTGGCAGATCGCGACGGCCTGACCGGTCTGTACAACCGGCGCCGGATGCTCGAGCTGCTCGAAGCGGCGATCAGTGATGCCGTACAACAAGATCTGCACGTTGGGTTGCTGTTCATCGATTTGAATGGCTTCAAGGCCATCAATGACAACTACGGACATGCCGCGGGCGACAAGATTCTCATGACAGTGGCCACTCGGATTTGCGCGCGCGTGCGAACCGGGGACATCTGCTGCCGGTATGGCGGCGATGAATTCGTGGTGGTGTTGCCGGGTGTGCCTGATCCTTTCCCCGTGACCCGCGTCGCCGATGCGATTCGCGAGCGCATATCGCTGCCGTATTGGATCGGCGACGAGCAGCAGCAATTGAGTGCTTCCATCGGCGAGTCGATGTATCCCCATCATGGCGAGAACGCCGCGAAGCTATTGCACCGGGCCGACGAGGCCATGTACCGATTGAAGGCGCGCATCGTGCATCCGGGCTCGGCTTTTCCGTATGCAACGCCGCGGCTGACCCGTCGCCGCAACGACAAATCCAAGCCGCGCTCGGGTGGTGCTGTGTAACCGACGGCGGTATGCTCGCCGCTCTTCGGTCAACGGCACGGGACGAAAGGCGTTACAGTCTATCGTTCTCAAGCGAAGTGGCAGGCATGAATCAGCGCAACCGGGTAAACGCAGCTTTGGCTTTCGGCCTTCTCATCAGTCTGGTGCTGCCGGGATGCGTGATCGCTCCCGACCAGGATCACTATGCGGGCGGAGTCGTGATGGTCGCGCCGCCGCCGCCGCGTGTCGAAGTCGTCGGCGTCGCGCCCGCTGCCGGTTACGTTTGGGTCGGGGGTTACTGGAGTTGGGTCGGCGGTCGCCACGAGTGGGTCGGCGGGCGCTGGGTCGCCGGGCGGCAGGGATATCACTGGATCGGGCATGCTTGGGTGCGTCAAGGCGACGGCTGGCGCCTGAGGCCGGGCCGCTGGGAGCGCGGCTAGGAGCCTTGTCGTTGGGAGCTACTGCCGGGCCGTGGGCCAGGATGAGGGCTTCAGCACCTCGCTGAGTTTTCTGCCTCCGCCGGCATTGAACCAGTGCTCGATCAGGCGGAACGAAATCGACACATTCGGCGGTACGAGGGGTCGCCCTGACTCCAGATCCTGGCGCGTGAACCACTGCGCGTCTTCCAACTCATCATCGCGCATCTGGATCTGCGTCGTCAGCGCGTGGGCGGTGAATCCCAACATCAGTGACGACGGAAAGGGCCATGGCTGCGAAGAGTGATACTCGATCCGATCGACTTGGATGCCGGTCTCCTCAAAAACTTCGCGCGCCACGGCATCCTCGAGCGACTCTCCCAGTTCGACAAAACCGGCAATGGTGGAATAGCGCCCGACGGGCCATGCCGCCTGGCGTCCCAGCAGTGCGCGGTCGCCATCGGTCACCAGCACAATGATGGCCGGATCGATGCGCGGAAATTGTTCGTGTCGGCAAGCCGGGTTCGTGCACACCAGCACATGGCCGCCTTTGGCAGCCAGCGTCGTGGCTCCGCAGGTGCCGCAGAAGCGGTGCCGTGTTCTCCATGACACCATTCCGCGCGCGTATCCCAGCAAGCCCGCATCTTCGGCCGGCAAAGCGGCGGCGACCACGCGCAAATCCTCGAAACGCGTCCCGGCTTTCAGCTGCGGCGGCTCCAGCGCTTGCTCTTCGTAGGCAAAAATATCCGCCCCGCGGAATCGGCCCAGAAGGATCAGATCGTTGGCGTTGCGCCTCTCCTCCGGTATCGCCGCCAATTCGAGCAGTGCCGCACGCGGCGCATCACCCTCAACGATGAGATTGCGCGAATTCCACACGGGCAGCACGCGGCTGCGTGCATCAGCCAGCGCGCTCGCGAACCATGCCGGATCCTTTCGCAAATGCGCGTCGCGGTCCGCGTACGGACCGGCCAGAATATTCCTTGGCTGCATCCTTCAGGATTCTAACAGCGGCTCACGTGGAATGCTTCAGGCAGGCTCCTCGCCGCCCGCGCCGTCGCAATTGCCGCAGGCAAGCCTGTGTTTTGCCAGCAGGTCCCGCACGCGCACGCCGCCGCAAGTTGCGCAGCGTGCAATGCCGACCTCGTCGTGGCGTGCCAGCGCCAGCAACAGGAACCATGCGTGCTCGAATGAAATGCTCGCCGGCCTGTGCATTTCTTGATAGGCCTCGTACGCATGGCACAGCAGCGCTCCGGACTCGAGCGAGCCCACCCGGTAGCGTGGTTCGACACCGCGCGCGTTGCCGTGGACCAGTCCGTACATGAGAAACAGGCTGGCGAGCTGCGCCGCTTGAAAATTGAGTTCAGGATTGCGGAAGAAAAATGCCGCCTGCCGCGGCGACTTGCCGCGATGGCGCAAGACGGTGCTGGAATCGTGTTCCAAAACGTAGCTGCGGTACAGCTTGCGTATCCGATCGTCGCTCAGGCCCGTCCATTGGCGAATGGTAAATGTGCGGGCTTCGTGGCGGATCAGGCGCAACGCAAGATCAAATTTCTGCCGGTCTCTCGTATAGCGATCGTCGGATACTCTCATGGTCGACTCCGTGCAATTCACGCGTTTTTGGGTCAAAAAGAATTTGACAGAAATTAATCACAAAGTTAGCTTGGTTGCCAAGAGGATTTGCCCCCATTTTGCCGCTGCCTTTGCAGCGAAATGCGCCATCTCCTCGCAAGCACCGTAGGACGGACAAAGGAGGTCCCCATGCTCATCGGCAATTGGGCGCAAGAGCCCCACCTATCTTCCGAACAACTCATGTCGATACGCGGATTGAACCGCCGGTTTCTCGATCTGGCCGGCAAAGGCATCGTCTCGCCCGGACTGGGCATGCGCGTGCTGTCGCTGTCCTCTGCACAGCGTGCGGCGGCGGCGGATTGTCCGTACGCCCTGTTCGATCTGCGTTTCCAGGACGATGCCCACTGGCGAGACCGCTTGGCGGGCGGCTTCGAAGTCGCCGACGCGCCCAACGCCGATGAGGACAGCGTGGATTTCACACGGATGGCGCTCTTCTACGCCTGGCACGTCGCATCGAGTGCAGGCCTGGCCGCTCATCTGCTTCTCGGCATGCATGCCACCACGGCGGATGCTTTTCGCCGCGTCTCGGTCGACGAACTGCCGGCACTGGCCGTCGCTGAAGCGCCGAATCTCACGCCCAGGTGGGGCCACTGCAAAGCTTACTGGAGCGCATTGATCAATGCGGCCGCCCGACCCGACCCCGGTGCGCTGCGCCGCGTTCAGTTGTCCGGGTTGCAGCTTGCCGCTGCGACTCAATTGCCAAGCGAGCCTCGCGAGGTTTAGGCTACGCGGTTCTTATGCATGCCCTAGTCCTCCGACAGCTCACCAAGATATACAAAAACGGCATCAAAGCGCTCAAAGCCATCGACCTCGAGGTCGATGAGGGCGATTTTTTTGCACTCCTCGGACCGAACGGTGCCGGCAAGACCACCGCGATCGGCATCACCACATCGCTGGTCAACAAAACCAGCGGCGTGGTCGAGGTTTTCGGCCACGACATCGACAAGGAGCTGGAAGCGGCCAAATCCTGCATCGGCCTGGTGCCGCAGGAAATCAATTTCAACATGTTCGAGACGCCCTTCACCATCGTGGTGAATCAAGCGGGGTTCTACGGCATACCCCGGCCGCTGGCGAAGCAGCGTGCGGAAAAGTATCTCAAACAGCTGCAGCTGTGGGACCGGCGCGACTCGATTGCGCGCGCATTGTCCGGCGGCATGAAGCGCCGCCTCATGATTGCACGCGCCTTGATGCACGAGCCGCGCCTGTTGATTCTGGACGAGCCCACCGCGGGTGTGGATATCGAAATCCGACGCTCGATGTGGGAGTTCCTGCGCAACATCAACGAGCAGGGAACGACCATCATTCTCACCACGCACTATCTCGAAGAGGCTGAGAATCTGTGCCGCAACATCGCCATCATCGAGGGCGGCAACATCATCGAGCGCGACAGCATGACCAATGTGCTGCGCAAGCTGCAAACCGAAGTGTTCGTGTTCAATTTGCGCGATGCGCGCGCCGCGGCGCCGCGGCTCGAGGGCTTCACGGCGATGCTGTCGGACGATCACACGCTGGAAATCGAGATGGCGAAAACGCAAAGCTTGAACGACATATTTGCGCAGCTCTCGGCACAGGGAATCGCCGTCAACAGCATGCGCAACAAGGTCAATCGGCTCGAGGAATTGTTCATCCGCCTGGTCGACGGCAGCGTCAAGACCGCCGCCGCCGCGAAGGCCTCTTGATGTCCGAATCCCGTGCGCTCACCGATTGGATCGGTTTCAAGACCATCATCATCCGCGAATTCAGCCGCATCGTGCGCATCTGGGGGCAGACCATCGTGCCGCCGGCCGTCACCGCCACGCTGTACTTCGTCATTTTCGGCAGCTTGATCGGCCGGCGCGTCGGTCAGGTGGGCGGCTACGACTACATGCAGTTCATGGCCCCCGGCATCATCATGATGAACGTAATCCAGACTTCGTACGGCAATGTGGTGTCATCTTTCTTCGGTGCAAAATTCGGCAAGCACATCGAGGAATTGCTGGTGTCGCCTTTGCCGAATTGGCTCATCGTCCTGGGCTACACCATGGGCGGCGTGCTGCGCGGCGTTCTGGTCGGATCCGTGGTCACGATCATTTCGCTGTTCTTCACGCATCTGTCCGTCACGCACGTGCCGGCGATCATCACCGCGGCGTTCCTGACGAGTTTCATCTTCGCGTTGGGCGGATTCATCAATGCACTGTTCGCCAAGAATTTCGACCAGATTTCCTGGTTCCCGACCTTCGTGCTCACGCCGCTCACTTATCTGGGGGGCGTGTTTTACTCGGTCACCATGCTGCCGTCCTGGGCGCACGTGACCTCGAATGCCAACCCCATTTTGTACATGGTGAGCGCATTTCGGTTTGGCTTTCTCGGCACGTCCGACGTCGATTTGCGCCTGGCATATGCCATTATGATTTCCGCCGCCGCGGTGATGTTTGCACTGGCGGTAAACCTGTTGAACCGCGGCACCGGCATCCGCGAATAGAGGAGCAGCAAGTGGTCGTTACGTTTTCGCGGGTTTCGAGCGCGCTCATCGCCGCAATGGCCGGCCTGGGGCTGGCCGGGGCAGTCGGGGCCGATGCGCCGTCGGGCGCCAACGACCTCGAGGGGTTCTCCAGCGGCGCGGCGGCCGCCGAGATGCAGTTGGAGCAGCGCTTCGATGCCGACCTGTCCGCCGCGGACCTGCGCGCGTGGATGCAACAGATGTCGTCCGCCCCGAACCACGTGGGCTCGGCACATGACAAGGCCAACGCGGAATTTCAACTCGCGAAGTTTCGCGAGTGGGGATGGGATGCCTCGATCGAGACATTCTCCGTGCTGTACCCGACGCCGCGCGAAGTGTCGGTGGAACTCATTGCCCCGACTCATTTCAAAGCACGGTTGAGCGAGCCGCCCATCGAGGGGGACAGCACCTCCACGCAGACCAAGGACGAATTGCCGCCCTACAACGTGTACGGCGCCGACGGCGATGTGACGGGGGAACTTGTCTACGTAAATCAAGGCATGCCGGATGACTACAAGGAACTCGAACGCCAAGGCGTGAGCGTCAAAGGACGCATCGTGTTGACCCGGTATGGCGGCGGGTGGCGGGGCCTCAAGCCTAAGCTGGCGTATGAACACGGTGCCGTGGGCTGCTTGATTTACTCCGATCCGCGCGATGACGGTTATGGCCAGGGCGATACGTACCCGAAAGGCGGCTATCGACCGCGCGATGCGGTGCAGCGCGGCTCGGTACAGGATCTGACCATGTACAGCGGCGATCCATTGACTCCCGGCGTCGGCGCGGTCCCGGGGGCCAAGCGGCTGGCGATCAAAGATGCCAAGACCTTGCTGAAAATCCCGGTGCTGCCCATTTCGTATGCCGATGCGGAACCCTTGCTCGCGGCTTTGGGCGGACGCGTCGCACCGGCCGGATGGCGCGGCGGTTTGCCGCTGGCCTACCACATAGGTCCTGGTCCTGCCCAAGTGCACATGAAGATATTGTCGGATTGGAGTCAGAAGCCGATCTACGATGTGGTCGCGAAGATCAGAGGCAGCCAAGAACCCGACCGATGGATCATTCGCGGCAACCATCACGATGGATGGGTATTCGGCGCCACGGACCCTCTCGCCGGACAGGTGGCGCTCATGGCCGAAGCGAAATCCATCGGCAAATTGGTGAAGGACGGCTGGCGTCCGCGCCGCACGCTGGTTTACAACAGCTGGGACGGCGAGGAGCCGGGCCTGCTGGGCTCCACCGAGTGGGCCGAGCAGCATGCCGCGGAACTTAAAGTCAAGGCCGTGCTGTACGTCAATTCCGATACGAATGGACGTGGCTTTTTGCAGGCGGAAGGCAGCCACGCCGTGCAGCATTTCTTGAGCGAAGTGGCGCGGGACGTGAAGGATCCGGAAACCGGCGCCAGCGTGCTGGCGCGATCGCTGGCCCACAGACGCGTGGCGAGTTACGACTCGTCGGGCCCAAACGATTCCGCGCCGCGAGGGAGCGCGAACGGCGACTTGCAGCTCGGCGCGCTGGGATCAGGCTCCGACTACACGCCTTTTCTACAGCACTTGGGCATCAATTCCGTCAATCTCGGCTTCGAGGGTGAAACGCAGTACGGCGTCTATCACTCGGCTTACGATTCATTCGATCACTTCCGCCGCTTTGTCGATCCCACCTTTGAGTATGGCGTTGCGCTGGCAAAAACGGCCGGCCGGATCATGCTGCGGGCGGCGCAGGCAGAAATGATTCCGGCGCGCGAAAGCGATTTTGCGTCCTCCGTCGCCGCCTACGATGACGAGCTTCACAAGCTCGCCGACACCATGCGCAGCAAGACGCTCGAGCTCACCAAGCTGCTGGACGATGAGTCCTACAAGCTGACGACGAATCCTGATTACCCGCGCGCGCCGCCGCCCCGTGTGGCCGAAGTGCCGCACCTCAATTTTGCCGAGCTGGACAATGCGGTTACCAAACTTGAACAGAGCGCCAAGGCGTTCGACCGGGAATATGCGCGCCTCAATGCCGCCAACGATCCGGCCGGCGGCGCCGCGCGCGAGCGCGTGAATTCGACCCTCACGATTCTGGAACAAAACTTGACGGATTCGCATGGTTTGCCGGGTCGAGAGTGGTATCAGCACATGATCTATGCACCGGGACTGCATACCGGGTATGGCGTCAAGACCCTGCCGGGCATTCGTGAGGCCATCGAAGAGCGGCGCTGGGATGAGGCGAACCAGTACATAGGGGTGGTCTCCCGCGCTCTCAACAACTACAGTGCCCGGATGGACCGCGCCATCGCGGCACCGTAGACTGCGGTAGCTAATTTTAAGGAGTGGGTACATGACCGAAGAAAAGCAGCAAAAATTCACGGCCAAAGTGCGCCGCGGCCTGGTGTGGGTACATACCGTGTCGGCCGCTGAGCTCGCCAAGAAGAAAGCGGAAGCGACCGGGGTGAGGATCGAAGGATTCACCGCAAGCGAACTCGCCGATGTCGAATCCGCGTTGACCTGGATTTCTCAGAACAAGGAATCGCAGAGCGCCGATCCCGCGTAAGCTTGCGCGGGTCGCCCCCAAGCTCAACGCCCTGAAGCCCAACCTTAGGCTCAGGGTGAGGACGCGCGGTCTCGTCGCGAATTCGCGACGGGGAGGGGATGGCACGGCGACCGTGCGCTTTAAAGGACTGCGCTACACTAATCTCATGGCTCGCAAAAGCGCATTGATCGTTGACGACTCGAAGTCGGCACGTGTCATCTTGAGCCGCATGCTCGAAAAGTACGATATCGAAGTCGACATGGCCGAGTCGGCCGAGCAGGCCATTGAATATCTGAAAACCAATCGCCCTGACGCGATTTTCATGGACCATCTCATGCCGGGGATGGATGGCCTGCAAGCGGTGCAGGCGATCAAGGGAAATCCCAAGACCGCCATGATTCCGATCATGATGTACACCTCGCAGGAAGGTGAGCTGTACGTCGGCCAGGCACGTGCCCTGGGCGCGATGGGCGTCCTGCCCAAGCAGGTTCGCCCCGTCGACGTGTCAAAGGTATTGTACGAGCTGCACTTGTTGCCCGATCGGCGCGACCTGGCGGAGCCTGTATTGCAGCCGGTGGAGCTGGACTCCGGCATTCCCGTCGAGCGGCCGCTGCCGCACAGACCCGCGGCAGGCGGCACCGTTGACTGGGGACGGCGGATAGAAGCGGCGGTGAAAGACCAGGCGGTGGATATTCGCCGCTTTATCGTCGCAAGCCTCGATAGCTTTTCCACGCGCATCATCAGCGATGTACGCGACGCCATGCCGATCCAGGGTGCTGATCCCATCGCCCCGCCGCCCAAGCCGCCCAAGCCGATATGGCCCTGGGTGACGGCGATATTGGCGGTTTTCGCAGTCGCCGTCGCATTTGCCGCGAGTTGGTTGACGTCGCGCAATGAACTCGCGCGTGCTCATGCGGAAATCGCGGGACTGCAATCTGCCAATGCTGAATTGCAGCACGCGCGCGCGGATCTTGCCGCCGCGGTCAAGGACCTGACCGGCGCGCTATCGACGGCCAACTTGAGCACGGTCGGCGCGGCAGCTGCCGGCCCGGGGGGGGCGGCCGTGGCGGCCCGGGTCGAGCCCGTACCTTACGGAGAGATCGCATTCGATCGCAGCCGGCTGGATGTGCTGCGCGATTTGCTGACCAAACTTGAAGCCCAAGGGTTTCATGGCGTCGTGAAGATTTCGAGTTCGGCGGGACTCTTTTGTCTCAGCGGCAATGCCACCGATGGCTATGTACCCGCGCTGCCCACACTGCCCATCAACCGCTGCGACATGATCGGCAATCCCCTGGATGAGGCATTGTCGGGCCAGCAGCGCCAGTCGCTGGCATTCGCGAATTTGGTCGCAGGCGTGCGTCAACGCACCGCAGGCGCGATAACCGTTGCGCTGGAAAGCACCGGCACCACGCACGCCGGCACGCCGTATCCCACGAAGACCGACAGCCTAACGGCCGCTGAATGGAATCGCGCTGCCGCGGCGAACAATCGAGTCGAGTTCACAGCGGAATCCAGCACGCCCTAGCCGAACTTCGCGAAGTTCGGCTAGTACTGCCCTAGTACATTGGCCCGGTGATTGGGACCGGTTGGGCAACTCAGAACGCGACTCTGAGGAAAATTTCGGGACCGCGCGAATTGAAGTTGAAGAGTCCCGATTGCCTGGTCTGCGTCGACGCAAGATGCGCACGCAGGTAGTTGTAGCCCAGCGCGAAAGAGACATTGGCCCGCAAGCGGTACAGAGCGTCCAGCTCGTACATGCCGAGAGACCCATCGATGTTATCGATGTGCACTTTGAAGTACTGCGCGCGGCCGTCGAGGTAAAAACGCTTGCTCACCACATATGATGCGTCGAGTCCCAGCGTCGGGAACGGACCGGCCTGATCTTCGGTCTGATCCACATGCCGCGTCTGCGTCTGCGTCTGCACGCGCGCGCGGGCGGAGATGTCGGTGTCGTTGATGCCTATGGTGGCCGCCACTTCGTATCGATCGCTGTGCAGAAAGGAATAGCCGTAGGTGATGCCGAACGTGCGAATCGACAGATCCGCGTTCAGCGGATCGCCGGGCTGAAGCACCACATCGCGAAATACAATGGGTTGTGTCACCGTGGCCTGGCCGGAGCGGTCCAGCGAGAAATAATCGAATCGCAGCCGATGCCGCTCTCCGACGCGCACCATGGCTTGGATTTTCGCTTCGTAGTCGGACTTGTCCAATCCAAATTGATCCTCCGCGTTGACCGGCGTGCCGGCGACGTCCGCCCTGCTGTTGATTTGAATGTCCGTCTTGTTCGAGTAGCGCACGACTCCCAGCGACAAACGAACCCGATCCTCGGTCGGGCTAGAGTAGTCTTCCGCCTGCGCCAGCGTCGCGAACAACGCCAGTGCGACAAGCCCCACAACATTCCTCTTCATGTCGGTCTCCTCAAAATCAACAGGTCCGTTTCAGCTCGTTTGTCCGCAGGGGGGAGGGAGGAGCCAATGCGCTGCATCACATGGACTGCCGCCGCGCGCCACCCGGTCAGTTTGCCGCCATAGATGCAAAGAACGCGCGGGCGTGCGTCTCGATCCGTGGTGAATATGGTCTCACGCGACCGGTCGAAGGCCGCCTGCGTGGCGGCGGGCAGTACGCGAAGTCCGGCGAAGCGCTCGGTGATGTCGTTGCGTGTCAGGGCGCTCAACGCCGGAAAATAATGGCGAACGACCGCCAGCAGGTATTCTTCTTCCTCCGGCAGCGGATGCACCTTGTCGGGATCGCCGCGATACGGCGTCTCAGTGGTCCCGATCAAGGTAGCGCCGGCCCACGGCATGACGAACACCGCGCGTCCATCGGTCGGGCTTTCGACGTAGTAAATGCCCGCCGTCACAGGATGGGGAATCACGATGTGCGTGCCCTGGACCAGATCCACGTCGGGAATCGCGATCGCAGGCTCGACGGTGCTCGCCACTTGCGTGGCCCACGGGCCCGCGGCATTGACGAGCACCCGAGCCTTGACCTCGATGCTTGAGCCGGACATGGTGTAGCTCACCGCCACGCCCTCGTCGCCCAAAACGGCGCGCGTGAATCGCGCAGGCATCGCAAGTTCTGCACCCAATCCCAGCGCGGATTTCACCACCGCCCGGGTCAGCAAGGCATCGTTGGTTTGCGCATCGTGATAGCGGATCACCGCGTCGAGATCCTGGGTCTTCAAGCCGTCGAGTTGCGACCACTGCGCCTCAGGGATGCTGCCGAAGCGCGTGGCCGCATCGAAGCCGCCGAGCAGCGCATACAGCCACAGACCGATTTTCAGCTGCCATGGCCGGCGGCGAGTGTCGCGGTACACCGGCATGAAAAATGGCTTCAGTTCGACGAGCTCGGAGGCAATGCGCAGATGAATGGCGCGTTCGCGCAGGCTTTCGCGCACCAATGCGAATTGACCCGATTCCAAGTAGCGCAGGCCGCCGTGAATCAGCTTGCTGGAGCGGCTCGATGTGCCGCTGGCCAGGGCCTGCCGCTCGATGAGCAAGGCCTTATGGCCCGCCGCGGCCGCTGCTTGAAGTACGCCGGCGCCGTGAATGCCACCGCCGATGATGACCACATCGTATTCTTTCATTGAGTTCGAGGTTCGAGAGTTGGCTGCTAGGATGCGTGATTACGCTCGAACACACCAACTTTGCCATCATGTCGCCATTCGCAAACAGCGAGTTTTTTCAGTCGACGCTGGATTTCGCGTCGCGCTTTTCTTCGAATCGCACCACCGGGCTGTCCGAGGTAACTTCAATTTCCCCATCCACGATCGCGCCCTTGGCGATCGCCACGGTGCGCGCGCTGACTCTGCCGCGGATCACAGCCGTATAGCCGATCTCCAGCTTATCCCTGACGGTCAGGCCGCCCAAAATAGTGCCGGCGACGATCGCTTGATGCGCCCGAACGTGGCCATGCCAACTGCCGGAGACCGACAGATTCAGCGCCCCTTCCAACTCGCCATCGCCGTGCACTTCGCCGGAAACCACGAATTGGCCCACGCCGCGGATATTGCCGACGAACACCGAGTTCGCGCCGATGAAAGTAGGAGTAGCCCCGTTACTGTCCAGAAATCGGCGTTTTTCTTGGCTCATGGTCACTTATTATCCTATCGGAATACCCCGTGATGTGACGAGCTTGGCGTCGCCGACGTAGAATGAGCCATCCTCTTGAAACCCTTGCAGAGTGTGAACATGGTTCTCAACAAAGTGTTTTTGGTACTGGCATTGACTGCCGCACTGGCCATGGCAGGCTGCAGCCGCCAACAGAGTGACTGGGAGAAAACCCGCACCGCGAACAGCACCGACGCCTACGAACTGTTTTTGAAGAAGTATCCGAGCGGCGAGTTCACTGCGCAGGCGCAGGCCCGCGTCAAAGAACTCTACGAGGAACGGGATTGGCAAAAAGCGCGCGATTCCGACACGCTCGAGGCGTATCAAGCATTTTTGAAGCAGTACCCGGAAGGCAAGTGGACGGAGGAAGCCCGCATCCGCGTCGAGAACTTCACGCTGGCAGCGGCGCCTTCCAACACAACGCCCGCCGGCGAAACGCCGCCGCCACCGACCGGTCGGTCGCAGGCCGTCACTGCACCGAAGTCTGCGCCGGCGCCGAAAAGTGCCGCCGCACCCAAAGCGCCTGCCGCATCGAGCGCGCGCGCAGCGCCGTCGAAATCATCGGGTGCCTACGGCATTCAGCTCGGCGCATTCAAATCCGGCGCCGACGTGGCCAATAAACGCTGGGCAAAGCTGGAAAAGGAATATCCCAAACTGCTGTCGGGGCTGTCGCCCAAAGTCTCCCCGAAGAAGGGTGCTTCGGGCACGCTGTACCGCCTGCAGGTCGCTTCCTTGAGCGAAACGCGCGCCAACTCGATTTGCAAGACGCTGAAGGCTCACTCCGAGGCCTGCGTGCTGATGCACCCTTAGGCCCAAGGGCCGGACGATGGTGAGCCAAAGGCCGGACGGCGAGCCAAAGGAGTGGCGGTGCGCGTCAGCAGCGGACAATTCGCGTCACTTTGGAAGCCCAACCCCTTTCGTAACTCACTGATTTTTCGAAGAACTCGTCCTGGCATGCGGCTTGCTACAGATAAGGCATGCAATCGAAAATCTTTGCATTGTTGGCCGCCGAGGGCAGCCGTGAGGCCACGCTCGTGGTTCGCCGCGGCGATGGCCAGTTTGCCCTGGCCAGGATCGACGCCCGGGTGGCCTCCGCGTCGCAAGTTGCCGCCCGTTATGCCGCACTGACTCATGGTGCCTGGCTGGAGGCATCCGCCGCCAAACTGAATCCTTAGTTTCGTGGGTCAACCCCGAGGCGCCGCGGTTTAAGCTTCCCCTTCCCCTCCCGCTCGCGGCGCCTTTTTTTTACGCTCCCACGTCCCGACCGACCACGCCCAGTTAATCCGGGCCCCGCTAACTAATCCGGGCCGAGCTAATCCAGGCCCAGTTCATCGAGCAAGAATGCGTATTCCATCGCGATCTCCCGATATCGCTGGAAGCGCCCCGACTTTCCGCCGTGGCCCGCGTCCATCTCCACATGCAGAAACAAGCGATTCTTGTCTGACTTGAGGGCGCGCAGTTTGGCCACCCATTTGGCCGGCTCGTAGTATTGGACCTGACTGTCCCACAGGCCGGTGGTGACGAGCATGGCCGGATACGCCTGGCGGCCGACATTGTCGTACGGCGAGTACGACAGCATGTAATCGTAAGTTTCGCGATCCTGCGGATCGCCCCATTCGTCGTATTCGTTGGTGGTCAGCGGAATGGTCTCATCCAACATGGTGGTGACCGCATCCACGAACGGAACCTGCGCGACGATGCCGCGATAATGATCGGCGCTGGTGTTGGCGATCGCTCCCATCAGCAAGCCGCCCGCACTGCCTCCCATTGCGAACACCTTGTCCTTGGCGGCGTAGCGGCGTTCAATCAGTGCGCGCGTCACGTCCACAAAATCATTGAAGGAATTTTTCTTATGCAAATTCCGCCCGGCGTCATACCATGCGCGTCCCATTTCCTGGCCGCCACGCACATGCGCGATGGCGTAGACAAAGCCGCGATCGAGAAGACTCAGTCTGGCCGATGAGAAGCTGGGATCCATCGACAAGCCATAGGCCCCGTAGCCGTATTGCAGCAGGGGTGCCGAGCCGTTGCGCACGAAACCCTTGCGATACACCAGCGATACGGGAACTTGAGCACCGTCGCGCGCCGGAGCCATGAAAAATTCCGTGGCGTAGTCCTGGGGATCAAAACTGCCGAGCACCGGATCGCGCTTGAGCAGCACCTGTTCGCGCGTGCGCACGTTGTAATCGTAGAGCGTCGTCGGGGTCGTCAGGGAAGAATAGGCATAGCGCACGATCTCGGTGTTCAATTCCGGGTTGACGGATATCGACGTGCTGTACGCAGCCTCGTCGCTGGCGATGAAAAATTCCGCTGCGCCGGAGAGCGGATGAATGCAGATCTTGTGCAGGCCGCCGCTGCGCACCGCCACCGCGACAAAGCCGTCGAAGACATCGAACTCTTCGATATAGGTATCGTCCCGATGCGCCACCACATCGACCCAGCCGGTACGTTGGGAATTGCCGCCGATCGGTGCGCGCGCCAGGCGAAAATTGCGGGCCTGCCAGTTGGACCTGACGATAAAGTCATTCCCCAGGTGCTCGATGTCGTATTCATGGTCCGGTTCATGGGCCAGAAATGTGTCGAAGCGAAGCTGCGGATCATCGGCGTGCGCGTAGCGCCATTCCGAGGACAATGTACTTTCCATGTGGATGAAAATGAACGCGTCCGATTTGGATTTGGTCACGCCGGTGTAGAAGCTTCGATCGGTCTGCTCGAATACCAACTGATCGCGCTTCGGATCCTCTCCGAGTACATGCTTCTTGACGTACAGGCCGAGCAGCGTCTCCGGATCCTTCTCGACGTAAAGCAGCGTGCGGTTGTCGTTGGCCCACGCCAGGTCGGCCTCGACGTCCGCGATGGCGACGGGCTGAATCTCGCCGCTCTGAAGATTTTTGAAACGCAGCGTGAATTGGCGCCGGCCTGTCGTGTCCTCGCAATAGGCCAGCCAGGCCGAATCGGGGGAGATTTCCATGGCGCCGATGCGGTAATACTCGTGGCCGGCGGCATGCACATTGGCATCCAGCAAGATCTCTTCGGGAGCCTCGAGAGTGGCCTTGCGGCGCACAAAAATCGGGTGCTCCTTGCCGGGCTCGAAGCGGATGCTGTACCAGTAGCCATTCTTTCGGTACGGCACCGTTGCATCGTCCTGCTTCAGGCGGGCATAGATTTCGTCGTAAAGGGCATTCTCCAGCGGTTTCGCGTGCGCCATGCTGCGTTCGCGAAAGGCGTTTTCCGCTTTCAGGTAGGCCAGCACCTCGGGGTTCGTCCGTTCATCGTCGCGCAGCCAGTAATAGGGGTCGATCCGGACGCCATGGGGAGAGACCACCGGGTGGGGCTTTTGAGCGGCGACAGGGGGCTGCGCTGCGGCAACCGGGGCAACCGGGAGCCTTAAATCCGATTCGGTCAAATGGGTTGTCCTCGTACCTGGCGCGAGTATAGTCAAGAGGGACAAAGGTGTCCGATTGCAGCGATAGCGGAGGTAAATATGCAGACCGTGAATCAACTGCTTCAGATGAAGGGCAATCAGATCTTCTCCGTCGCGCCGCATGATTCGGTTCTGCGAGCGATTGAAATCATGGCGACGCGGCATGTGGGCGCGCTGCTGGTGATGACCGAGGGTACGCTGCTGGGGATCATTTCGGAGCGCGACTATGCGCGAAAAGTCATCCTGAAAAACCGCTCATCGCACGACACCCCGGTCAGCGACATCATGAGCTCGCCGGCGGTCAGCGTGACCCCGGACGACACCGTGCATCATTGCATGCAGCTCATGACCGAGGGGCGTTTCAGGCACCTGCCGGTGGTGAAGGCCGGGCGCGTCGTCGGCATGCTGTCGATCGGGGATTTGGTCAAAGCGGTGATCCAGGAACAGTCGCACCACATCGAGCAACTGGAACGCTACATCGCAGGATGAGCTGTTGATCGCCGGATGAGCTGGCCGGCAGGGCCGGGCAGCTTGGCCAGGCTGGGGCAGCACACGTCCCTTGCCAATGAGGGCGGCATCCATATAAGGTAATCCCCATACACAGGCGCGCTTCGCGGCGTTTGCCCCAACCGGGTGCTCGAGTTTTCGAGCGCCTAGAACCGATTTAAGTCCTTGTTTTAAAAGCTCCCGAGCCCCCAAGGGCAGGGCATGCTTTCTGTATGGGCGCGCGACATGGCGATCAAAGATACCCCCGCATTCAACACCCGCCTCGACGGCGCAGATCCGCGCCAGGGAGATTGGGGGCTGTGCCGCACTTCTTACGAAAGGGATTCCTGCGGCTTTGGGTTGATCGCCAGCCTCGATGATCGGGCCAGCCATTGGGTCTTGCAGACCGCCATCAGCTCGTTGAATCGACTCACGCACCGCGGCGCCATTGCCGCCGACGGCAAGACGGGCGACGGTTGCGGCCTGCTGATCAAGCAGCCGACCGCTTTCTTGAGGGCGGTTGCGGCGGATGCGGGGCTGAAGTTGGCGCCGATGTTTGCCGCGGGCCTGGTGTTTCTCAATCGCGACACCGTCAAGGCCGCCGAGGCACGCCAGGCTCTGAGCGAGCAATTGCAACTCGAGAAACTGAACGTTGCGGGTTTTCGCGTGCTGCCCACGGATCCTGCAGCCTGCGGATCGGAAGCGCTCAAGACCCTGCCCATCATCGAACAGATATTCGTCAATGCGGCCGGCGACATCGACGAAGCCACTTTCAATCGCAAATTGTTTCTGGCGCGCCGACGCTGTGAGAAAAAATTGGAAGCGCAGGATCCGATTTTTTATATCCCGTCCCTGTCGGCCAGCACCATTGTCTACAAAGGCATGGTCATGCCGCAATTCCTGGCGCAATTCTATCCCGACCTCAAGGATGCGCGGATGGAAGCCTCGGTGGTGGTTTTCCATCAGCGCTTTTCCACCAACACGCTGCCGCAGTGGCGGCTGGCGCACCCCTATCGGTACTTGGCGCACAACGGTGAGATCAACACCGTGCAGGGCAACCGCAGCTGGGCTGTGGCCCGCGGCCCGCTGTTCCGGTCGCCGGTCCTGCCGGACTTGAGCGACATTCTGCCGCTGGTGTCGCTGACCGGTTCCGACTCGCAGTCGCTGGACAATATGCTGGAGGTGCTGCTGGTCGGCGGCCTGGATCCCATGCACGCCATGCGCATGCTGATCCCGCCCGCATGGCAGTCGGTGGACATGATCGATCCTGACTTGAAGGCCTTCTACGAGTACTACGCCACGCACATGGAACCGTGGGACGGCCCGGCCGGCATCGTGCTCACGGACGGCCGCTATGCCTGCTGCACGCTGGATCGCAACGGTCTGCGTCCGGCACGCTGGGTCATCACCAAGAACCGCCACATCACCATCGCCTCGGAGGCGGGAGTATGGGACTACTCGCCGGAGGATGTGGTCGACAAGGGCAAGCTCGGACCCGGCGAGATGCTGGCGCTGGATTTGCAAACCGCCGAACTCATGAACACCAAGCGCGTGGATGATCTGCTCAAAAGCCGCCATCCCTACAAGGTGTGGCTGAAGAAGGGCGTGCGCTACCTGCAGACCGATCTGATCGATCCGCGGCTGGCGGCCGAGCCCTTCGACCGCGAGACCCTCGCGCAGTATCAGAAGATGTTCAATGTTTCGGCCGAGGAACGCGACGAAATCATTCGCGTGCTGGCCGAAGACGAAAGCGAAGCGGTCGGCTCGATGGGCGATGACACGCCGATGCCCGTGCTGTCGAAGAAAGTGCGCTCTCTGTACGATTATTTTCGCCAGCAATTCGCCCAGGTCACCAACCCGCCCATCGACAGCTTGCGCGAAAGCATCGTGATGTCGTTGCAGACGCAGATAGGCCCCGAAGCGAATATCTTCGTGCCGGCGCCGCAGCACGCCGAGCAGATCGTGTTGAGTTCGCCGGTGCTTTCGCAGCGCAAGCTGCGGCAAATCGTGGCGCTCGCCGAATCCGGCGTGCCGAATGAGTTCATCGATCTGCAATACGATGAACATCTGGATCTGAAGACCGCATTGCTGCGGGTTTGCGATCAGGCGGAAACGGCGGTGCGGCACGGCAAGCTGGTGCTGCTGCTGTCCGATCGATACCTGGTCAAGGGCAAATTGCCCATCCACGCGCTGCTGGCCACCGGCGCCGTGCATCACCGCCTGGTCGCCACGGGACTGCGTTGCAAGTGCAACATCCTGGTGGAGACCGGAACGGCGCGCGACGCGCATCATTTCGCCTGCTTGATCGGCTATGGCGCAACCGCCGTGTATCCCTATCTGGCGTACCAGACGCTGTTCGACCTGATGCGCAAAGGCGTGCTCAAGATGGAGGCCAGCGCGCGTCAGGAACTCGGCCGCAGTTATCGGCGCGGCATCCGCAAGGGCCTGTTTAAAATCATGTCCAAGATGGGCATCTGCACCGTTGCCAGCTATCGCAGCGCGCAGCTGTTCGAGATCGTGGGTTTGGGCGATGAGGTCGTGCGCTTGAGTTTCGAGGGCACCGAGAGCCGCATTCAAGGCGCGGACTTCGGCGATCTGAAAGAGGATTCGCAATACCTGGCGCGTCGCGCATGGGACAAGACCATACCCGTGGAGCAGGGCGGCTTGCTCAAGTACATGCACAACGGCGAGTACCACATGTACAACCCGGACGTGGTCGCGACGCTGCAATCGGCCGTGATGAGCGGCAGCTATGAGCAGTACCAAGAGTTTGCCGGCCTGGTCAATGAGCGGCCGGTGTCCTGCATTCGCGATCTGTTGAGATTGAAAAGCGCCGCCGCACCGATCCCGATCGACGAAGTCGAGCCGATTTCCGCCATCGTCGCGCGTTTCGACGGCGCCGGCATGTCCTTGGGCGCACTGTCGCCGGAGGCGCACGAGGCGTTGGCGATCGCGATGAATCGATTGGGCGCCCGCTCGAATTCCGGCGAGGGCGGCGAAGATCCGGTGCGCTACGGCACGGAGAAGAATTCCAAGATCAAGCAGGTGGCATCCGGCCGCTTCGGGGTGACGGCGGAATACTTGATCAACGCCGAAGTTCTGCAGATCAAGATCGCGCAGGGCGCCAAGCCCGGCGAAGGCGGGCAGCTCCCCGGGCACAAGGTCAACGACATGATTGCGCGCCTGAGATTTTCGCGCCCCGTGGTGGTATTGATCTCCCCGCCGCCGCATCACGACATCTATTCCATCGAGGATCTGGCGCAGCTGATCTTCGACTTGAAGCAAGTCAATCCGACGGCGCTGGTGTCGGTCAAGTTGGTGGCGGAACCGGGTGTGGGCACGGTCGCGGCCGGCGTGGCCAAGGCGTACGCGGATTTGATCACCATCAGCGGCTACGACGGCGGCACGGGTGCGAGCCCCCTGTCATCGATCAAGTATGCAGGCACACCGTGGGAGCTGGGCCTGGCCGAAACCCACCAGACATTGCGCGCCAACGAGCTGCGCCATCGTGTCCGCCTGCAGACCGACGGCGGCTTGAAGACCGGCCTCGATGTGATCAAGGCGGCATTGATCGGTGCCGAGAGTTTCGGTTTCGGTACCGCGCCGATGGTGGCCCTGGGGTGCAAGTACCTGCGCATCTGCCACTTGAACAATTGCGCCACAGGTGTGGCCACGCAGCACAATGTATTGCGCAGCAAGTACTTCATCGGCTTGCCTGAGATGGTGGTCAATTACTTCAGGTTCGTGGCGCAAGAATGCCGGGAAATCATGGCGTCGATGGGCGTGCGGACCCTGGCTGAGTTGATCGGGCACACGGAATGGTTGGAGATCTTGCCGGGCGAAACCTCGAGGCAGCGCAAGCTGGATTTGAGGCCGGTGCTGGCCAATGCCGCGCTGGTTTCGGACAAGCCGCAATACTGCATCGATCCGCACAACCAGCCGTTCGATCGCGGCGCGCTCGCCGAGCAGATGCTGAGCGATATGCGCGCGGCCATCGATCTCAAGATCGGCGGCCAATTTTCCTATCCGGTGAACAATTTCAATCGCTCGATCGGCGCACGCATTTCCGGCGAAATCGCCCGGCGCTGGGGAAATTCCGGCATGAGTGCGGCGCCTTTGATCGTGAACTTGAAAGGCTCCGCCGGGCAGAGCTTCGGCGTTTGGAATGCGGGCGGCTTGCACTTGAATCTCGAGGGCGAGGCCAATGACTATGTCGGCAAGGGCATGGCGGGCGGCAAAATCGTCGTCAAGCCGCCCGAGCACTCGAACTTCGTCGCGCGCGACACGGTGATCATGGGCAATACCTGTCTCTACGGCGCGACCGGAGGAGAAATGTATGCAGCAGGACGCGCGGGGGAGAGATTTGCGGTGCGCAATTCCGGCGCGCTCGCGGTGGTGGAAGGCACGGGAGATCATTGCTGCGAATACATGACCGGCGGGGTTGTGTGCGTCCTGGGGACCACCGGGGTCAATTTCGGCGCAGGGTTCACAGGCGGATTCGCCTATGTGCTCGACATGGAGCGCGACTTCGTCGACCGCTACAACCATGACTTGATCGACATCCACCGGGTGTCGCCCGAAGGAATGGGCACGCATGTGCAGCATTTGCGCGGGCTGATCGAGCAGCATGTCGAGGCCACGGGCAGCGCCTGGGGCGCGCAATTGCTCAACGATTTTCGGACCTACATCGGCAGATTCTGGGTGGTCAAGCCGAAGGCGTCCGCCATCGACTCGCTGCTGGAAAACCTGCGCCGCGCCGCGTAAGCGCGCCGCGAATCTTCATGGCTGACAGGCATCTGCAATTTCTCGACATTCCGCGCAAGGATCCGGACAAGCTTGCCGTCGAGGTGCGCACCAAGCAGTTCCGCGAGATCTATTCGCAATACAGTGCCGAATCCGCGGCTCAACAGGCGGGCCGCTGCATCTCCTGCGGCAATCCTTTTTGCGAGTGGAAATGCCCTGTCCACAATTACATCCCCAATTGGCTTGCATTGGTCAACGACGGCAAGCTGTTCGAAGCGGCGGAGCTATCGCATCAAACCAACTCGCTGCCGGAGATGTGCGGGCGCATTTGCCCACAAGACCGGTTGTGCGAGGGTGCCTGCACGCTGAACGACGGCCTGGGCGCCGTCAGCATCGGCGCCATCGAAAAATACATCACGGACGAGGCCTTCCGCTTGGGCTGGAAGCCGGACATGTCGAATGTGGTGCGCACGGATAAGCGCGTGGCCGTGATAGGCGCGGGGCCCGCAGGTCTGGCATGCGCCGATATTCTGGTGCGCAACGGCGTCACACCCGTGGTGTTCGATCGCTACGCGAAGATCGGCGGATTGCTGACCTTCGGAATTCCGCCCTTCAAGCTCGAAAAGGACGTGGTGGAAAAGCGCCGGGAAATCATGGAGGGCATGGGGGTTGAGTTCAGGCTCAACGTGGACGTGGGGCGCGACATCGCCTTCGATCGATTGGTGCAGGAATTCGACGCGGTGTTCCTCGGCATGGGCACCTACACCTATGTCAAAGGCGGCTTTGACGGTGAAGACCTGCCGGGCGTGCATGAGGCGTTGCCCTATCTCATTTCCAATATCAATCGAGAGCTCGAGCTCGAACGCGACGGCGCCGATTTCATCGACATGAAGGGCAAGCATGTCGTGGTGCTGGGGGGCGGCGACACCGGCATGGACTGCAATCGCACCGCCATACGCCAGGGCGCGGCCAGCGTCACCTGCACTTACCGGCGCGACGAAGACAACATGCCCGGGTCGCGGCGGGACTATAAGAACAGCAAGGAAGAAGGCGTCACCTTTCTTTTCAACCGCCAGCCGGTCGAAATCGTCGGGGTGGACGGCGTGCAGGGCGTGAAGCTGGTCGAGACTCGGTTGGGCCCTCCGGGCCCGCGCGGCCGGCGGGTGCCTGAAGTGGTTCCGGGAACGGAAGAAACCATTGCCGCCGATGCCGTAATCATTGCCTTCGGCTTCCTGCCCAGTCCCGCGGACTGGTTTGAAACGCAAAAGATCGATCTGCACGGCAATGGCCGGGTGCGCGTTTCCGGCGCGCCGCAATCCCGATTCCAAACCACCAATCCAAAAATCTTTGCCGGCGGCGACATGGTGCGCGGCTCGGACCTGGTGGTGACCGCCGTGTTCGAAGGCCGTGAGGCGGCGCAGGGAATATTGCGGCACCTAGGATTGCGCACTGACGCCAGTTAGCGAATTGGCCAAATTTCCGACGGCAACATTCAAGAGCACCAAGGTCAGCGACAAGATCGAACTGCACATCACGGCCGAGGCCGCGGAGGCCAAAGGATATGCCGATCATTTGAAAGCACGGGCTGCTGCTGCGACTGCCGAGGCTGCAAAAAAAGATTAGGTGCACGATCGGCCCCGGAATCTTGATCCATATATCACATATCGAGGTCCGAAAACGGCGAGTATTGCCTTCGGATAAGGGCTACTGTAGCGCCATGGTCCTCGACTCAGAAGCCTGTTATCGCGCAGCGCGCGCCCGAGATCGCCGTTTTGACGGCCGATTTTATGTAGGCATTACATCGACGCATATCTATTGCCGGCCGATATGCACGGCGCGTCCCGCAAAGCGCGAAAATATGCGCTTTTATTCGAACGCGGCAGCGGCAGAAAGCGCAGGTTTCAGGCCCTGCCTACGTTGCAGACCGGAACGGGCTCCCGGATTGGCGCCGGTCGATGCCGTCAGCCGACTGGTCGGCGCCGCCATGGCCGGCATCGAAGAACATGCATTGTCCAGCGCGCGCGTGGGAGATCTCGCTGCCTCGTTGGGCGTCAGCGATCGTCATTTGCGCCGGGTGACCGAAGCGGAGCTCGGCGTTTCGCCCATTCAATTGGCGCAAACCCAGCGCCTGTTGCTGGCCAAGCGGTTGCTGCGCGAGACCGCGCTCAGTCAAACGGACATCGCTTTTGCCAGCGGTTTCGGCAGCGTCAGGCGCTTCAACGCCTTGTTCAAATCCCGATATGGCTTGAGCCCGCGCGCGGTGCGCGGCAAATCCATCGACACGGATACCTTGAGCGTCCAATTGGAATTCAGGCCGCCGCTTGCATGGGACAGCTTGCTCGCCTATTTGCGGCTGCGCGCCATTCCGGGCGTCGAGATGGCCGATGCAACGCATTATCGGCGCACCGTTGCGATAGGAGATGCCAAAGGCTGGATCGCGGTGTCGACGCACCCGGGCGCCAATGCGCTGAATCTGGAGTTGTCACCCTCTTTGACTCCCGTCATCGGTGCAGTCATCGGCCGGGTGAAGCATTTGTTCGATTTGGGCGCAGCGCCTGATTCGGTCAGGATGGTGCTGCGGCAGGATGACATTCTGGCAGCGACCGTGCGCAGATTGCCGGGCTTGCGAGTTGCGGGCGCCTTCGACGGATTTGAACTGGCGGTGCGAACCGTGCTGGGACAACAGGTGTCGGTGAAAGGCGCGAGCACGCTATCGGGTCGCTGGGCTCACGCATTTGGCGAGCCAATCGCGACACCCTTCCCAGAACTCAATCGGTTGAGCCCCCGCGCCGATCGCGTGGCCGGCGTCGCGGCAGAAGACCTCGCGTCGTTAGGGATGGTGGGTGCCCGTGCCCGTTGCCTCGTGGGTCTCGCTCGAGCGGTTGCCGGGCGAAAAATCGTGCTGTCATTCGCCGCCAACGTCGAAGAGCAGATCGAGGGCCTGATGAGCTTACCCGGCATCGGCCATTGGACGGCCAATTACATCGCCATGCGCGCGCTGCATTGGCCCGACGCATTTCCGACCGGGGATTTGGTGCTCATGCGGGCCGCGCAGTCGAATCAGAAACAATTGCAGCAACGTTCCGAGGCTTGGCGGCCTTGGCGTGCATATGCGGCACAATATCTGTGGCAATCAGTAGGAGTCGCGCCGTGAACATTTTTTGCTATGTCGACAGCCCGATCGGACGCCTGATGCTCACCTCGGATGGCGAGGCTCTCACCGGCTTGTACATGAATTTGTATCGCAACAAGCCGACCAAGCTGCCTGACCTCAGCGATGACTGGGTACAGAATGCCACGCAAGGCCCCTTGCCGGCGGCAACGCGGCAGCTGAAAGAATATTTCGCGGGCGCTCGGCGCGAGTTCGACCTGCCGCTAAAGATGGCAGGCAGCGAATTTCAGCAGCGGGTGTGGCGCGAGCTCACGAAGATACCGGTCGGTAAAACCTGGAGCTATGGGCAGATCGCCAAGCGCATCGGCAATCCCAACGGATCGCGCGCCGTCGGCCTGGCGAATGGCCGCAATCCCATTGCCATCATCGTTCCCTGC